>ENA-UPTB01000514-UPTB01000514.1-human-gut-metagenome-genome-assembly--contig:-NODE-514-length-41006-cov-15.825234_pt1 | contig 41006 bp, 36 predicted proteins | sample MGYA00250046_ERZ773369 | MGnify/ENA primary metagenome ERZ773369 (study PRJEB29103, sample SAMN06111938) | human gut metagenome | biome: human gut; feature: ankylosing spondylitis patient; material... | reverse complement strand
TGTAAACATCTTAACCCCAGTCCATGCGCCGCCAGATTGTCATAATGCTGTTGGGGCTCATGACCACTCTGAGCCTCCCTGCTTTCGCCAATGTCGAAAGCAGAGAGAATGACCACGCCGCCCAACCCTACAAATACATAACTGGGAATGGCATTAAAAATGAGAATATTTTACGTCGAGAATTAGGAAAGGAAGAAAGGAAAGAAGATGAACACCCAGAGTAAATGTTTTGCAATAGTAATTTGTTGGTTGCTTTGCACGCCAGCACTAAGTAATTTGCAGACTATAGAGAATAGGAAATGCGAAATAACCAATGTCATATGGACAAAAGGCATGGATGTCGTAATAGAAAGAATGCCAAATGGCAGACAAAAAAAAACAACATATTATGTGGGAAATGGATGTTTCCCGACATTTATACTTTCCAATATTTTTATTGGAAAGTATTGGAAGGAATCATGCCAGGATGAAGAGCCTATATTTTTTAAGTGGCATCACATTCCACCAGATTCTCTTTATATAGATGGAAAAGGGGATGCATCTTTCCCGAAAGGCAAATACAAATACAAACTGGTTCCCAAAAATAAGAAACAACACTATACTTATTTGTATTTGTATTCTAACCCATTTAACTATACTATATATATCACAAACGACTCCATTTTTAATCAGACACCAATATTCTCTTTACAAAGCCGGCAGCAGGGTCTATGACAACGGCGTGCTCAGCCGCCTGCTCTTCGACGGGGGATATGTGTCCTTCAGGGACTCCGTCCCCACATACCACTATTACATCAGGGACTACTTAGGCAACAACCGCGTAGTGGCCGACGCCCACGGAAACGTGGAGGACGTGAACCACTACTACCCCTATGGCGCACTCATGGGCGACAGCCGCAACACCGGCCGGCAGCCCTACAAGTACATAGGAAAGGAGCTGGACCGCACTCACGGCCTGGACTGGTACGCCCACGGTGCCCGCCACTACGCCCCGTGCCCCCCTATCCCGCTTCTGAACTTCAGGCTCGCCAGACTACGCCACCGATGCACTCACGCTGACCAAAAATAAGGAAATGGAGATAAAAGAAAAAGTCAAGTCTTCCGACTTGACTTCTCTGTTGGGATACCCGGACTCGAACCAGGAAAGGCAGGACCAGAATCTGCAGTGTTACCATTACACCATATCCCAATTTGTTTCGAGCAATTGCCTCTTGCTCATTTGCGATTGCAAAGGTAGTGCTTTTTTTTCATACCCCAAAACTTTTTGCGCTTTTTTTCATAAAAAATTTCATTTTAGCGGTACTTTATACCATTATTCGGAGAATTAGGGTTAACTTTGCAGTATAAATCAAATTAGAAGACAACTGAATGACAACAACAAACAAATTGGTTGAGACCATTACTGAAGGTATACAGGAAAAGAAAGGTAAAAACATCGTGATAGCCGACCTCAGCGGCATCGACGGCGCCATCGCTCAATACTTCATCATCTGTCAGGGCAATTCACCCGCACAGGTAGAGGCTATAGCCGAGTCGGTGGGAGACATGGTGCGCGAGCGCATGGGCGAGAAGCCCGTAGGCGTGGTGGGTCTTGAGACCGACCAGTGGGTGGCTATCGACTTTGTCGATGCTTTGGTACATATCTTCCTGCCCGAGGTACGCGAGTTCTACGACCTTGAGCACCTCTGGGAAGATGCCCATCTTACCCGCATCCCCGACCTTGACTGATATATACACCTTATTATATATATAATATATAGCTATCATGAACAATTTCAATCCCAAAGATAAGCGACCCAACGACCAGCAACCCAAGATGCCCAAGTTCAACATGAACTGGCTCTACATATCGGTGCTTATCTTTATCGCCGTCATCGCCTTTAGCGGCGGAGGCAACCTGTTGGGCGTACAGGGCGTAAGCCAGGAGGCTACATACACCAAGTTCAAAGAATACGTAAGCAAGGGTTACGCCAGCAGGATTATCATCAACAACCAGGAGCACGAACTCAAGATGTATGTCAAGCCCCAAGCCCTCAAAGCCGTCTTCAACCAGCCGGCAGAGAAACTGGGCAAAGACCCATACGTCAAAGTCAACTATGGTTCGGTAGACAAGATAGAAGACTTCCTCTTGACAGCCCAGAAGAGCGGCAAGCTCAAGGACTATGACTACGAGAGACCCAATGAGAACACCCTGCTCAACCTGCTCTACAACTTCGGTCCCTTCCTGCTGCTCATCTTCGTATGGTTCTTCTTCATGAACCGCATGAACAGCGGCGGAGCCGGCGGCGGCGTATTCAATGTCGGCAAGAGCAAAGCCAAGCTCTACGAGAAAGCCGGCGAGATGGGCGTCACATTCAAGGATGTGGCTGGTCAGGAAGGCGCCAAGCAAGAGGTGGCCGAGATAGTGGAGTTTTTGAAAAACCCAGAGAAGTTTACTGAGCTCGGAGGTAAGATCCCCAAGGGAGCGCTGCTTATCGGCCCTCCCGGAACCGGTAAGACGCTGCTGGCCAAAGCCGTGGCAGGCGAGGCCGACGTGCCCTTCTTCTCGATGAGCGGTTCCGACTTTGTCGAGATGTTTGTCGGCGTAGGAGCCAGCCGCGTACGCGACGTATTCCGTCAGGCCAAGGAGAAAGCACCCTGCATCATCTTCATCGACGAGATCGACGCCGTAGGACGAGCCCGAAGCAAAAGCCCCGCCACCGGCGGCAACGACGAGCGAGAGAACACCCTCAACGCCCTGCTCACCGAGATGGACGGCTTCGGCACCAACTCGGGTGTTATCGTGCTCGCTGCCACCAACCGAGTAGACATGCTCGACAAGGCACTGCTCCGTGCAGGCCGTTTCGACCGTCAGATACACGTAGACCTGCCCGACCTGGCTGAGCGAAAGGCCATCTTCACTGTCCACCTGCGCCCGCTGAAGAAGGATGACACCGTAGACGTAGACTTCCTTGCCCGCCATACCCCCGGATTTTCCGGAGCCGACATCGCCAATGTCTGCAACGAGGCTGCCCTCATCGCCGCCCGTCACAACAGCACCCATGTGGGCAAGCAGGACTTCCTCAACGCCGTAGACCGCATCATCGGCGGTCTGGAGAAGAAGACCAAGGTGATGACCGCCGACGAGAAGCGCGCCATAGCCATCCACGAGGCCGGCCACGCCACCATCTCGTGGTTCTGCCAGTACGCCGACCCTCTGCTCAAGGTCACCATCGTCCCCCGCGGTCAGGCCCTGGGCGCCGCATGGTATCTGCCCGAAGAGCGCGTCATCACCACCAAGGAGGAGATGCTCGACGAGATGTGCGCCCTGCTCGGAGGCCGCGCCGCAGAAGAGCTCTTCCGCGGTTCCATCTCCACTGGCGCCATGAACGACCTGGAGCGCGCCACCAAGAGTGCCTATGGCATGGTGGCTTATGCCGGTATGAGCGAAGCATTGCCCAATATCTGTTATTACAACAACCAGGAGTACCAGTTCCAGCGCCCCTACTCTGAGACCACAGCCAAGTTGATGGACGAGGAAGTGCTCAAGATGATTAACACCCAGTACGAGCGCGCCAAAAAACTGCTCAACGAGCACGCCGAGGGTCACCGCCAGCTGGCAGAGCTACTCTTCCAGAAGGAGGTTATCTTCGCCGAAGATGTAGAGAAAATCTTCGGCAAGCGCCCATGGGTGAGCCGTTCCGAAGAAATCATCGAGGCCAACGAGGCCAATGCCCCCAAGCTCGAAGACATGCCCGAGGCGGTGAAGCAGGCCCAGGCCGAGCACGAGCGTGCCAAGGCTGAAGCCGAAGCCAACCGCGACAACAAAGAAAATCAAGATAAAGAGGAGGAGTAAGACTATGAGTCCAAAAATGAAGAATTTTATCGTCCGCGCCATCACTGGCGCCCTGTTTGTTGCCATCATGGTCGCCGGACTTCTGGACCCCACCGCCATGATAGGGCTCTTCGCCCTCATCACAGGCCTTGCTCTGTGGGAATATACAGGTTTGGTCAACAACATTGAGAATGTCTGCATCAACCGGTTCATCTCTACCGTGGCAGGCGTCTATCTCTTTGTCGCCATCGCCGGCATCAACAGCGGCATCATCCAGACCAATGCCGTCTTTGTGCCCTATCTGCTCACGGTGGTCTATCTCTTTATCAGCGAGCTCTACACGCGCAACGCCAATGCCGTCAACGACTGGGCCTATACCATGCTCGGCCAGATGTATATCGCCCTGCCCTTGGCGTGCATCAATGTGCTGGCCTTCCGCCAGCAGCCCGACGGCACCATCTCCTTCTACTTCCTGCTGCCCCTGTCGGTCTACATCTTCCTGTGGGTCAACGACACCGGCGCCTACCTCAGCGGCTCACTCTTGGGACGCCACAAGCTATTCCCCCGCATCAGCCCCGGCAAGTCGTGGGAAGGCTCCATCGGCGGCGGACTCTTGGTGCTCGCCGTAGCAGCCCTGCTCGGATGGTGGGAGAACAGCCACGAGTGCCTCTCCGGCCTCTCTGTCATCGAGTGGATGGGCCTCGGACTGGTAGTGGTATTCTTCGGCACCTGGGGCGACCTCGTCGAGAGTCTCTTCAAGCGCACCCTGGGCATCAAGGACAGCGGCAGCATCCTGCCGGGCCATGGTGGCATGCTCGACCGTTTTGACTCGTCGCTTATGGCCATCCCCGCATCTGTCATCTATATCTATTCACTCACCTTACTCTAAAAGATGAAGCAAGTAAAACCCAAGAAGAACTTAGGCCAGCACTTCCTGATAGACCTGGGCATAGCTCGGCGTATAGCCGACACGGTAGATGCCTGCCCCGACCTGCCCGTGCTCGAGATAGGCCCTGGCATGGGCGTGCTCACCCAGTATCTGGTAGAGAAGCCACGCCCCGTCAAGGCCATCGAGATTGACCGCGAGTCGGTGGTATACCTCCACGACCGTTTCCCCAAGCTCCAGGACAACATCATCGGCGACGACTTCCTGCGCATGGACCTCACCACCATCTTCGACGGCCAGCCTTTTGTGCTCACGGGCAACTACCCCTACGACATATCCTCACAGATATTCTTCAAGATGCTCGACAACAAGGAGCTCATTCCCTGCTGCACCGGCATGATACAGCGCGAGGTGGCGCTGCGCATGGCGGCACAGCCCGGCAACAAGACCTACGGCATCCTGTCGGTACTCATACAGGCATGGTACAATGTGGAATATCTCTTCACTGTAGATGAAGACGTGTTCAACCCACCGCCAAAAGTGAAGAGTGCGGTGATAAGAATGACGCGCAACGACGTGACCTCACTGGGCTGCGACGAGCGTCTCTTCAAGCGTCTGGTCAAGACGGTGTTCAACCAGCGCCGCAAGATGCTTCGCGTGAGCATCAAACAGATGTTCGGGGCGCAGAAGCCAGCAGACGAGTTCTTCACCCAGCCTATCATGACCCGACGCCCCGAACAGCTTGCTATCTCCGAGTTTGTCGACTTGACCAACCAGATAGCCCCCTACATGGGATAATCAATCAGTTTTTACAATTTTATACGAGACATTGCCTTTGCGGATGATATACACTCCCTTGGGCAATGTCTTTATCGTTTGCAGCGAGCCCAACCGCTTGCCGTCGATGGCATACACGGCAGTAGAGGCGGCATCGTCGGTGCCCAACTCGGGCATGGTGATGCCGTTGGCCGTATTGCCAAAGGAGAACGAGCTCACCAGCGACTCGGCATAGCTCTTCACCACTTTTTCGCCCTTCTGCAGCACCACGGTGTTGCCCTTGAAGACGATGCGGTTTATGTCTGTGCCTATCTTATAGCTCACCTCACTGTTCACACCGTCGTTGAGACGGAAGGTGAGCATCGAGTCTTCGGCCCACATGGTACAGCTGCAGCAGAGGGCCAGCAGAGATAAAACTGTCTTTTTCATCTTGATGTTTGTTTAGGTTGCAAATATAGGCAAAATTAGCGAATAAAAGCGACTTGCCCATGATTATTTCAGATTTTGTAAAGATTTCTGGCGTTTTTCTTGTTGTTTCAGAACAAAAGCAGTATCTTTGAGGCGACTTAGAGGACGGAAACCGGCAGGACGAGCGAGTTTGTCAGGTCCGTCCAGACCAAAGTTTAAAGTGTATAACATAGTTAACAACGGTCCAAGTCTGTATTACGTGTCAGCGATGAGATGTCTGCAGATGCTAATTGGACTATGATATTTGCAAGCCTCCGAGATGTGATATCTCTGAGGCTTTTTTGTTTGCCTGCGGTGCTCCCCTGCCCTCGCCGCCGCCATCGCCAATACCGCGGAGTGCATCAACAAATGGGTTTCAGGGTTTGATTTATCGGTTGCAAGCCTTGCCATAACTATTGCAGAGCCTGCAACCATCATTTCACACCACAAACTGCATTCTCCGAGCATCTCTGGCTGGATGGTGGTCATTCCCTGCGAAGAGAGGGGAATCACCTGCGAGGCGAGGGGCATCACCTGCGAGGCGAGGATCATTCCCTGCGAGACGAGGGGCATCACCTGCGAGGCGAGGGGCATCACCGCTCCCGGCGCCCTACCCTATGGCCCGCTATAGGCTGACTGCGGGGCTGACTATCAACCCTAAATGCTGGTAAATCACATAGAATAATGACACAAAAACAAGAAAAGGCGGGTTTTTCACGCAAAGGAAGGAAATAATTATTACATTTGCGATTGACTAATGTCAATCCCGTCAAGTTAACCGCGACGCCCGCCCTCACGCCGTTCTCCCAGGCTGCGACCGGGGGCATATAACTTACCACAATGAAAGATATGAAACTTAAAGACCATTACGATGTGATTATCATTGGTGGAGGCATCACAGGCGCAGGCACTGCCCGCGACTGTAGCATGCGTGGCCTGCGCGTACTGCTCGTCGAGCGCCACGACTTCACCCACGGCGCCACCGGCCGCAACCACGGTCTGCTGCACAGTGGTGCCCGCTATGCCGTCACCGACCAGGAGAGCGCTACCGAGTGTATCGTGGAGAACAAGATACTGCGACGCATTGCGCCCCACTGCGTGGAAGAGCACGACGGACTCTTCATCACGCTGCCCGAAGACGACCTGGCTTACCAGCAGCTCTTCGTCGACAGCTGTCTGTGTGCCGGCATCCGCGCCGAGATTATCGACCCCAAGCTGGCGCTCAAGCGCGAGCCCTCTGTCAACCCCGACCTGATAGGCGCTGTGGTGGTGCCCGACGGCAGCATCGACCCCTTCCTGCTCACGATGAGCAATGTGCTCGACGCCCGTCGTCATGGTGCCGACATGCTTACCTATCACGAAGCCTCAAGCCTCATCATACGCAACGGAAGGGTCGAAGGAGTAAACCTGCGCAACACCATAACCGGTGAGCGCATGGAGGCCCACGCCACCATCACCATCAATGCCGCCGGCATCTGGGGCATGGAGATAGCGCGCATGGCTGGGGTGACGGTCAACATGTTTCCCGCCAAGGGCTCGCTGCTGGTCTTCGGCCACCGCGTCAACAATATGGTCATCAACCGCTGCCGCAAGCCTGCCAACGCCGACATACTCGTGCCGGGCGACGTCATCACCGTGATAGGCACCACCTCCGAGCGCGTGCCTATGGAGGAAGTCGAGAACATGAGGGTAACCCCCGAAGAGGTCGACGTGCTGCTCAAGGAGGGATGCAAACTGGCGCCCTCGCTGGCGTCAACGCGAATTTTGCGAGCCTATGCCGGAGTGAGGCCACTCGTGGCAAGCGACCACGACGCCACGGGTCGCAGCATAAGCCGAGGCATCGTGTGTCTGGACCACGAGGTGCGAGACGGACTGGCGGGCTTCATCACCATCACTGGCGGCAAGCTCATGACCTACCGACTCATGGCCGAGATGGCTGCCGACAAGGTGTGCGAGAAGCTCAACATACAGCGTGAGTGCGAGACTGCCATCACGCCGCTGCCCAACCCCGAAATGCGCAGCGACAAGGCGTTCCGCCGCCATGGAACCATGACTCCCGAGCCGCTGGTGTGCGAGTGTGAGGGTGTATCGCGCCGCGATGTAAAGCAGCTCATAGACAACCATCAGGTCACCAGCCTCTCCCAGCTGCGCCGACGCACCCGCCTGGGCATGGGCACCTGTCAGGGACAGCTTTGCGCCTATCGCGCCGAGCGCATGCTCGAAGAACTCTGCCACAAAACCAAGGCCCAGAGCCGTCAGGACGTGATGCGTTTTCTCAACGAGCGCTGGAAGGGTATGGCTGCCGTAGCCTGGGGCCCCACACTGAGCGAATGTCAGCTCATGGGCTACATCTACCAGTCTATCTTGGGAATTAGGAAAGAGAAATAACAACGACAAGCAATCAGAATAACGTGAAATTTGATACTATTATAATAGGTGGAGGTCTCAGCGGACTCACTTGTGGCATCAGCCTCGCCGAGGGTGGGCAGCATGTGGCTATCATCAGTCGCGGACAGAGCAGCATGTTCTTCAGCGACGGTTCGTTCGGTCTCCTGGGCTACGACAACGACGGCAACGAAGTGGCGCACCCCGCTGAGGCTATGGGCCAGTTGGCCGCCACGCATCCCTACACCAAGATGGGTGCCGAGCGCACCCTCTCGCTTGCCCGTCGGGCGCAGTCACTGCTCCAGGCAGCCGGCGTAGAGATGGACGGCAGCTGCGACGCCAACCACACGCGCGTCACCCAGTTTGGCACCGCCATGCCGGCATGGCTCACCATCGTGGGCCACGACAAAGACGGCGAAGCCACCTTCCCCTTCATCTACGGCAGAAGCATCCAGACCACACTGCAAAAGCGGTTTGAACTCCTCGGCGGAACCTATCTGCTGGGCGACGAGATAGTGGCTGCCAAGGCGTGGAGCGCCGATGGCACGAGGCTCATAAGCGTAACATCGAAGCATCTGAACGCCGAGCCGCTCGAAGCCGACCACTTCGTGCTGGCGGCAGGCTCGTTCTACAGCGGTGGCATCATGGCCGACTACGAGCACGTGTTCGAGCCCGTGTTCGACCTCCGTGTCGACGCACTCGCCGACCGCAGCCAGTGGGCACTCGACGATGCCTTCGACGAGCAGCCCTTCATGGAGTTTGGCGTGGTTACCGACGCCACATTCAGGGTCACCAAAGATGACAAGACCATCGACAATCTCTTTGCCATCGGCAGCATACTGAGCGGACACAACTCCATCAGCCTCGCCGACAAGGAAGGCGTGTCGATGACCACTGCCCTGCACGTGGCAGAGACCATAAAACAATAAAGAGCTATGAGTAAAGATATACAGTTATACCAGGTCAGCGAGAACGACCTGGAGAAGTGTCTGAAATGTTCCATCTGCAACGCGTACTGCCCGGTGAGCGGTGTCACGCTCAAGTTTCCCGGCCCCAAGTGGGCGGGACCTGACGGCGAGCGCCACCGTCTGAAAGACGAGACCTGCTTTGACGAGAAGACCATGAAGATGTGCCTCAACTGCAAGCGTTGCGAGATTGTCTGTCCGCAAGGCGTCAAGGTGGGCGACATCATCCAGAGCGCCCGCATCAAGTATAGCCTGCAGGGCATAGGCATCAGAGAGTTTATGCTCGCCAATACCGACCTCGTGGGTACGCTCGCCACCCACTCCTTCGGACTCGCCAACCACGTGGTCAACATGGGACTTACCAAGTGGATGCTCCACAAGATGGTGGGCATACACCAGGGCCGCACCTTCCCTGCCTACGCCTCGCACACGTTTGAGGCGTGGTACCGCCGTGAAGCCGCCAAAGGCCAGCAGAGCTTCGACCGCAAGGTGGCTTACTTCCATGGTTGCTACGTCAACTACAACTTCCCCGAACTGGGCAAGCACCTCGTGCGCGTGCTCAACGCCATGGGCTATGGCGTATCACTCATCAAGGGAGAGCAGTGCTGCGGTCTGCCAGCCATAGCCAACGGCATGAGCGAGAAGGCACGCGCCAACGGCCGCCACAACATAGCCGCCATGGAGCGGGCACTACGCGACGCCGAGTGCATCGTCACCACCTCGTCGTCGTGCACCTTCACCATGCGCAACGAATACGAGAGTCTGCTCAGACTCGACAACAGCAGCGTGGCAGAGAGCATCAACCTCGCCACCAAGTTTATCTACCAGCAACTCAAATCGGGCGCCGCCCAACTGCGTTTCAAGCCCGACTTCAAGCTGCGCGTGGCTTACCACTCAGCATGCCACATGGAGCGGTTGGGATGGACCATCTACAGCATCGAACTGCTGAAGATGATACCCGGCCTCGAGCTGGTCAAACTCGAAAGCCGCTGCTGTGGCATCGGTGGTACCTACGGCTTCAAGAAGGAGAATTACGATGTGTCGCAGTCTATCGGTGCCCCGCTCTTCAAGCAGATTGGCGAGGTAGATCCCGATGTGGTGGTCACCGACTGCGAGACCTGCAAGTGGCAGATAGAGATGAGCACACCCTACCGGGTAATGAACCCCATCTCAATCATCAATGACGCAATATTAGACTAAAACAAGACATATATGGAAAACAGAGTAACAATGGCATTGGACAATGCTACCACCACCAAGGCCCTGCAACTGGGATGTGGCGTGATAAGCACCGTGGGTGATGTCTTCGCCCAGCAGTTTGCCGGCCGCAAGGCCATCATCGTCGCCGACAAGACCACATGGCACGTGGCTGGAGCCAAAGTAGCCGAAATCCTCGCCCGCGATGGCATCGCCACCTGCGAACCTTATATCTTCGACGAGCCAGAGATGCACGCCGAATGGAAATACATAGACCGCCTGGATGCCGTGCTGGCTCAGACCGACGCCGTGGCAATAGCCGTGGGCTCGGGCACCATCAACGACACCACCAAGCTCTGTTCGGCCCATCAGCAGCGACCCTACATGGTAGTGGCGACAGCCGCCTCGATGGACGGATATGTGGCGTCGGGCGCATCGATAACCAAGGACGGCAAGAAGCAGACCTTCGCCTGCCCCGCTCCCCAGGCTGTGGTGGCCGATGTCGACATCATAGCCGGCGCACCCGAAGCCATGACCGCCTCGGGCTACGGCGACCTCTTCGCCAAGGTTCCGGCTGGAGCCGACTGGATAGTGGCCGATGTGATAGGCAACGAGAAGATAGACCCGCTGTCGTGGAGCATCGTGCAGGACGGACTGCACAGCGCACTCGCCGACCCCGAGGGCGCACGGCGTGGCGACAAGCACGCCATAGAGCAGCTCATAGAGGGCCTGTTGCTCGGCGGATTTGCCATGCAGGCCTACCCCAAGACCTCGAGGCCCGCCTCGGGCGCCGAACACCAAGTGAGCCACATGCTCAATATGGCCAATTTCACCATGGCCAACGGCAATATGCCTTCGCATGGTTTCCAGGTGAGCATGGGTGTGCTGGTGTCGCTCTCGCTCTATGAGTATCTGCTCGAGATGGACATCGAGCATCTTGACATCGAAGCCTGTGTCGAGGCATGGCCCTCGCTCGAAGAGCAGGAGGCCCACACGCGCAACACCTTTGCTGGCTCGGGTCTGGAAGACTTCTGCGTGGGAGAGATACGCGCCAAATATGTAAGCCGCGACCAACTGCGCCAGGAGCTGACCGCCATCCGCGACAACTGGAGCACACTGCGCGAGCGGCTACAGCAGCAGCTGGTATCGGTGGCAGAGGCCAAGCGCCGTCTGCAGATGGTGGGCGCCCCCACCGAGCCCGAAGATATCGACATCAGCCGCAGCTATCTCAAGGAAATCATCTACAAGTCGCAGTTTATACGCCGCCGCTACACCATCATGGATGTCGCCGTAAGGCTCAACCGCTATGAAGAATGGCTCGACCGCCTCTTCTCAGAGCGCGGACTGTGGCCCATAGACCGCTAAGACCCAGACTATAACCCTATTAACTACTGACAGATATGACCAAGACATTCAAATACTGGCAATGGCGCACCATCTTCGCCACCATGATAGGCTATGCCATCTTCTACTTCGTGAGAAAGAACTTTTCGTTTGCCATCCCCGGACTCACCGCCGAATATGGCATCTCCAAGACCAGCTTCGGTATCATCATGACCCTGGTGACGGTGGTCTATGGTGCGTCGAGATTTCTCAACGGCTATCTCGCCGACCGCTTCAACGCCCGCTACCACATGGCGATAGGACTGCTGCTCTGTGCCGCAGCCAACTACGCCTTCGGCTTTGGCGCCGACCTGAGCTACTTCATCACCGGCGAGAACTCGGGACCTCAGTTTGTCAACACCATGGTGTTCATCTTCGGCCTGTTCCTGCTGCTGAACAACCTCTTCCAAGGCTCGGGCTTCCCCCCGTGCAACCGCCTGCTCACCCACTGGATTCCCGCCAATGAACTGGCTACCAAGATGTCTATCTGGAACACCTCCCACTCGATAGGAGCCTCTATCGTGGCCATCCTCTGCGGCTACATCATGGCAACGATGGGCCATGGCGCGTGGAAGTGGTGCTTCTGGATACCCGCCACGATAGCCCTCGTGGGCGCGATTGGCATCTATGTCTTCCTGCGCGACACGCCGTCGTCGGTAGGACTGCCCGAGCTCCACACCATCAACAAGAAGGGCAAGGAGGGAGGCGCCGAGTACAAGGCGTTCCTGCGCAAGATGGTATTCCGCAACAAGTGGATATGGATACTGGCCATTGCCAACTTCATGGTCTACATCGTGCGCTTCGCTGTGCTCGACTGGGGTCCCACCTTCCTCAAGGAGGCTCGCGGCATGAGCCTTGCCAACGCCGGATGGACAGTAGCCATCTTCGAGATATTCGGCATCATCGGCATGATAGTCTCGGGCTGGCTCACCGACCACGTGTTCAAGGGCAAGGCCCATCGCACCTGCTTCTGGTTCATGGCGGGCGTGGCTGTGTTTATGACCATCTTCGTATCGCTGCCCGCCGGCACATCGATGCCCGTGATGGTGGTAGTGCTCGCCATGGCAGGCTTCTTCATCTACGGCCCGCAGGCGCTGATAGGCATCGCCGCCTCTAACCAGGCCACCAACCGCGCCGCAGCCACCGCCAACGGACTCATCGGAATGTTTGGCTATGCCAGCGGCATCGTGAGCGGCATCGGCGTGGGTATGCTCGTCGACGCATGGGGCAACTGGGACTATGTATTCTATGGTATGATAGGTATCGCCGTGCTCTGCGTGGCAGTCTTCACGCTCATGTGGAACGCCAAGGCCGACGGCTATGCCGAAGAAGAAACCGCTAAACCGTAAACTATGCAACTGGAAAAAATCAAGCACGTGGCGCTCGACATGGATGGCACCATCTATCTCGGCGACACGCTCTTTCCCTACACCATCGACTTCCTCGACAAGCTCAAGAGGATGGGTATAAGCTACTCGTTTCTGACCAACAACCCGTCGAAGTCGATAGAGGACTATCTGAAGAAGCTCGCACGCATGGGAATACATGCTACCGAGGAGGAGATATACAACACCACCGTGGCGACCATCGACTATATCACGGCCCACTACCCCGAGGCGCAGCGCCTCTTCCTCTTGGGCACGCCCAGCATGATTTCCCAATTTGAGGCAGCCGGCTTCACATCCTGCGAGGACACCCCCGAAGACGTGCCGGATATCGTAGTAGCTGCCTTTGACATGACCCTCACCTACAAGAGGCTGTGCAGGGCGGCATGGTGGATAAGCAGGGGGCTGCCCTACATCGCCACCAACCCCGACCGGGTGTGCCCCACCAACGAGGAGACCGTGCTGGTAGACTGCGGCTCTATCTGCCGCTGCCTGGAGAGCGCCACCGGACGCAAGCCCGACATCACGCTGGGCAAGCCCGACCCCAATATGCTCATCGGAATACAGCAACAGCGCGGGCTCAAGCCCGAAGAGATTCTTATGGTGGGCGACCGCATCTATACCGACATTGCTATGGCGTTCAATGCGGGCGCCATGGGTTGTCTGGTCCTCTCGGGCGAGACCACGATGGAGGTGGCGCAGGCAGCCGAACGCCAGCCCGACCTCATCGTAGACAGCATCGAGGTGCTCGGCAACATGTTACAACAAATCCACGACCGATGATGCGCAGACCTATATTGACTCTACTGCTCCTGGTGCTCTGCCTGGACTGCGTGGCACAGGACTTCCCCAAGCGTATCTTCTCGGGATATCAGGGCGACTTCCACGTTCAGGGCGCTGCCTATGACCGTCAGCGCCAGTGTGTGTACATGTCGTTTACCACCAAACTGATGAAATACGACCTCCAGGGCCGTCTCATCGCCAGCGTCAACGGACTCACGGGGCATCTGGGCTGCATCGGCATCAACCCCGATGACGGCAGACTCTACGGGTCGCTCGAGTACAAGCACGACGTGATAGGCACGGGCATCACGGGCAATCTGGGCGTGAAGAACGACGCCCGCACGGGCTTCTATGTGGCCATCTTCGACCTCGACAAGATAGACCGCATCGACATGAGCCCCGACGAGGTGATGACCACGGTGTATATCCCCGAAGTGGTGGCCGACTGCGAAGCCACCGTCGTCAACAACGGTCGCCAGGTGGCGCATCGCTACGGCGCATCGGGCATCGACGGCCTCACCTTTGCTCCGCAGTGGGGCAAGAGGTCTGGCCGCAACTATCTCTACCTGGGCTACGGTGTCTATGGTGACACTACGCGCACAGACAATGACTATCAGGTGTTGCTCTGCTATGATGTGCGCCAGTGGAGCAGGTATGCACGCAAGATAGACCCCACCCACATCCACGAGTCGGGTCCCGCGAAGCCGCGCGCCAAGTACTTTGTCTATACGGGCAACTCAGATTATGGCATCCAGAACCTGGAATACGACGCCTCGACGGGCTACATGTTTGCCGCGGTCTATCACGGCTACAAGAGCCAGTGGCCCCGCTATGAGATGTATGCCATCGACACGCGCGTCAAGCCTCACAAGGGTTGGCTGCGGGGTGTGGAGCCGAGAGAGAAGGCCCCTCTGCTCACCCTGGTGCATAGTGGCAAACCCTCGGCAGGCGGCGAGGTATGGGGATGGGAGCGTACGCGTGGCGCCACAGGCATGATAGCCCTCGGCAACGGCCTCTTCTATCTCTCCGAGAATGGTCTGGTGAAGACCAAGGGCAAAGGCAACTACACCAATCTGCGCCTCTATCGCTGGAGCGATGACAAAGGTTTTGTAAGACAATAGCGCGCTACCAAGGCAGACAGCGACCATAACCAACGGCCCGACGGACAGCACCGTCGGGCCGTTGTTGTCTATGCTGGTGGCTATGTGTAGCGATGGCGTGACGGCATGTAGCGATGACAAGAGTGGCAAGTAGCGGCAGGGAGGACGGCACAAGAGTAAGGGTAGCAACCACAAGCAGCCTTGCATCACGCACCACGAGTTCCGCAAGGCGCATCAAGTCATTGCATACCATACGGATAGCAAGGCTATCCATGGTCATTGCCAGCTCGTATCATAAGGCACGAGTCCACGTATCAAACGGCACGAAAGCTCGTATCATACGACACGTGTCCACGTAACATACGTCACGTGCCAGCCGAGTGGACTGCGGTAGAAGTCGAGGTGAAACCGGCAGCGGCGCAAGGGCACACTACTGCGCGAAAAGGTAACGTATAGCATGTAGCCGTAGACATTACACACAGCAGGAGAATGGAATGAATTATGAAGAGGAATACTATCAAGTCGAGAATAACTCCTTCGGCTAAGCGCAACACCTACAGCGTTGCTATCCTTTTCTGTATCAATACCCAGGGTTGGGAAATCGCAACTCCTACAGAGTTGCCGGGGGTGCGTACCATCCCACGACGGGCACCCCTTAATGCTTAGTGTCGCTGTCCGCTAATACTCTTTTGAGCATAAAGAATCAGGGCGGGATTCCTCGCATGGAATTCAGTGCTATCAGTTGCCTTGCTTCTTGAAATTCAATTCCAATATCTTTTCGACTATCGTATGCGCTTAGCTGTACTTTATCTACTCGATTCTGAAATGGCCATCAACAACATCGGCATAAAACTGGGCTACGACTACCAAAGCCACTTCTGCACAGCCTTTAAGCAAAAATATGGCGTAAGTCCTGAATATAGAGCCATTCAGCATGCTCAAGATGCTAAACATGAGGATGTTTAGCGTGGACATAAAGAAAAGAAATGTTATTCTGTTTCAGCCTTCGGTTAATATCATTTGCATCAGTTCCTCATTGGCTCTATTGTTTACCGACGCATCCATTACCTCTGAAAGATAGTCGAGCGTGGCAGAACATTCGCCTGTTATGTCTACGCCGATTACCTTCTCGTGGGCATATATGATGCGCAGCACGGCTTGGAGTTGCATGAGAGTCATGTCTCCATTACTCCAATCGGTAATGGCATCTTGCTTTCTAAGCACGTCCTTGTCTATGGAAATGTAGACAGGCTCATGTATCAACTTGCCTGCCTTTGAGGGCCATGCTTGATGATGGTCGATTTCTGCTTGGCTGTAGAACATCACTTTCTTCCTTAGATGGGCCGGCACCTGGGATATCAATTCGTCAGAAGCACCAACGATAATGATATTCCTTACAAAAGAATTCTTCTCCAATACATCCGTAACCCAACCGCCACATGAAACAACACCCTTCCATTGTGGCTGCTGCATGTCAGGATGGTGGTCAAGCACAATCAAAGAGAACGGCTCTTGTAGTTTGGAAACCCAATATTCTGTAAGATAATGATAGTCGCCCGAATCAATAAAGTGAAGCGCCTTTGCAGGATACGGAGCAAGCAGCTGGCGCAGCTCTTTCCTTCCATCCTCATCACAATAGCAGTCTACGCCATTAAGTTCACGACAGTCAACGTGGACAATCTCCAGACTTGAGGCAAACGACTCGTAATCGTATACATCAGAGAAATTGAGGAGTATAATAGGCAGTTTCTTTTTCATAAACGCAAGAATTTTGGCAACAGTATTGCTATTGGCACAAATGACCTATAAACAGCAGTCGGTAATGGCCGCATCGTTCGTATGTCATTAAGCAAATGGAGCACAAGTCTAAACCTGTGCTCCTTATCAATTTTTTCGTAATATCCAACATGCCTGTCATTACCTGTATGACAGCACGATTCATATTCATTATAATACCATTGGCATCTGCGCCTTCGGTATTTCTCCCTTTCCCGTGAGTTTATATCTTCGTGGGTGCGGACTTGATGATGGGCTTCTTGATGGTGATGGTTGCGCTGGTGCGGATATCCTCTACCGACGCACCTATCTCCAGGGTGTATTTGCCGGCATCGGTTACCCATGCCATGCGTTTCTCGTTGAACGAGGCGAGGTCAGCCAGGGGAATTGACATTTCCACGACCTCTGTCTCTCCGGCTTTGAGCAGTCGGGTCTTGGCAAAGGCTTTCAGCTCGCGGCTGGGTTTCTCCATCGCGCCCTTGGGAGCGTTGACGTAGAGCTGCACCACCTCTTTGCCATCTACGCTGCCCACATTGGTCACCGGCACGCTGACGATATAGCGGCCCTTGACAAGGCGCACCTGTGGCTTGTCATATTTGAAAGAGGTGTATGACAGACCGTAGCCGAAGGGATAAGCCACGGCCTTCTTCTGCGTATTGAAATAGCGGTAGCCCACATAGATATCTTCCTCATAGTTGGTGTAGCCCAGGTCTTTCTTGGCGAGCACCACCGAGTCGGGGCGCAGCAGTTCGTCCCAGTTGAACTTGTAGTGCAGGGGGAAGTTCTTGGCAGATGGGTAGTCGAAGTAGTCGAGCGCAAAGGTCATCGGCAGTCTGCCCGAAGGACATACCTTGCCCGTGAGCACATCGGCCACAGCATTGCCGCCCTCTTCGCCAGGCTGCCAAGCCATGACGATGGCATCGACCTTGTCGCGCCATGACGCCACATCGATGACGCCACCCACGTTGAGCACTACAATCACAGGCTTCTTCTGCGCGTGAAAAGCCTTGCTAACCTGGTCTATCAGCGTCAGCTCAGCCTTGGTGAGCAGATAGTCTCCCTCCTTGTAGTCGCGGTCTTCGGCCTCGCCCGAGTTGCGGGCGATGGTGATGATGGCCTTGGTGCAGTCCTTGGCACGATAGCCGATGAAGGCGCTGTTGATGGCAGGCTCCTCAGGCTCACGCATACCGAAGAACCAGTTGCGGAAGGTGGGCGTATTCTGCTCGTCGAGCAGCAGATACTGGTTGTCCATATAGTGGGTGTAATAGGTATCGAGCGTAGAGTTGAGGTTTACCTTGCTGTTGTGCAGTCCCTCGACGAGGGTCACGGTGTAGGGCTTGTAGACATCAGCGGCGCCGCGTCCGTTGGCATAAAACTTATACGCGCCAAGTCCGAAGAGCGCCACCTGGTCGTCTTCCACGAGGGGCAGAGGGCGCGCCTTGGTCACCGCCTGCTTGGCAGCATCACCAGTGATGAGGGCAGGCTCGCTGTTCTTGAGCAGCACCACGCCCTCGGTGGCAGCCTCGCGTGCCAGCACGGCGTGGGCCTTGAGGTCGGGAGCGAAGGTGGCTTCGACGCCACGGTAGTGGGGTGTGCGCATGATGTATCGCAGCACACGCCGCACATTGTTATTGATTTCAGCCATCGTCAGCGTACCTTTCTTCACGCAGTCCAGGATATCCTGCACCTGCTGCGGAGTACCGCCCATGAGCAGGTCGTTGCCGGCATGTACCTGTGCGCGGGTGTCGCGTGCCTCCACCCAGTCGGTCATCACGATGCCGTTGAAGCGCCATTCCTTGCGCAGCAGGTCGGTGAGCAACTTGTGGCTGTACTGGGTGTGCAGGCCATTGATACGGTTGTATGACGACATCACAGCCCAAGGCTTGGCCTCGCGGATGGCTATCTCGAATCCGCGAAGGTAGATTTCGCGGAGGGCGCGCTGCGACACACGGGCGTCGTTGAACATGCGCATCGTCTGCTGCGAGTTGGCGGCAAAGTGCTTGATGGTGGCGCCCACGCCCACAGACTGCAGACCCTTGGTGGCTGCCGCTGCCATATAGCCAGACAGCAACGGGTCTTCAGAATAGTACTCGAAGTTGCGGCCATTGAGCGGGTTGCGATGTACATTGAGACTCGGAGCCAACAGGATGTCGTCACCGTAGGCAAGCAGTTCGTCGCCCATTGTGGCACCCACGCGCTTTACCAGGTCGGTGTTCCATGTGGCAGCCAGCAGCGTAGCCACTGGGAAGCCGGTAGAATAGTAGGCTTTGCCGTCGCCTCTCACCAGCGTGTCCATGCGCACACCCGTGGCGCCATCCATCATGATGGTGTGGGTTATGCCCAGGCGGGGTATGGCGTAGGTGGTGCCGGCTCCGTTGGCGATGATATCCATGCCTTCAGCCGACTTGACTCCCACCAGCAGATGGGCTTTCTCTTCAAGGGTCATCGCTTTGACAATCTGGTCGATGGGCGCTTTGCCCAACTGGGGCAAGGGTTTTTGGGCGGTCATCGTCAGGCTGCACGACGCCACGGCAAATAGTAGGAATATTCTTGATAATTTCATGATAATAATAATTTTCTGCAAAATTAATATAATTTCATTAGACCTCCACGCTTTTAGGGCAAAAAGTGTGAAGGTGGGCATAAAAAAATGGATTGAGGGGCTGGTTATTGTTGGATGAATGAAAACACAAAAAGCCGTGGCGGTAGCTGTCGTGGTGTGAGTTATCTGCTGTGGTTACACTGGCATTTAGTTGGTGCGGATAACGCCTTCAGCTAAGCGCAACATTTACAGAGTTGCAATCCTCTTTTTCAAATTTTATCCAGGGTAGAGCCGCTACGCACCTCAACCCTGGGCTGGGAAATCGCAAATCCTACAGAGTTGCTACTGCTTGCACAAACCATCTGCGAGTTACGCCTACGGCTAAGCGCAACTCCTACAGCGTTGTCGGGATGCACACCATCCACTATGAACCAACCATACATGGCCTTAGTGCGAAGCCCCATCCCTACCTTACCCAAGGATAAGGAGCTCGAGCCAACCGCCTCAAACACAGAAGGAATAAGCTCACCCCCCTTGGGAGGGCACTGAAAAACTACCGTTATTTCCATTTTATCGGCGTGGTCAGGCGTCATTATCGGGCGTTTACGAGGCGTTCTGGCTACGATGTGTGGTGAGAGTAAAAAGCAAAAATCGTCCCCGAGAAGGGCTTGGAACGCTTCCAAACGGCTTTCTCGGGGACGTTTTGGCTGATATGTAGGTTTCCCTACGTTTTTCTTACATTATTCTGATAATTCGCTTCAGATTTGCGGCAAAAATGGCCATTGCGCCCTGCAGTTCCATACTGGCGAGTCCGTACGACATGGCTCTGTCGTACCCGAAGACATTCTTTAGCTCTGCGTTTTTGGCTTCTATCATGTACCGCTTACGTTGCAGGTAAACAAACTCGCTGGTCTTCTCGTATTCCATCTGCTTCTTATGCGTATTTGCCAACACCCTGACGCTATAGGTCTTCTTCTTGGCTCCCGGTTTGTAGCACCCTTCCCTTAGCGGACAGACCTTGCACCTCTCCACATCGAAACTGAAGACGATAACGGGGTTATGGTATTTTCCTGGGACATTGGTCTTCTGCTGCGGTTTTGACCTGGAAACGGCCATGTGTCCGGCCGGACAGACGAACATTCCGGCATCCTTGTTATAGTCGAAGGTAGCGCCCTTCCTTGTACCGTTGCTGATGACTGGGTTGAGTGGTGAACAGAGTTTTATATCCTTGTTTTCATTTTCGTTTTTATCATTTATCATATCCAGATTTGCCTTTGACGAGTAGGCTGTGTCGCCGATGATGGTGTCTATCTCGACTCCGTTTTCCTCGGTCTTCTCGACGAGCCGTTCCAGCATCTTTCCGTCATCAGCCTCGCCGGAGGTGACATCTGCCGCCACGATGATACGCTCTTCGCTCATGACCAGATGGGTCTTGTAGCCGAAGAAGCTGCGCGACTTGGTCTTGTGCCCGATACGGGCGTCGGGATCCTTGGATGTTACGTACCGGATTTTGGCGTCGGCGATGATCTCCTTGAGCAGGTTCAGACGCTCCGACACGGCCGGCATGGCGACCAGCGGAGGGGCAGCCTCGACGGCGGCCACATAGTCGACCGCCGTGGACAGTACCACCGGGAACTTCTTCTTTTCGGACAATCCGTGCAAGTCAGGCAATTCAGGCAGCTTGAAACTTTCATTGATGGAGTGTACAATCCGTGTGGTCTGTTCCATCTGGTATGTCAGATAGTCGGTGGCGTTGACGGAATTTGACCTTGACAGCGAATGGGTGGCATCTACGAAGAAGCGCTTCGACTGTATGATGCCCTTCTCCAGCGCGACGCATACGGTCTTCTTGATCAGCATGTCCATTATCTTCGTATCCTTCAGCCGCTGCCTGCGGAACTTCGACAGCAGGCTCGGGTCTATCAGGTTCGTCTCCTCGGGGCATAGGCCGAGGAAATACTTGAATGAAAGGTCGGTCAACGTGCGCTTTACCACATCCACATCCGAGATACTGTAGATGGTCTTCAGGAGGAGATACTTGAACATGCGTATCGGGTCCTCTGCCATACGGCCGTTGTAGGAACAATACTTGTCCTTGAGCTCGTCATAGACGAAACTGAAATCCACGAGTTCAGTAATTGAACGCAGAAGATGGTCCTGCGGGACTAACAGGTCATACAACTCCGAATAATTGCTGAATTTTATTTGCTTTTGCTGCTGTAACATATGCCTTTATTTTATGTAAAGATACGAAAAAATATTGACATATGCAACTATTTACCCATCTATTATCCAGCTATTTGCAGGGGATGGGGGACTTTTTCAGTGCCCTCCCTTGGGGAGGACTGGGGAGGTGCGGCTGCTTTGGGGAGGGGCTTTGGGATAGACACAAAAAAAGGGCAGACTGTTTCTCATTACTGAGAGCAGCCTGCCCCATACTTTACTATTCACCTAATGCTTATTTGACTTCTATATGCTTAACGTCTTCCTTTTCCTCTTTCTTCTCGACCTTTGGCAGAACTACCTTGAGCACACCGTCGGCAACGTTGGCCTCAATCTTGTCGGCATCTACATTGTCTGGCAGAGCGTAACTCTGACGATAGCTGGTGTAAGAGAACTCGCGACGCAGATAGTGTTCCTTCTTGTTCTCGTCCTTCTGCTCATTCTTGTTCTCGATAGAGAGGGTAAGATAACCGTCTTTGTCGATACTCATTTTGACCTGCTCCTTCTTCAGACCTGGAACAGCGACTTCCATAACATACTGCTTGTTGTCTTCCTTAACGTTGACAGCCGGAGCTGTGGTTGTGGTCTGTGCCATTACGGGTGTGTTGAAGAAACTGTCATCAAACCAATTGTTCAACCAATCAAAATCATTGTTTCTACGAACTAACAACATAATTATTACCTCCTAATTGTATATTAGATTCTTCTTTTGTTTGCCGTTGCTGGTCTCGTCAACCTTGCGATTGCCTTCAACCTTGCGGCTTTCACTTAGAGTTTTGCAAGTTACATACCAACGGCAAAGAAGTGACAATTTGTCAGTGCGATGGGTTGATTATGGCAGCATTGTTGAAAATAATTGGCTTTTACTGCCATAATCGTGACAACAGCAAGGCATTATGGCATCATGGCAAAGATGGCGGTGATGGAGGTAAAGACAATGAGAGCGACAGGCATCGCTATGGACAGGACAAAAAAAATGAAGGCCGCAACTATTCCCATAGTCGCGGCCCCCGGATTGTTGTTTTTAAACCAACGCTATATTATGAAACAACAAATTATTTGAACATATAGAGTTCTCCTACACATGTCTGGTTGTACTCTTCGCCAAAGAAGTAACCATAGTAGCAAGTGTAAGGAATGAACTTTACATACTTACATGTAATTGCTGAGTAGAAGTTGATGCAAACAACACCATCTGTATAACCAGTTTCCAAAGCTCCACCAGTCTGAGATGTCCAGTTCTGACCATCGTTACTGGTAAAGATTTCAAGGGTATAAGGACCGTAAGGTGCGTCATAACCATACTGGTAAGCAACACCAATCAGAGGCTGGGGAGTTTTGAACTCACAGTAAATTGGCTCTGGACCAGCATACATATCTGCCCATGTGCTGGTGTATGTATCCATGAGCTTTTCAGTATAGTCTTCTTCCTGGAAGGTGTAGGTCAGATCAGCTGCAGTAAGCTTGGTCTTGGTCAACAGATCGTCGCTGAAGCCCTTGAAGTTGGTTACCTTCTTGTCCAACAATGTATAATAAGCATTGTGGTCCTTACCCACAGCAACCTTAGAAGCAGACTTGACGTCAGTAATCTTGATGGCTGCAATAGCTTTGCCAGAAACGTTTCTGATGGCTTCGCTGTCAGTTACTTTGAACTTGACAGGCTCAGCAGATACATTCTTGCCAGCAGGGATGGTAACAGTATTGTTCTCAATAGCCATACAGCCAGGAGCAAGAGCACTGTTCTTGTCAGCACCATAAGCAGCGGCGCCAGCAGCGGCAGCCTCTGTATCCTCAGCCACAGTAACGACTACGTCATTCTCTACAGGAGTAGTAATACGTACATAGAACTCGTATGTATCCTCGGGTACAACAAATCCTGCAGGAGTCTGAACTACAGTTGCCTGTGTTGCATTGGCAGGTGCAGATACCTCATTGATATATACCTTGGGATCATTGCTTGTCTGCTCCTCGGGGTGAAGGAGCGAGCCCACCTCGGGCTCACCCTGACATGCCGTAAAGAGGGGCAATGCGGCTATCAGCGCAACGGCTGATTTAATTATCATTGATTTCATAATCTTCTTACGTTTTTACAGTTTATTATTTACCATCAATACGTACATCCTGAATCCAAGTGGGAACCAAATTGTCCTTAGTTGTGGCATCGTTGCCATTGCCAGACCAATCCTTGAACTTGAAGCCCTGACCCTCATTGAACTTGTAGTAGAAGATGAAGCCGGGAGTGGTGGGATCGCAAGAGTACATATTGTTCTGAATCTCCTTCTGTGAGCGTGCCTTCTTCCACAGACGAACCTCGCTGTAGTAAGAGTTACCCTTGTTATAGGTAGAGTTAGAGCTGATAGATACAGAAGAAACGCGGGTCTCCTTGCCAGGCAGGTCCATAGAGTTGTCGAGCTGACCGTTGACATAGAGATACAACTTGGCACCGGTGCATACGTAGGCGATGTGATACCATGTGTTGGCGTTGAAGAGCATCTGGCTGTTCATCTGAGTACCCTGGGTCTTGATCTGCAGACGGTTACCCTCGATAGGAGCATCACCGAAGCGTACATAAACCTCATCGGGACCAGTACTGTAGATAGCCTGGTTGTTCATTTCACCCACACGTGTACCGAGCTTATCCTTGTTGATATTCATCTCCATAGTCCACTCTGTAGTAGTATAAGTCTCGTTGAGATCCTGGCCGATATAATGTCTTACGTTGAACTGTACAACAGGCTGGATAACCACCTGGTCAAGAACGAATACCATTACGCTACCAGACTTGAGGACATTGGCGTTGCCGCTAACCTTCTCGAGACGGAAGGCGAGTGCATACTTCTTACCGCTATTCTTGAGCTCATCGTTGTAAGGATTGACGGTGAGTGTAGCGGGGTTAGATACAGAAGTACCGGGTTCAATGGTCACCTCATTGGCAGAGAGCGAGAATGTTCCCTCAGGCAGAGCTGTATAAGAAGTCTCGTTCTTGGAGTTGAACTGCTCGAGAGCCTGAGCATCGTACACCAGCTTGAAGCTGCTTGCCTCGGTAGCCTTTTCAGACAGACGTACGTTGATGTCTGTAGAGACAAACTCGTTGCCGACAGTAAGTTTCTGCGAAGAATTGGCATTAGTCGCTGTCTGCAGGATGTATGCCTGATTGGTGAGCTGGTCGTATTCGGCATTCTCACAACCTGTGAGGGCTACGGCGCCGAGAAGGATGCCACCATATATGAATTTTGAAATCTTTTTCATTATTGCAGTTATTATGAAATTAAATACTACTTAATCGCGGGATTCATAATCTGGATACCCTTACGCAGAGCGGGATAAGAAGGCTGCTTGCCTGCCATATACTCATACTCCATGTGATAGGTACCGATACCACCCTTCTGGACTTTCTTGCCATTGATGATGGGCTGCCAACGTGCCATACCCTCAAGACTCATCATCTCGTTGCCATTGCGGTCAGTAAATGATACGCCACCAGCAAGAGCAAAGTTCTCGAAGTTCTCGGTAACGATGTACTTCTTGGCAACCTCTTCGGGCTCGAGTACGCCATTAAAGTTCATGATAGTACCCTGGAGACGACCATCGAGGTTAGCGTCACCGGTACATTGGTAAGCCTGAACGATGAAGTAGTTGAAGCAAGGACCGAGCTCTGAGTTGATAGTCTGAGGCTCACCGTCGATGACGAGCATCTTGTCTGTACCCGACTTCGGACCAAGACGACGGCTGAGAGCCTCTACGAATACCTTCTCGGCAGCGGGTACACCAGAGATGTTACCACGATGACCATAGTTAGGCTCATAGTCATAGTCGAAACCATCGTAGCCATACTTGTCGATAGTATCACAGATGGCATTGGCATACTTCACGATAGCCTCGTCGCCTTCACCCCAGAATGTAGTGGCATCCTCGCCCTCGGGAGTGAGCTGGTCGCCCACGTTCTGTACGATAAAACATACGAGAGCACGTGTACCCTTTACAGTCTGTACATATTCGAGGTCAGCCTTGCGCTCGGGTGTGAGGTTACGCCAGTTACCCCATATTGAAACGAAGTCTACGCTGTCGGGGAGACCGCGGAGCGAGTTTTCGAGAGAAGCACCGGCACCTACCCAGTTACCAAACCATCCGAAGGCTACGGGGTGGTCGCTCTTCTTATATGCTCTCAGAGCCTCATAGTACTCTGGAGTGCGCGCAGGGTCGGTGAGATTGACGGGATTCTTTGTCTCGACATCTGTGTCACAGGCAGCAAACATAAAGACAACTACCGACACGAGCAGCATTTTGAATATATTTTTCATTGCTTTTGTCAATTTATTAGTTGATATTATAGTGATTACTTCTGCCACCACATCTTGGTAGCATAGTCATCGGCACCACCGAGGAGCTGTACAGCCTTCTGATAGTTTACAGGGTTGTTGGTAGGCTCAGTGTAGTCGAAAGGAATACGGTTGGGCACCTCAATGCTGTAAGAAGTCGTCTGGGCTACAGGGAATACCTTAGGATAGCCTGTACGACGAATTTCGCACCATCCCTCCTGACCGTCGGGGAAGAGGGCAATCCACTTCTGGACGATAAGGCGCTCAAGTTTCTCAGCTGCAGAAGCGCTGTTGTCCCACTTGATAGTGATGGTAGACATCTTGCCATGTGAACCACCGTAACCATCGGTAGCATCCTTATAGTCGGCAGGAGTACTTGCATCGTCTTCGAGGTAAGCATCTACGTTCTTGGCACCCCACTGCTCGAAAGAGAGCTTGATGGCCTGCTTGTAGAGAGACTCTACGTCGCCACCCATACCAGACCAGTTGGCCAGCGCACCTTCGGCACGGCAGAATGTCATTTCAGCTGCTGTGAGCCATACGCCACGAGAGTCCTTCTCGATGTTGGCTGCAGAGTAGAGACCACCGGCAACAGACTTATTACCAATGTTGGCACCGGCACGACAACCGATGATGGCGCGGTCGCCCTCGGTAGTTGTAGCACTGAAGTACTTGCTGATACGTGGGTCACCATAACCGTTCATATAGCTCTCGATGTCGGCACATGCGCGGCTGTCGCCCCACTCTACAGAGGTCTTCCACTGACCGTTGGGGTTGTAGTTGATGGCGCAGTTGTCGTCGTTAGAGGTGATGACACCAGCGGCAACAGCTTCCTCACCTACCTTCTTGGCATAGTCGGGAGCCACGAAGCGCATACGGATAGCCATACGCAGTTTGAGAGAGTTGGCAAATTTCACCCACTTGGTGAAGTCGCCACCATAGACCTGGTCGGCGTCCTTGAACTGTACGAGGCTACCACCGTTGGCGGCGATCATACCGTTGATTACACCGAGGGCGTGGTCGAGGTCAGCCACGAGAGTCTTGTAGATGGTCTCCTGTGAAGAGTAGGCATTGGGATCTTCCTCAGCGCCGATTGGCAGAGGACCATACATATCGGTAAGACGGAGGAATGACTGTGCGCGCAGGATCAGAGCCCATGCGTAAGGCAGACTCTCCTTGGTAGAGAGACGGGCAATCTCATTGAAAGCCGAAACGGTCTTCTTCATACTGTCGGCGAATGGATAACGTACCCATCCTACAGGAGCATTCATCTTGGCGAAGTTGCTACCAGCGAAACCGTTGTTGGCATAAGTCATGAAGCGGCCGAGGTAGTTACCGATAAGGTCTTGGTTCATCTGATAGGTATTCTCCTGCTCGGGGAAAGCCTCAGTCTCCATCTGAACCATGAAAGAACCGGTGCTATAGTTATCGCGGTTGATTTCTTCATTGTTGAGGGCACCACCGGGACGGTTGGCGTCTTCGAAGCCATCAGTACATGAAGCTGCGAGGCCCATTACTGCCACTGATGCAACAGCGAAGGTTATTGTCTTTATAATAGTTTTCATTTTGAAAGTCATTTAATGTAATTAGAACTTCAGTTTAACATTGAAACCTAACGAACGGAGACTTGGCTGCATGAAGTAGTCGAGCGCCTGGTAGAAGGTACCGGTAGAAGCTGTTGACTCGGGATCGAAAGGAGCCTTGCAGTAAATCATCCAGAGGTTGTTGGCTGTAAGACCGAGAGAGAGGTCGAGGCCAGCAAGCCACTTCTTGGGAACATCGTAACTGATGTGGGCTTCCTGCAGACGTACGTTAGTAGCACTGTAGGTATATTCAGACCAGATGGGGTTGTCACCACCTACTACAGCATAGTAGTTTTCAGCAGGTACGAGACCTGTATTGACTGGGATACCTCCATTCTCACGGGCTGCGGCAGAAGCCTTAGACACACCGTAGTAGTCCATGATGGCCTGGGTCTGGCTCATTACGATACCACCGAGACGGGCAGTAAGGAGGAAGCCGAGGTTGATACCCTTCCAAGAGAATTCGTTAGAGAAACCGATGTTGCCTTTGGGCAATACGCTACCCAGATACTTGGGGTTAGAGAGAGTCTTGCGGATTACGTTGCCGCTGGCGTCGAGAGCGATGTTGCCTTCGCTGTCACGAGCAAAGTCGGTATAGCTGTACACGTCACCCATGGTACCACCCTTCTTCAGGATTACACCCACGCCGTTAAGACCGGTTGTGCTGATGGTCTCCTCAGGATCGGCGAGCAGGTCGATAATCTTGTTGCGGTTCATACTGTAGGTAAGAGAGCTGCTCCAAGAGAGCTTGCCAAACTGGTGGTTGTAACCGATAGAAAGCTCAAGACCGCGGTTGCGTACGTTACCGGTCTGTACATACTCGCTACCATAACCCTCAGATACTGTGATAGGACGGAGGAAGGTCTGCTTGCGGGTGTTAGACTGATAGAATGTCATATCCAGAGTCAGAGCGTTGTTGAAGAAGCGTGCGGTAATACCGGCTTCCCATGAGTTGGTACGCTCAGGATAGAATGTCTTGGGGAACTTATAAGTTACAGTCTCATAGGTCTGAGTGTTGGGCTTGAAGTTGTAACGCCACTGAGAAGTGATGTTGGGGCTGATAGCCGAACCTACAGATGCCCAAGAGCCACGTACCTTCAGGTAGTCGATAAATTCGGGGAGCTTCACCATCTGAGAGATGATGGCAGAAGTACCTACTGAAGGATAGAAGAACGACTCGTTCTTGGTGCCTGCAAGGGCAGAATCCCAGTCGTTACGGCCTGTCAGAGTCAGGTAAACCATGCTGCGCCATCCCAGCTCAACGTTGGCGAATACCGAGTTGATGTTATGCTTGTTGAAAGCATAGATAGGACGGTTGTCGTTGGTCGCATTGGCATAGTCAATGGCGTTGGGGCTGAAGATGTTGGAAGGAGCACGCAGACCACCCTGGAAACCATTGTTGTCATACTGTGTGCGAGAGAACGAACCACCGACGTTGGCGCCGATAGAGAACTTGTCAAAGCTCTTGTTTACGTTGAACATCACGTCACCATAAACGCTCTGGTCTACGGCGTTAGAGTAGGCGTAGAAACCATAGTCAGAGTGAGCGAAGAGGTTGATGGTAGAAGCATAGCGCTTGTCCTCAGACTTGCTGGTGGCACGGTCGAAGCGGATACGGCCCACTACGTCCAACCAGTCGAAAATCTGGTACTTCAAGCTGCTATTGATCATATAGCGATGCTTCTTGGTAGTACGGTTCATGCGATTGGCAATCCAGTAGGGGTTCTGCATAGACAGAGCGTCACCGAAGTTCCAGTTCTGAACATAGATACCACGAGACTGGTCAAAGACTTCAAAGGTACGGATAGCGTCAAAGCTCTCACCACGTGGGAAGAGGTAGAGCGCTACCAGCGGGTTGAAGTACTGACCCTGAGCCATGAGGTTCATGTCGCTCTGCTTCACATAGTTGAGGTTGAAGTCGAGAGTCAACTTGTCGTTCAGGAAGTTGGTAGAGTTGCGGAATGTGAAGTTGTAACGGTCATAGCTGTTGTTGGGCATGATACCATTGGCATTGGTAGTACCTACCGATGCGTAAGTCTGGTTCTTGCCGTTACCTACTGTCAGAGACACGTTGTTCTGAACGTTGGTACCGGTGTTGAAGAAGTTTTCAGGATCGAAACCTGTAAACTCAGAACCACCCTTTTCACCCCAAGAGCGAACCTCACCGGGACGGTTGGCATACTCGTTCTGGAACTCGGGCATCTTGAATACGTCTGAGAACTGGGTACTGTTGCTTACTACAACAGACACGCGGCCTTCCTTACCCTTCTTGGTAGTGATCATGATCACACCCTGAGCGGCAGCCGAACCGTAAAGAGCGGCAGCAGCAGGACCACTGAGCACGCTGATGCTCTCGATGTCCTCGGGGTTGATATCGGCGATACCTTCACCACCAGGCTGGCTGGCATAGATACCCTCAGCAGTACCGTTGTTGCGGTTGTTGATTGGCACACCGTCTACTACGTAGAGAGCAGAGTTGCTCTGGTTGATAGACTTGGGACCACGCATTACGACACGTGTGGCACCACCCATACCGGCAGAAGAGGCGTTGATGTTGACACCAGCCACCTTACCGGCGAGAGAGTTCATGAAGTTGGTGCTCTTTACAGTGGTCAGGTCTTCGTTGCCCAACTGCTGTACATTGTAGCTAAGCGCCTTCTCCGAGCGCTTGATACCCAGAGCGGTAACGACTACTTCATCGAGAGTCTTCTCGTCCTGAGCCATGTTGATGGTCATACCTGTACCTGTGGCAGCCACTTCCTTGTCGGCATAGCCCAGATAGGTTACTACCAAGGTACTTCCGGCGGGAACTTTGAAAGAGAACTTACCGTCGATGTCAGTGACTACTGCGGTTTTTGTTCCTTTTACCGTTACGGTTGCACCAATGACAGGTTCGCCATTTTCATCGAGTACCTGTCCTCCGACTGTCTTCTCATTAGCCTGCTCCACCTTGTTGAAGGGAGCTTTCTCACTGGGCGCTCCTACTGCAAATGCAGAAACGCTACCAAGGCACAATGCCGATGAGAAAAACAATCTTAGCAAATTAGATTGCATTCTGTCCATAGGTTTTTTGTAAGTTATAAAATTAAACAATATGAGAATTTTCACTCAATATCTATGTTAGTTGTTTCCCTGTTGGGTCGCAATTGGTTTAATACTGTCCTGAGAGAATTCCCTCTGGCTTGGGTGCGTCGCGGACGACGCACCTGCACCATAGTATGCTTTGTTCAGTTCACAAACTCATGCTTGAGGGTCTGTTATCATCAGGTTATGTTGTTTAGGTTGTATGTATCGTCTTTATTTCGATGCAAAGATAAACCTTTTTTAGCAATTGCGCAATTATTTCTGCCTTTTTTTTATATGCTGGTGCCAAAAAATCAAGGTTGGTGGCTATCTCGGTTGTCATTTTGCTTATTTTCCAAGGTTTTAGCGTTAAAAAAAATTTCATTGCAACGCCCTCTGTCATGGGTGAAACTATCGCTCGCGTACGCGCGTATATATTATATAAGGTATAAGCACCGGGCGTAGGCATGATGAACCCGACGGACAGAACGGGCGATGTCGCCACAGTCGCCGCGACGGTCATATTCTGCCGCGCCATCGCGGTTTTTTACGTTTCAAGGTGCGAAATGAGTATTGCATGGGCTGATTTGTACATTGCAAACCTTGAAATTCTGATATCATGCCGCGCCGTTCGCTTTTCTTGCATGGGCAGAGGGATGTCTTGCCACGCCAACAGAGAGCAGATGATGGTGGGCGCCCTCACTCGTTGCTCGTGGATGGCGGGCGAATGGCCGGACGATGCGAAGGGAGTGATGGCAGATGGCGAAGGGAGTGATGGCGGGTGGCGAAGGAAGTGATGGCGGGTGGCGAAAGGGGTTGGGGCTTTCGACGAGGGAGTGATGACAGGCGACGAGGGGTTGGCGACTTGCGGAGAATGTGGCAACGGTGGGTGTCAAGGGGAGGGGCTTGGGCGCTGCGGACACGAAGAAAGGGACAAAAGCAACTGCTGGTGTTTGCTTTTGTCCCTTTGCGATGACTGTGCTTGTCGGCTATAGGCTGAGGGTATGGGCTACTGCACTCCCCTGCCCTAATGTGCCGACACTGTTATGTGAGAAGGAGCTGCAGATTGTCGATGAGTTTGCCTACAGCGTGATGGTTGGCACGCAGATGGTCGAGCATCTCGCGGCGGGTAGGCATGCGCTTTACCTCCTTCGCCTCTGCCACGCGCACGCTGAGCTTGAGGTCGGGGCAACCCAACGCAATTTGCAGCGTCTTCTCTATACGCGGCTTGATTTCGATGATTTCGTTGGCCAGGAAGGTATTGTCTGCCACCGCTTCGACAAGGGGATAGTCGGTGATGACGGGGTCGATGTTCTTCATACGCTGCGCCAGCGCGACATACTTCTTGGGCATACGGTTGCACATGCCACGCCACTCCAGTCCGAGCTGTGCGTCGTCGAAGGGCTTCCCCTCGGGCTGTGCGCTGTCGGCGTCGGTCTTGAAGGCGTCGTCCTCGATCTGTGCCACTTTCTCCTCGCTTTTCAGTATCGAGCTGAACGAGAGCGACGACATGCCCAGAAGGGGATTAACCATAGGTTGCGCCGCCCGGGATGGGGTCTTGGGCGCTTCAGAAGGAGCCACAGCCTCTACTGTCTGCACCTCCTTCTGCGGGCGGCGGACAGGGGGCTCAGCCACGGCCACCTGTGCTGCCGCTTTAGGCTGAGACGCTGTGATAAGTCTGAACAGGGATTTCAATCGCTTGGGGCCAGGCCCCACGCCGGCGGCATCGTCGGGCTGGGTGATTTGTGCCACCTCTATCAGGGTGATTTCAGCCAGCAGGCGCTTGTTGGAACTCTGCCTGTAGTTGACGTCACACTGGTTGAGGATGCGCAGCGCCTTATACAGGAACGGTACAGAGCAACGCTGTGCCTGCTCTTTGTAGCGCTGTTGCTGCTGTTCGCTCACTTCGAGCAGGGCTATGGTCTCGGCATCGCGCGCCATGAGCACGTTGCGCACATGGGTGGCAAGTCCGTTGACAAATCTGCCTGCGTCGAAGCCCTTGGAGAGCACCTGGTTGAACAGCACCATGATGTCGGAGGCCTTGTTCTCGAGTGCCTGGTCGATGACCTTGAAGTAGTATTCGCTGTCGAGGATATTGAGGTCTTCGAGCACCTTCTTGTAGGTGATGTCGCCCTGGCTGAAGCTCGCCGCCTGGTCAAAGATTGACAGCGCGTCGCGCATACCGCCGTCGGCCTTCTCGGCTATCATGTGCAGCGCCTCGGGCTCTGCCTTGATGCCTTCGCGCTCTGCCACCATCTTGAGGTGGTTTACGATGCCGGGCACGGTCATGCGGTCGAAGTCATAAATCTGGCAACGGCTGATGATGGTGGGCAGTATCTTGTGCTTCTCGGTGGTGGCGAGGATGAAGATGACGTGGGCTGGCGGTTCCTCGAGCGTCTTGAGGAAGGCGTTGAAGGCAGCCGTAGAGAGCATGTGTACCTCGTCGATGATGAAGACCTTGTAGCGGCCGAGCTGGGGGGCGATGCGTGTCTGCTCCATGAGCGCCTTGATGTTTTCTACCGAGTTGTTGCTGGCGGCATCGAGCTCAAAGATGTTGTAGGAGCGCTGCTCGTTGAACGCCTGGCAGCTCTCACACTCGTTGCACGCCTCTCCCTCGGCAGTGGGGTGCATGCAGTTGATGGCCTTGGCGAAGATACGCGCGCAGGTGGTCTTTCCCACACCTCTCGGACCGCAGAAGAGGTATGCGTGAGCGAGTTTGCCGCTCTTCACCGCATTCTTGAGCGTAGTGGTAAGCGCCGACTGTCCCACCACCGAGTCGAAGCTCATCGGGCGGTACTTGCGGGCGGATACAATGTATTCTTCCATACTTATAGGGATATAGTTTAATGTTGCAATGATAGCGACGCCCATCGTCTGGTCGACGAATATTGGCATCTCTATTGCAAAAGTAACTAAAAATGTCGAAAGTTTCGATGATATTTAGTATTTTTGCACGTGTAATACATATAAATATGTTTTTTCGTAAAGGTAATATAGGCAATCTGCTCGGTCATTACAAGTATCTCATCGTAATCGTACTGGGTACAATCATGGTGGGTGTGGTAGGCAACAACAGCTTCCGCAAGCGCATCCAGTATGAGCTGCAGATAGGCGACCTCAAGGACGAGATAGAGCGGTATAATGCCCAGAACGAACACGACACGAAGAAGCTGCAAGAGCTGACGCGCAATCCCAAAGCCATCGAGAAGGTAGCTCGCGAGCGTTATTTCATGAAGACCGATGACGAGGACATCTTTGTGCTCAGCGATGACCAAACGACAAATGACAATGATGAAAACAATGAATAAGTGGCAGAATGCCATCTATCTCTCAGGCGGTCTGCTCATGGTGGTGGGCGCCGGCTGCTACTGCTTCCTGCTCTGGCAGCAGGTGATGTGTTGGATATTCCTCTTCGGCGCGTGCATGTTTGCCATCATGCAGATGATGCAGACCTACGAGGGCAACGACCCGACCATCAAGCGGCTCAAGCGCATACAGAGCATTGCCGACATATTCTTCATTCTTTCGGGCATGCTCATGGTAGACACCGTGTATCATGTTCTGGTGTCGCTCTTCGACAGCAACATGAGCGCGGGGTACTACACCTATATAGAATATGTATACAACAAGTGGGTAGTGCTGCTGCTTATCGCCGCCATCCTTGAGGTTTACACTACACATCGCCTCGACAGCGAACTCAAGAAAACAAAAAATACTTAAAAGTAGGCGCTAATCTATAAATAAGCATTAAAAAAGTTCATAACTTCGATATTAGATATTACCTTTGTGCTAACAAGCCGGAGGCTGATACTGGCGAGCGAAAGCTCGGTCGTCACCGCTGGCACAACAACACAGAACTAAAAGCTATATATGAAGAAAGTAGTATTTTACTTTATCGCCCTGTTGACGCTGACATCTTGTGCAAAGTCGTTCGACATCCAAGGCACGTCCAATATTTCCACCTTGGATGGTCGCAAACTATATTTGAAGGTATTGGTAAACAATGAGATGAAGAACCTCGACTCGTGTGACGTCGTTCACGGCAAATTCTCGTTTACCGGCACTGTAGACACCGTGCGCATGGCCACCATATTCATGGAAGACGAGAGCGTGATGCCCGTAGTGCTCGAAGCCGGCGACATCGTGGTCAAGATAGACAACACCCAGCAGGTGGTAAGCGGCACTCCGCTCAACGACAAGCTGTTCCAGTTCTTCAACAAGTTCAACCAGCTCAAGAGCCAGCAGGCCGACCTCATCCACCAGCACGACCAGGCCATCATGAACGGCAACGACATGAACGTGGTGAACCAGCAGCTCCAGGCCACCGCCCAGAAGCTGTCGCAGGAAGAAGACCAGCTGGTTACCAGCTTTGTCACCGAGAATTTTGACAACGTGCTCGGTCCCGGCGTGTTCTTCATGGCTACCATCAACAACACCTACCCCATGCTCGACCCCTGGATAGAGGACATCATGAGCAAGGCTACCGACAATTTCAAGAACGACCCATACGTCAAGGACTACTACGCCAAGGCGCTCGAGAACCAGCAGATTATGACTGGCATGAAGGATGTGCCTGCACAGGAACAGGCGCCCGCCCAGCCCGTAGAGGCTGCGCCCACACCCAACCAGATGGCCCAGCCTAGCGCAAGCAAATAAACAATGAACTCTATATGTCTACAATCATTTATGGAGGTACCATCGTCAACGAAGGCAGGAGCTTCCTCGGAAGTCTGGTCATCGACAACGACAGGATAACCGAAATTTACGAAGACAGCAGTACACCCCGTGGCCTCTATTCGGAAGAGATAGACGCCACGGGGTGTCTCGTTATGCCCGGCGTGATAGACGAGCACGTCCACATGCGCGAGCCGGGACTCACCCAGAAAGCCGACATCGAGAGCGAGACCCGAGCCGCTGCCTGGGGTGGCGTGACATCGGTGATGGACATGCCCAACACCGTGCCCCAGACCACCACCCTCGAAGCCCTCAACGACAAGTTTGAGCGCGCGGCGCACGAGAGCCATGTCAACTACAGTTTCTTCCCCGGAGCCACAGCCTCCAACCTGTCGCTCATCGGCCATGCCGACGCCCACCGCATACCCGGCATCAAGCTGTTTATGGGTGCCTCGACCGGCAACATGCTGGTAGACGGCGACAGCGCCCTCGACGCCATCTTCGCCGCCTGCGCCGAGCGCGATCTGCCCCTGATGACCCACTGCGAAGACTCTGCCATCATCAATGTCAACATGGCACGCGCCAAAGCCCTCTACGGCGACGACCCCGACATCAAATACCACCCCACCATACGCAGCGAGGAAGCCTGCTGGCAGTCTACGCACAAGGCAGTAAGCCTGGCACGCCGCCATCACACCCGTCTGCATGTGGCCCACATCACCACAGCCCGCGAGCTGGAGCTCTTCGGCTCCGACGACCACATCACCGCCGAAGCCGTGGCAGCCCATCTGCTCTTCAGCGACAGCGACTATGCGCAGCGGGGCGCACTCATCAAGTGCAACCCCGCCGTGAAGACCGCCCACGACCGCGACGCCCTGCGCCGTGGCCTCACCGACGGCCGCATCTACACCCTCGGCACCGACCACGCTCCCCATCTGCTGGCCGACAAGCAAGGAGGCTGCGCCCGTGCCGCTTCGGGCATGCCCATGGTGCAGTTTTCGCTGCCCGCCATGCTGGGACTCACCGACCAGGAAGTGCTCACGGTGGAGCGCATGGTGGAACTGATGTGCCACAACCCCGCCCGACTCTTCGGCGTGCGCGACCGCGGATTTCTGCGTCGTGGCTACAAGGCCGACATCGCCATCGTGGAACCCCACCAGCGCTGGACGGTCACCGAAGACATCATACAGAGCAAGTGTAAATGGAGCCCGCTCATGGGCGACAGTTTCGACTGGCGGGTGCGTACCACCCTGTGCAACGGCCGCACCATCTACGACCGTGGACACTTCTGCACCGACAGTCGGGGCGAAGAGATAGCGTTCAGATGAAGACCGTCGTCACCTACAGTTTCAGCCAGCTCGAGCCCTACATCAACTGGGTCTACTTCTACCACGCCTGGAGCCTCAACGGCAAGCCCGAGTGCGAGCGCCAGCGCATGAAAGCCGAGGCTCTCGACACGCTCCGCCAGACCGATGACCGCTTCAAGGCCCGCGCCATCATAGGGCTATACCCTGCCTGGGGCGACGGCGACGACATCGTGCTCGACAGCGGAGAGCGCATCCCCCTGCTGCGCCAGCAACATCCCGCCAAAGGATGCGACTACACGCTGTGTCTCTCTGACTTTGTGCGGCCTGCAGGCTATGGCGAGCCCGACCATATAGGCGTCTTCGCCACCACCGTAGACAGCGGCATGGAGACCGACTGCCACGGCGACATCTACCAGCAGATGCTGAGACAGACCCTTGCCGACAGACTGGCAGAGGCTGCCGCCGAACGGCTGCACTACGAGGTGCGCACACGGCTCTGGGGCTACCAGCCCGACGAGCCCGAAGCCCCCGCCCGCATGCTGGCTTGCGACTATCAGGGCATAAGGCCCGCCATAGGCTACCCCTCAATGCCCGATACCAGCCTCAACTTTGTACTCGACCGGCTGCTGCACTTCACCGATATAGGCATACGCCTCACCGAGAGCGGCATGATGACGCCTCACGCCAGCGTGTCGGGGCTCATGATAAGCCACCCCGAGGCACGCTACTTCGACCTGGGCAAGATAGGCGACGACCAGCTCGCCGACTACGCCCACCGACGCGGCATCCCCATCACGCTGATGCGCAAGTTTTTAGAATCCAACATGATACGACAATGATAGCCCGTGTGTTCATCCCCCTGCTACTGATCATCATCCTGCCCGATGTATATCTCTGGCTGCACCGTCTGCGCCGCCCCGTCTACTCGTGGGCAGAGCGGCTGCTGTGGCTGGCACCTTCGGCGCTGATGATAGTCTTCAGCAGCATACTGGCAGTGTCGCCCAGCTTTGTGCCCGACGACATCTACTGGGCACGGCTCTACATCGCCCTGCTCGGGGTATGGGTAGTGCCCAAGCTGGTCTATGTGCTCTGCTCGGCCATAGGTCTGGCGATATGCCGCCTCGCCCACAGCCGCCGCAACTGGGGCCGCCTCGTGGGGATGGGGCTTGCGGGGTATATGGTCTACGCCTTTGTCTATGGCTATACCATAGGTTTCGCCGATATAAAGGTGAAGCACGTGACGCTGGCGGTAGACAATCTGCCGAAAGAGTTTGACGGACTGCGCGTGGCACATCTCTCCGACGCCCATGTGGGCACCTATACCGGCCGCCGCGCCCAGATACTGAGCCGTGCCGTCGACAGCACGCTCGCCCAGCACCCCGACCTCATCTGCTTCACGGGCGACATACAGAACGTGAAGCCCGCCGAGCTGGAGCCCGTGATGCCCATGCTCGCACGCCTCAAGGCTCCGCTGGGAGTCTACTCGGTACTGGGCAACCACGACTATGCCACCTATCTCGGCGGCACCGACGAGGAGCGCATCCGCGCCGAACAGCGGCTCTGCCAGATGGAGCGCGGACTGGGGTGGCATCTGCTGCTCAACGACAACTGCGTCATAAGGTGTGGCAGCGACTCTATCTTCATCGCCGGCATGGAGAACGACGGCGAGCCGCCCTTCCCCTCGCGAGGCGACGTGGGCAAGACCATGCGCGGAATACCTGCCGGGGCGTTTATCCTGATGCTCGAGCACGACCCGTCGTCGTGGACCCGCACCATACTGCCCCACTCTACCGCCCAAGTCACCCTGAGCGGACACACCCACGGCGGACAGATAGAACTCTTCGGGCTGCGCTTCACCCAGCTGCGACAGCGCCACGACCTGGGGCTCTACCGCAAGGGACAGCGCTGGCTCTATGTCAATGCCGGACTGGGCGGCGTGGTACCCATGCGCTATCATGTAAATCCAGAGATAACCATCATTACACTGACAACGAACAAATCATAAAACCAATGAAGTATCTGTATCGACTCTATCAGCTCATCGTCGCACTACCCATATTCCTGGTAGCCAGCATCGTCACTTCGCTCACCACCATGATAGGCTGCCGACTGGGCAACGGCCACTTCTGGGGCTACTATCCCGGCAAGTGGTGGTCGCGTCTCACCACCTTTATCCTCCTTCTACCCGTCAAGGTCGAGGGGCGCGAGCATCTGCGCAAGGACGAGTCCTATGTATTCGTAAGCAATCATCAGGGAGCGTTTGACATCTTCCTCATCTACGGTTTCCTGAACCGCAACTTCAAGTGGATGATGAAGCGCAGCCTGCGCAATGTGCCTCTGGTGGGCGCCGCGTGCCACTATGCCCATCACATCTTTGTAGACAAGCGTGGGCCAAGCAAGATACGCGAGACCTATGACCATGCGCGCGACACGCTGCGCGAGGGCATGTCGCTGGTGGTCTTTCCCGAGGGAGCCCGCTCATTTACCGGACACATGGGGGTATTCCGCCGCGGTGCCTTCATGCTCGCCGACGAGCTCCAGTTGCCCGTAGTGCCGCTTACCATCAACGGCTCGTTCGACGTGCTGCCCCGTATGCGCGACGGGCGCTTCGTCGAATGGCATCAGCTCAAGCTCACCATCCATGCCCCCATCTATCCCCAAGGCAAAGGGCTGGAGTATGAGCGCAAGACGATGGACGAGGCATACCAGACCATCATGGCCGACCTGGACAAGAAGTACCAGGGATATGTAGAGAATCCCGACCAGTAACGACTGAGCCGCAGAGAGTGACGGCGGCGGCTCGGTTGCCGTCATGACAGTCGGAGAGACCGGCTGCCGCATGACCGCCATACGCAAAGCGCCCTGCCAAGGTGAAAAAACTGCTTTTCATCCTGGCAGGGCGCTTTGCGTGTAGATATACGAGGGTGATGGGCTGGCTCCCGACGGTCTTGGCCCACATAGCCAGACCGTCAGTCAGAACCACGGCATCACTACACAGACTGACAGACCTCGGTCTTGATGATGGCGATGTCTTCGCAAGGACGGTCATCGGGGCTGGTGGCGGCAGACTGTATCTGCTCGACCACATCGAGACCCTCTGTCACCTCGCCAAACACGGTATACTGTCCGTCGAGATGGGGAGTGCCGCCAAGGGAGCTGTAAGCCTCGGTCTGCTCCTCGGTAAAACCTACAGGGTTGGCCTCGCAGCTGTCCTGGGCTTCCTGAATCAGACGCTCCTGAAGGTCTTGCAGTCCGGCGCGGTCACGGTTGCGGCGCATCTCCATTATCTCATCCTTGTGAGCGGTCACAAGGTCGTTGAAGGCGATGGTCACCTGGTTCTGCTGCATCTGCTTCTCCATCTGCTTGAGTTGGGCAGGCTTGTAGACCGAGCCCCAGACGATGTAGAACTGGCTGCCGCTCGACTCGCGACCAGGATTGACCTCGTCACCAAGTCGGGCAGCGCAGAGCGCACCACGCTTGTGGAAGAGACGGGGATTGATTTCGGCTTTGACAGTATAGCCGGGGCCGCCCATACCGAGGCGTTTGCCGGCAGGAGCGCCTTTCGAGTCGGGGTCTCCGCCCTGAACCATGAAGTCCTTGATGACACGGTGGAACAAGAGGCCGTCGTAATAGCCCTCGGCGGCGAGCTTGAGGAAATTGTCGCGGTGGAGGGGCGTCTCGTCATACAGGCTGACTACGATGTCGCCCAGAGTGGTTGTGATTTTTACTGTTGACATTGTCTATGTTTGTTGTGTTACTATGCTTATTCAGACAACCCGTGCGCCATGCGTCGCGATGGTTGCAACGCTTTGCGTCGTGGTTGCCAATCTTCTACACAAAGGTAATACTTTTTGCTCTACCATCCACACAACTGCCCTATCTTTTAGACTATAGCAGCAGAAAATAGTGGGAAACATGGGGACCTGGGCCGAAGGGGCATGATGGAGTAGTAGAAAAGTGATGTGGCAACAGATGTGCATGTTAGCTACTGCCAGACTATTGACATTATTTTCACCCCCAGCCATCACTTTTCTGCCAATTTCCTTTGCGCGTGTGTACATTATTATATTTGCAATGTAAACATCTTACCCCCAGTCCATGCGCCGCCAGATTGTCATAATGCTGTTGGGGCTCATGACCACTCTGAGCCTCCCTGCTTCCGCCATTGCCGGAAGCAGAGAGAATGACCACGCTACGCAACCCTACAAATACATCGGCAAAGAGCTCGACCGCACACACGGTGCACGTCACTACGACCCCGTGACGGGAAGATGGAACGTAATGGATGCCTTGGCGGAGAAATACAACGCATGGTCGCCATACGTGTCGTGTGGGAATAATTCGATAAGCACCATTGACGATAATGGCATGGAATGGTATAGAGATATAGATAATAC
>ENA-UPTB01000509-UPTB01000509.1-human-gut-metagenome-genome-assembly--contig:-NODE-509-length-41395-cov-5.834794_pt1 | contig 41395 bp, 61 predicted proteins | sample MGYA00250046_ERZ773369 | MGnify/ENA primary metagenome ERZ773369 (study PRJEB29103, sample SAMN06111938) | human gut metagenome | biome: human gut; feature: ankylosing spondylitis patient; material... | reverse complement strand
CAGCGCGATAACGCTCTCCGGCACACCCAGCGTCTGCGCAATCAGGGTGCCGTTGTCCACCAGCAGGTTGGCGCCCATGGCGATCAGCACCGCGCCCAGCACCAGCAGCATCAGCATACGGGGCAAGGGCATGGTCTCTTCTTCCTCTTCATGCTCCTCTGCGGGGGCATTCTTCATCTGGTGGATGTTGGCCGCCATGTAGGCCACGAACATCGCCAGCATGATAAAGCCCATGGGACGGGTGAACTTGCCGAAGCCGTAAGCCGCCACGCAGTAGATGGCCGCCGCCGCAAAGAAGAACAGCACCGGCATTTTCAGCGTTTTGGGGTCCACTTTGCCCGGGCGCACCGCAATGGTGATAGCCGCGATCAGCGCTGCATTGCAGATGACCGAACCGATGGCGTTGCCGTAAGCGATCTCGCCGTGGCCGGACAGCGCCGACATCGTGGAGACCATGACCTCGGGCAGGGTAGTGCCGATGGACACCACTGTGGCTCCAATCAGCAGTTCGGGCAGATGGAACCGCCGCGCCAGCGCCGATGCGCCGTCCACGAACCAGTCGCCGCCTTTAATGAGAAACAGCAGCCCGACAATAAACAGCAGTACAGGGATCAGCATAAAAACTCCTTTTTTTCATAGTTGGCAGTTAAATTTGCATATTTTATCAGTATACCATATTGTAGCAAAATTGCAACTGCCCGGCCGCCAGATTGACAAATTTCGACATGCAGGGTAGAATGGAGCCAAACAGAAAGGGGGGCCGGCCTATGACCTGGACCGAAGCCAGCGGCACCTACTGGATGGCCGTGCTGATTATGGGTGTTTTGGGGTACATCAAGCAGAAGGAGCTGCTATGGCGCAACGCCGACCAGCGCCGCCGCGTGTACACCCGCAACCCCACACTGCCCTGCGATTATTTGGGTGCGTTTAGTTTGGGGGAATTCTGGGGGTACCTGCTGCAGGTGTTTGGCACCCCAATGCCGGTGTTTGCCGGTAAAATTTTGCACCGCGCCCTGACCGTGATTACCGACGACCTTGCCAGCGCCCTGGTGGCCCTATGGGTGTTGTTGATGGCTGTTATATTACCGTTGGTCGTGGAAATTTTTGTGGACCGCTGGTATTATGGGACGAATGCGTTTGATAAGTGATTTTCCTACGTTTGCGGCTTGAGACTTCCCTCACCGGCCACCTTGCGGCCGGTTTCTCGTTCAAACAGCATTTTGCTTTTTATGTGTTCCTTTTGAAGCCCCAAAAGGCCCTGCCGTAAGGTAGGCAGGGCCGATAAGGTGCATACAAAAATCACTCCTGGTCGGCAGTTTTCTGTCCAATATGCGCTTCGATGGCCGAGCGGTCCAGTTCCTCACCAATAATGATAAGCACTTCCTGCCCATCGGGAATAGCCTCTACGTGCATCGTGTCGCGGGTGGCATTCAGTTCGCACCAGCCATCAACGGTCTGCAAAAAGCCCTTGATGCGCAAAATATGCCCGCAGGCCGGATCAGCAAACAGTGCCCGGGCGGCATCCTGCAGCTGGGGCAGCGTAAGGTGCAGCTCCATGAAATACAGCGACGTGAACGCCTTGTGCTCGTCAAAATGCAGCTTGACGTAGCTGGCTTGACAGTGGCCACAGCTGTCCAGCCGCTGCATATCGGCGTCGGTCAGGGCGTCCCAGGGCTTGCACAACGCATCGGTGTCCGCAGCAAAGCGGCGAGCGCAGTGGCAGGCTTCCAGCGCACGGTTCAAATGCGCCAGTGTTGCCTCAGCCTGGCCGGGGACGGCCAGCTGGCAGCGGCTCATCAGCACCATGCCCGCACTGGCGGCTTCGCTGGCCAGCAGATACTCGCCTTGGGGGCTGAGCTGCGTTTCCAGCAGCGCGTCCACAATGGCAATAACATTGCCAAGCGTGTACCAGCGGTCCAGTGGCTCGTCCCGCAGCACGTCATAGAACTCGTCCACGTCGAAAATGCCGCTGGGTTCCACCAGTACGCGGTCAAAGCCCTGCATCGCCAGCGAGATCAGCTTGGTGCGCATCCGGCGCTGGTGGGTGTCGCAGTCGCAGCCGCCGCTGATGGTCTCGATGTCGCAATTGTCGCCCAGCAGATCCTGCAGCAGCATTACGTCAACGTTCACCGCGCCGAAGTCATTTTCCAAAATGCAAACGCGCTGACTGCGGGCGTTGAGCCAGTGCACATATTTGCGCAGAAACGTTGTTTTTCCTGCGCCTAAAAAGCCGGTTATTAAGTCGACCTGTACCATAAGCTTTTCCTCTTTCTATTGCACCGGACCGTCAGCGATCCGGCTCGCAGTCCAAAATGGACGGAATGTTCGTCCAGCGGGGCATATCACCCTTGTAGCACTCATGCAGCCAGGCCACGGCAGCATCCAGCCCCGCCTGGCTGCCCTCAAACTCAGCGGATCGTATCTTTTCCTCGGCGGTGTGCTCAACGCTCCACGGCCCGGGCCAGACCGTAACGGTCAAAAACTCGATCTTTCGCTTGCCGCTCTCGTCCGCCGGGTCGGCCTTTTTGCCCGGCGTAATGACATACCGCATCCCTTGCTCCGCCCCCGAGTAGGGGTTGCCATTGTGAAACCAGTGATAAATTGGAAAAGCGTCTAACATAATATTTCCTTCTTTGTAAAAAAGAAAAGAGGCTCCCTCCCGGGTAAGCCTCTTTCTTAATTTGGAGCGGGATACGAGTCTCGAAGCCTATTTTTTGACCGTATCACCGCTGTGTATAAGGCAATTGCACCCGAAAAGCGTTTATTTTTCTTTTTTATTGTGTTATAATTCGGACTTTCAAAATTGTATCATGCGGCGCATTTACAGTAACGCATCCAGGCGCTTACGAGCATCTTCCAGCATTTGGGGCTTGAGGGCCATGTAGACCTCGTGGATCATCTTTGCATTGGCGTGACCCACCAGCTGTATTGCAATTTCCTCCGGCACACCAGCCATGGCCAGCATGCAGACGTACTCATGGCGGAACTGGTGACCGCAGACAGGGACGCGCCAAGTGCTGTACTTCACAACCTCGCTGCGACCGCGGCGGTACACGCGCTTGGTGTGAACAACTTCCTCGCCCACGCCGTACTTGCGCCAGAAGCGCTGCCACATCGTTTCGTATTTTTTCAGTGTGATTGGCTTGGTGTCCAACCCGATGATGTAGGTGTCCGGCGGCAGGTGGCGGATCGGCTCCAATGCCTCGGCCAGCATAGAGAGCAGGGGAACTTTGCGGATGCCTGCGGGGGTCTTGGTGTAGTCTCGCATGTGTGGCGCGTTGTTAATGTGCTCCACGGATTTGTAGATGTGGATGACCCGCTTTTTAAAGTCGATGTCCTTCAGCTGGATGCCCAGCATCTCGCCGCGGCGCTCTCCCGTGCAAAGGTACGCCACCGGCAGCAGCGCATCCGGGTCCAGGTAGTGATCCTTGACGATCTGCACTTGCTCCTCGGTAGGCGGTGGACGCTTGCTGCGGGGCAGGCCGCGGGGCATCCGGGTCTGCACTGCAGGGTTGCAGTCACCGCGCCACTTGGGACTATCGATCCAGAACTGGTAGATGTTGTTGATGACGGTTTTCTGGTTGCTGACGGTCGAAGCGGAACAGCCCTCGAAAACAGGGGAGCGCAGGAACTCGGCGATCATGTAGGGCTGGATCTCCCGCATGCGGTACTCACCCAGAGCCTCCCGGGCGCGGCGGATATTGGGCATGTAGCTGCGCCGGGTACCCTCTTTCATCTTTTCCACAATTGCCTGGTACTCGTCTGACACGACAGAGAACAGCGGCCCAGAATCGCGGGTAATGATACGCTGGCGCTCCTGCTCCTCGTATTCTTCCTGGGCTTTCTGGATGTCGGCCCACACCTTGGCCGGGTCCTTGGCGGTGAAAGTCCGCCGTTTATCGCCGATCAGTTCATTGCGTTGGTAGCGACCATCCTTGCGCAGGATGAGCCCTGCTGTAATTTTGCGACGCATATTTTTACCTCCCTCAGGGTACACTTTGACAAGCCTGCCTGAAAGAGGTATAATACCAAATGTTGGGTTCGGTATTGCCTTCAGGCAAGCTGATCTATCAAAACGCTCTCGGTGTTCCAGCACTGGGGGCGTTTTTATTTATTCGGTGCCTGATAAATAGCTATCTCGATATAGAATTTCATCTGTTCGTGAATAAACGAAACAGCTGAAAACAACTGACTGTTATCACTTTTTGCTCTAAAGATGGTTTCCTCTAAGTGTCCTTTTCGCAACTCACCGATTTTTTCATCATACCAGTACACATTAACAGGAAACACCTCATCTGTACCCAATTTTGTTAAGCGCAGTTCTATCGGATCTCCTCGCTTCACCCCCATTGCAATAAGCTTCTTTGTACAAGTACGATTTTCAGCCAGGGTCACATCAGGATAATGTTTAATTCGTGGCATGCCATCCATTTTTTCTGGCGACAACGGATTGCTTTTTATTAAATTCTCTATGTCACAATCTGGCCCGCACCAGGACACATTTTCGCGAATAATGTTTTCAGCCCGTTGCATAAATGCTGCACTATCAATTATCATTGCATCTTCACCATCTTATTGCCCTTACTGCGGTTGCACCGCCAACAAAGAGTTTGCAAATTATCCTCGGTCGTCAATCCTCCCTTGGACACAGGGATGATGTGGTCGATTTCCAGTAAAAGATGCGGTTCAGCCTCAATTGATGCACCGCAGCATTTACAAGTAAAATGATCACGTTCTTTGATATGCTGGCGGAGTTTACTGGTCATAAGCGCCCGCTGTCCCGCCACGCTCTTGCTGAACTTGATTTTTTCAGACAGGTAGACGACAAAACGGTTCAGGTTGTCGATGTCCATAACGACATCGTAAGTCGTACCTGTGTTGCCCCCCGCACTAGTATACTTGAATTCATATTTAGGGAAGTATAGTGTACTGAAATCCACTTCCTCAAAGCCAAGGTTCTTTTCCAGCTTCTTTTGACTGAACTTTTTGATAGCCCAGGGAATGTCCGCGGAAATGCTCTCCAAAATTGCCTCACGCTCAGCCTTTAGAGCAACCTTGCCGTCTTCAGCTGCGGAGAAATCATTCAAGGCCGTTTCAAATTTTTCCAGGGTTTCCTCATCAGCCTTAATGCCAAAGTATTTGCAGATGTACTTAAAAGGTTCTTTCCGCGCGTTATCGCAAACGGTGCGAGAGCACTCGTAAATGTAAGGTGCGTACGTTTGATTCTTCAGTGCATCACGCTTGACGTTCCATCGGCTGTTGTCGTGATAAACAGCCTCTCCATAGTCCGTACGATTTACCACAAGCGCTGTGCTTTTCAGCTCTTCGATGTGGTCGTTTAGATCGTTGCAATCTTGGATGTGATTTTGGATTTTTCCTTTTATAGCGCTAAAACTCTCACCTTTAAAATAGATAGAAGCGTAAATTTGATAAATGATCGCAATCACAGCCAAAAGCAACAGTAGTGGCCACGCATAGACTAACAGCGCAAGGATAAGGAAAAAGACTAAGCATCCTGTCAAAGCGTTCATTGAAACACATCTCCTCTTATAATACCACCGAAGCGGATTTTACCGGTTGAAGTCTATACCCCTGCACTCTGTCCAGTAGTGCAGGGCCTTTTTTATGTAATCCTCGTCCAGGTCGAAGTAGTCGGCCAGCTGCCAGGGTTCGGTGTAGCCCTGGCGCATGGCCTGGCAGATCTCCTCGGCTGGCAAGCAGCGGCGGAAAGAATCTGCATCAGCGCGGTGCTCGTTCTGCGCCACCAGTTGAAATGGGCTGTCCACTTTGTGCAGCGCCCCGGTGTGCAGGTGGCCGGATTCATGCAGCATCGCCGTGCGAACCTGGCGGACCGTTTTCAATTTTAGAAAATTCAGCCCCACCGCATAGGCATTATGGTAACGCACTGTTGTGGCCTCGGCCGGCAGGCGGTTAAAGGGGATAATATCCACATCGTGGGTGCGGCAATAGCTGTAAAATTCCGAAGTGCTGAACATCAGTTGCCTTTCTCGCGGCGCTTCCTCCGAGCATCCATAAGGTCGAGGAAGTCGCGCATATCTTCTTTTTCTTCCTCGGTCAGCTGCTTATAACGGTTGTAGAACGCTATATCGGCATCATCGAGTTTATCGTGTTCGCTGGTAAGGTCGGACATCCGAACGCCCAGCCAATCCGCCATACGCTGCATTTTATCAACGCGGGGATATTTGCGCCCGTTGCACCAGTCCGACACTGTAGAGCTGGAGCACCCCATATAGTTGGCCAAATCCAGCTGGGTGAGGCCCTTGGCGTTTAAATAGGATTTAAGGTTATCGGCAAAGATCATTTTGGCGTTGTCGCTCATAAAATCAACTCCTCATGACCCCATTATACGCTAAAAGCAAAGCAAAATCAATATTTTGCAAAAACATTTTCGCTTTTAGCTTGACAAATTCGCTTATAGCGAGTATTATAAGAGACAGAAACGGAGGTGAGCCATGAATGCAGATGCAGAAATTTCCCAAAATCACGCTTGCAGCAGCCAGAGTAAACGCAGGACTCAGCCAACAAGAGGCCGCAAAGGCCCTCGGCGTCAGCGTTGCCACGTTGCAGAACTATGAATCTGGGAAAACTGTCCCCCAATGGGGAACTGTGCAGAAAATCGAAGCTGTGTATAATTTCCCGGCAGATTTTATTTTTTTGTCGTGAAACTCGCTTTAAGCGAATGTTCGGTTTCCTTACAGTTCTATTATACCACCCCACCCGTCCCATGCTTCGGACTACCAGGGGGTTGACAAGCAAATTTTTGCAAAAAGGAGGTGAAACCGATGACCATCTAGATCACCGGCGATGCAAAAGAAATCGCCGCCCTTGTACTCGCAATACAAGAGCGGCAGATTGATGAAGCTTGCATTGTAGAAACAATTACAGACTGCACCGGGAGCGCAATCAGACATCGGATTCTATAGTCCCTTTAAGGCTTTTCCAGCTTATGCCTCAAAACAGACTTTTATGAATGACTTTCCAAACGGTGTAATTCTTGCAAGACCTTTTGCAATATCAGCAGTTTGATTTGCGTCTTTCTCCACAATTTTCAAAAAGTTTGCAAAGTTGTTTGTTTCCTCCATGAGTTCATTTTCTCTAAATGGCTGATAACTTGCCTCATCGCTAATCCATTCCGTGTATGTAGTTTCTATAAGGCCTTGCCGCTCTAAGGAGCCAATTGATGCTGCTTGTAGCGCAAAACTTTCCTTTCCTTGCATATTAGGATTGGCCAAAAAGCAATTGTTAAAATAGTTTCTTGATGTTCCCGCGGAAGAGTTCACTTTGTATACCGCTATTGGCAATTGCTGATGCTGCGAAAACAATTTCAAGTTTTCTGCATCCAGAGACGACATTTGCTCAATTATCGCTGAAAACGAAGGATGGACCTGTTGATTATATCTCGTGTCAGCTGCATTGGCAATAAGGTTTTGGAACATTTCCCGGATTTGATCTTCCCCCAAGCAGTATGCTGCACGTTCCATCGCTGGACCGACTACCTGTAAACGCGGCTCTATCAAACATTCTTTGGGCTTTTCTTCTAACTTTTTGGTAAGCCCTTCTTTAAACACTTGTAAGTCGTGTTCCTGCTGGATACGTCTTTTCTCTGCGGCAAAATGAATTTTGCCTGTTGCAAGGCTTAGTAAGTCACCAAAAAGGCCACCAATTTCTTTTGCTCCAGGTGTCAGCACTTCTTTCACAGGTTCATCGATACAACTTGGCAGGGCATTTAGGTTAATCGTCTTACCATCGCTTTTGTCTTCGCTCATATTCATCATCCTTTCTTTTCGAGGGGCTTATGGAAAAATTTGTCCTTATTTTAAAAATACTCATTACCGAGCAAAAAGTCAAATTCTACAGCACTATTTGTTACATCTGCGAAAAAATCGAGCTGCATCTTAGACAGCATTACTAAAAAAGGAGGCCTATTATGGCACGAGAAAAAGACGGCTACCGGGATGCGTTAGAGCGTATCCGCAGCCAGGCAGCGGGAGAGTTGGTCACGGTAGCCGAGGCCGCCCGCATCGTTTACGGCCCCGATGACACCCGCGGCAAGCGGAAAGTCTGCCAGCAGTTCACCGGCTGGATCGGCGGCGACCACGGCAAGCGCATCCCCGCCACCGCACTGGCAAGACAAATCTGCTGAACTTGAAAGGAGATGATGCTTTCATGCCCCGCGAAAAGCCTTTGTACCACGACACACTGTCCAGCGTACGCGCCCGCGCCACCGAACTGTTCCCCGGCGAACTGCTGTTTGGCCCGACCAAGGTTGCAAAGATCCTGGGCCGCAGCCGCGCCTGGGTATATCGACACTACGGCAGTTTCAACAGCATGACCGTCGAGCAGATCGCAAGCCTGATTTGCTGAACCACGAAAGGAGAAACCACACAAAACACATGAGTAGAAGAAACATCCGTCTGTTTTTACTGATTATGGGCATCGTGTACATAATCTGCTTTTGGCTTCATGGCCGACAGCACGAGCTGGTAATGGCCGCAATCTATACTGTAGGCTCACTGATAATGGAGGATTAACCATGTATCAAAACAAAGAGGCCGCCCGGGTGTTGGCGCACCCGAACGGCCAAAGACGTGAACTAACGCAAATTCACAACTATATTTTACTGCATGCCGTGCGTTTTGGCAAGGTGTTTTGCAAAACCTGTGCGGTGATGCTGGCCCTGCTGGGGCTGGCCGCGATGGCGGCATTGCCCACGGCCACCGTCTCGGCAGTGCTGACGCTGATCGGCGCCATCGCCGCCCTGAACTGGGTCTGCGGCGCATGGTTTACCCTGTGCGAAATGGAGGTGGCGCTGTATGGGAATCTCTAAAAACCAGAAACTTGAGCCGAAGGAATGGCTCGACACTGTCCTTGACCACCTCGACCAGCTGTACATGCTCACGAGGCCGCCGCTCGCCCCGATGGACTGCGAGTTTTTACTGCTGTCAGGCGAAACGGCAGAGTTTCCCTCCTTGCATGTTCCGGCCGAGACATTGCTCGAACTCTCCCGCGAGTTGGGAATTCACGTCGAGCACCGTATCATCGGCTGGAACTTCGGCCAGGTTCACGCCGAACGCTACTTCTATTACCGCGATCACAAGATCTATACCGCAGACTTCGTCGACAGCGTGGAGGAGGCGGAAAAGCTATGGAGTTAAGAGCAACCCGTCTCGACCGGCGGCTAACACAGCCGCAGATCGTGGCCAAGATGAAGGAAGTCGAGCCGCGCGTCGATGTGGCACTGTACTCCAAGATGGAAAGCGGCATCTGCCTGCCCACCCCGCCCCTGATGGGCGTGATCCTCTCGGTGCTGGATTGCCCGCTGCACGACATCTACGCCCTTGACGAGATTGCCTTTCCCTCGGTGCAGCCGGACGTGATCGAGATTCCCGAGGAGGCCCGCGTTCCGGTTCACCCTCGCAAGCCTGACCGCCGCAAGGGCGACCGGCACCGCAAAGGGCGTCGAATCTGTTTGCGCGTGGACGATGCCACCGCCGAACTGCTGCCGAAAATCTGTGCCGCACAGGGCTATAAATCCGTCCAAGCCTGGCAGCAGGACTGCCTCGACACCCTGATTCACAACTACCAGCAGGAAGGAGGGACCGAGAATATACCTGCCGGAGACACCGCCGCTGCCGCCGATTAAGCCCGGCGACCCTGACTACGACCCTTTCGCCAAGCCCCGGCACCGCTCGTGCAGCTATCGCTCACCGGCCCCGGTGTCTGGGCCCAACGTGTTGCACCATCCTGGGGACGGTCGGCAGACGATACAAAACGACCTGCCCGGCCTGTGGGCAGAAAGTAAAGGAGCTTTCCCATGAAACTTTATGAAATTCCTGATATGATTCAGCAGTTTTTGGATTCCTACGATGCCGGGGACGTGCCGGAGGAGGCCTTCGACGATACCCTTGAATCTCTGACGGGCGACTTTGCCCAAAAGCTGGACGATTGTGCCTGCGCCTACAAGGGCCTGCTGGCCGAGGCGAAGGAGATCAAGGCCGAGGCCGATGCCCTCGCCGCCCGCTACAAGGCCAAGAAAGCCCAGGCTGACCGCATGGTTGCCTACATGGACAAACAGCTCAAGCGGGCCGCCGGTCTGGGCGTGAAGCCTGCCAAGCTGGAAACTGCCCGCAACGTGCTGTCCTACCGTACCAGCGAGGCCGTGGATGTGCCGGATGTAGAGAGCGTTGTCCTCTGGATTCAGGCACACGACCACGAGGAGATCAACGGCGTGGCCGTGAATCAGGACGATCTTCTCAAGTATAAGGAGCCGGAACTGTCCAAGACCGCGCTGAAAACTGCTCTCAAGGCCGGGCTTATCGTACCTGGCGCGACCGTCAAGACATCGTTCAATCTGCAGATCAAATAAGGGGGCAGCAGCATGGAAAACGCAACAGGAATGGGAAACCTCGAGCTTTACCAGCAGTTCCGCACCGTCCCGGACAACGCCCAGCGGGCCATCACCGGCGGGCGGCTCAAGGGCAAGACCGAGATCAACCCCATGTGGAGAATCAAGGCCCTGACCGAGGTGTTCGGCCCCTGCGGCATCGGCTGGAAATACGAGATCACCCAAAAATGGCTGCAGCCCTGCGAAAAGACCGGCGAGATTGCCGCTTTCGTGGATCTCAACCTCTACTTTCTCGACAAGACTACCGGCGCATGGTCGGATGCTATCCCCGGCACCGGCGGCTCGATGTTCTGCGCCAACGAGCGCAACGGCCCGAACTGCTCGGACGAGTGCTACAAGATGGCAACTACCGATGCGCTCTCCGTGGCCGCCAAGGCGCTGGGCGTGGGTGCGGACATTTACTGGCAGGCTGATTCCACCAAGTACACCACCGATGCGGCCCCGGCACAGCAGCAGGCCAAGGCGAAAAAGCCTGTCTGTTCCAAGTGCGGCCGCCCGCTGCAGGGGCTTCAATTCAAGAACGGCCAGACCATCACCTTGGAGCAGGCACAAATCAAATTCGATGGCCTGTGCTATTCCTGCTGGAAAAAGCAGCAGGCCACCCAGAAGGAGGCGCAGGCATGATGGAACGCCCTCAACTCGGCACCTGCCTGTACATGATCTCCTATGTCAGCGACCGCGATCCCGGCCTGGGCCGCTACATTGTCCGGCCGGTCATCCTGTGCGCCTGCTATGAGGGGCCGCCCGCCGAGATTTTCCTCAAGCGCACCGACGGCACCACAGTCTGGGTGCGGCAGGACAAGCTCGGCTCTCAGGTATTCACCTCTGCCGGGGAAGCTGCCGAGGCAGCCGCCGCCTGGACGGAGAAGCTGCGCGAAAGCTGGCGGCGTTTATGATCGAGATTCGATTCAACGGCGGGCGGTTCTCCCGTGAGCGGGAGGGGCTGTTACTGTGCCTGAAAATCCTGCCCGCCTACGAGTCCGCCGCGTACCGGCTGTTGGATATGCTGAACGGCGAAAAATCCTTCACAGCGGCTTGCAAGCCGTTCAGAGAGCGCCGCAGCCTGTCGGCCAATGCGTACTGCTGGGTTTTGTGCGAGAAAATCGCCATCGAGACAAGCACATCGAACGTCTGTGTTACGAAAGAGGACGTATACCGCGAGGCGATCCGCCGGGTCGGTGTGTTCCAGATTGTGCGTGTTGCAACCGCCGCTGTTGCTTACACCTGCGAACACTGGCAGCGCTCTGGCATCGGCTGGATAGCCGAACCCATGGGCCACTGCACCGGCAGCGACTATGACGACGTATGCCTGTACTATGGCTCCAGCACCTATGACCGCGCCGAGATGGCCCGGCTCCTCGACGATCTGATCGAGGATGCCGAGGCCCTGGGCATTGAAACGAAATCCCCGGAGGAGGTGGACAGGCTGTTGAGCCTGTGGCAATGCGAAGATGCTACTTGTGCGGAAAGGTGATTGCCCTGGAGCGACATCACATTTTCGGCGGGCCGAACCGCACCCTCTCCGAACGCTACGGCCTGGTTGTGGACTTGTGCCACTGGTGCCACAACGAACCGCCGGACGGCGTACACTTCAACCCTGACCGTATGCAGCTGCTGCATGAACTCGGCGAGCAGAAATACCTCAACGAGACCGGCGATACGGTCGAGGGCTTTATAGCCAAGTTCGGGACGAATTATCTCCCGACAGAAAGGACAGAAAATGCTTAATGTAATTGCAATTATGGGCCGCCTTGCGCGCGACCCTGAAATGCGCCAGACCACGACCGGCAAAAACGTCGCTTCTTTCCGCATTGCCTGCGACCGCGGGCGCAAGGATGCCAGCGGGCAGAGTCAGGTCGACTGGATCGATATTGTTGCATGGGATCGCCTGGCAGAATTCGTCTGCAAATATTTCCAGAAAGGCAGCCTGATCGTTATCGATGGCCGCCTGCAGACCCGCAGCTACAAGGACCGGGACGGCAACAACCGCACAGCTGTCGAGGTCGTGGCAAATAATCTCAACTTTGCCGGGCCGAAGTCGCAGCAAGGGAACCCGGAGGGCGGCTATGCCAGCGCCAGCGGTGAACCCAACGTCCAGTTTGAGCCGATCGATGACGACGAGGGCGATCTGCCGTTTTGATGGAGGTCACTATGCAAATGGAAGAATATCCTGTACCGAATGAGTGCGCCCGGGCGCAGGTTTATTTGTTGCTGCCTGTTCCTGCCGTGGATGATCCCCGCCTGAACGACGGCGCTGTGCTTCTCCTGGCGGAGATCATGGCCCTTGCGAACAATACCGGCTACTGCTATGCCTCGAACGCCTACCTCCGGCAAAAGCGCCGGGTCTCGCAATCCACGCTCACGAGCCAACTCGGAATGCTCAAGCAGTGCGGCTATGTGAAGGTTGAAATCATCAAAAATGCCGACGGCAGCGTAAAAGAGCGCAGAATTTACCCCTACTGCCTCGACTTTACCCCCTATACCGAAAAACCGGGAGAGGTATGCCAGAATCTCGGCATACCCCCTGCCGAAAATCTGGCATTACCCCTGCCGGAAAACTGGCAGGAGAATAATATAAGTATGAATAATATAAGTAAGAATAATAGAGAGAGAGTAAGAGAGAGCCGCCCAGAATCAGTCGAAGCTGTCCGCGCCTATTGCCGGGAGCGGAACAACGGGGTAGATCCGGAAGCGTTCTGGGATTATTACGAGGCGAACGGCTGGAAGCAGGGCGGGAAAGCTCCTATCAAAGACTGGAAAGCCTGTGTCCGCACATGGGAGCGCAAGAACGGCAGAGGCCCGCGCCCGAAAGGAGGTACAGCGACCAATGCTTCAAAGTTTGCAGAGGATTTTGTCTGATACCGGCGTACAGCCCCGGCACCAGATGACCGAGGAAGAATGGCAGCGCCACCTCGTAGACCAGATGAACAGCGAGCCCGGAACCAAGGATGACGGCATCGACTGCCCGGATTGCCTGAACCGCGGGTACTATTTCCGCTACGATGAACAGATGGCCGCCCGCGTACAGGTGCCATGCCACTGCCTGGCCCGCCGGGAAGCCCGCCGCCGTCTGGATAGAAGCGGCCTAGGCCAGACCCTGCGGCGGATGACCTTTGCTACATACCAGGCCGATGATGAATGGCAGCGCCGGATCTATGCCGCCGCCAAGGCCTACGCGGCCGCCCCGGCGGGCTGGTTCCTGGCCGGTGGGCAGGTCGGCAGCGGCAAGACCCACATCTGCACGGCCATCCTGCAGGAGCTTTCCCTGCGGTATCCTGTGCGGTACATGCTGTGGCGTGACGAAAGTGCCCGGATCAAAGCCCTGCTGAACGAGCCGGAGGGCGTAGAACGGATGCGGGACCTGAAAACCGCGCCGGTGCTCTACATCGACGATCTGTTCAAGGGGGCCGAGCGCCCCACCCAGGGCGACCTGAACATCGCCTTCGAGCTGCTGAACTACCGCTACAATGACGAGCGGCTTTACACGATCATCTCCACCGAAAAGCTGCTGGACGAGCTGATCGCCATTGATGAGGCCATCGGCTCCCGCATTGCGGAGCGCAGCAAGGGCCACCGGGTGCAAATTAACCGCGACCCGGCCCGGAACTGGAGGACACGATGATTGGACAGCAGATTAGGCTCGTGTTCGTCGGGGTGCCGCCCTCGATGAACCAGTTCAACGGGCGGACGAACGTCCAGGTCTACCGCGCGGTAAAAGCCGACTGGACAGACCGCGTCACCTGGCAGGCCCGCGCCCGGCGGCCAAAGCGCCCTTTTGAACGGGCCGATGTGCTGATCGAGTACCAGTTCCAGGACAACCGCCGCCGCGACCCGGACAACTACTCCGGCAAGTTCATCCTGGACGGCCTGACCAAGGGCGGCATCATCCGGGATGACAGCTTTCAGCACATCTCGCTCACCGTGCGGGCCAAGCCCAACCCCGGCCCGGCGGAGACAACAATCACGATCCGGGAGGTTTTGAACGATGAAAGACCTGAAATTCGATAACCAGCGCGGCGCAAGTATGGCCTGTGATCTGGTGGACGTGGTACGGTGCAAGGATTGTTTGTTTTCCACTTGCGAAACATACTATGCAGGGCATGTTGTTTGCGTCAGCGATAAAGGTTGGCCGCGTTGGGTGAAAGAAAATGGGTTTTGCGATTTGGGAGAAAGGAAGGGATAAGATGATTTTAACCATCCTCGGCGACATCATCCTGGGCTGCATGTTTGCCGGGTTCTATGCGCTGGGTGTCTCCGCCGGGAAGGCTGCCACCCGGCAGGAGCCGGAGAACAGCATTGCCATGGAGCACAGGCATGGAGGTGAGGACGATTGAGCAGCCCACGATACGACTGGTGGCCCTATGTAAAAGGCATGATCCGCCGCTACCCAGAGCTGTGCGTCCGGCAGGAAGAACTGCGCCGCACAAAAATGTCCCCGAACCTGACGGGAATGCCCAGCGCCCACGGCCAGACCAGTGACCCGGTCGCGGATGCCGCCCTGCGGGAACTGCCGGAGATCAACCGCCGGGAACTAGAGGCCGTGCAGCAGGCTATTGAGGAGACCCGCTCCCTGCCAAACGGGGAGATGCGGCTGGAGATGGTCAGGCTGATTTTTTGGAAGAGGACGCATACATTGGAAGGGGCAGCGATGGAGTTGCACTGGTCTGCACGAAAGCTGGTAGAGTGGCATGGGGAGTTTATACGATGTGTAGCGAAAAAGTTCGGACTTTTATCATAATCAATTTTTTCAATGTCAATAGAATTTTTGAAATTTCACATTTTTCTCATTATAAAGTGTTTCATTTTGTTTTAAAATGTGGTAAAGTCATTATATAAGTACTTGTAGGATATAAAATTTGTGTATTCTAATGTATAAGGTGGGTCATAGATGTCAATAAAAACAAAAGGATATCATGGCACTACTGATACTGCTGCTGCATCAATTATCAGCCAAAACAAGTTCTATATAAGCAAGAAAGACATAGAATGGTTGGGTGCGGGGACATATTTCTTTGCACACAAAGCGTATGCCACCGATTGGGCCACTCGAGAAGTCAATAAACCCGCTCATGCGGGCTGCTCACCAGTTGTTCTGTCTGTAAAATTGACCTACGAAGATTTTCAATTACTTGATTTGGATGATCCCACGCAGCGAGATCAAGTAAACGAATTGATTAAAGGATTTATCGATGTTACTGCTTCCGTAAAAGACTCTCCGAAGGCTGATATGCATAAAGTCGAGCAGCGAAAAAAATGGTGTTTTGCTTGTAATTTATACCGACGATTGCACAAGGGAATCGCTATAACGTCATTTACATTTCTCGTGCGAGATAATCCTAACGGATTTCCAGATACACAGCGTCAGTTTTGTGTAAGTGATCCTGCAATTATTTCAAATATTAAAAAGGAGGCTTGATGTCATGAATTCCCCAAACGTCAAGGAACTGCTTGCAGCGTACTCTCCTGAAGAGCTTGCTAAAATTCTCCGTGAGGAGCTTGATGCCGTTGGCATCTCGTATACGTGCAATTCGGAAGACACTTTCAACTTTTGCCCAATTTCTATAGATGATTTTGATTCATATTCTTTCCCTGTACCGGACGATGATATGCAATGGAAGGGAAAAGCCATCTGTAATTCATCAACTCGTGCAACGGTTGAATCTTATTCGTCTCAAAATGATAATAGCTTATCTGACGTTGGATATTTGTACAAATCAACAATTTCTGCACGCCCTGATACCACATATGACAGAGGATGCTATCCTGCTGCATAATTTATCAAGTGAGTGATTACTATGAACGAAAATGTTAAAAGTGTTCTTCAAATAAAACATTTTGTTTTTGATGAATTGTCCTTTAAAAGAAAAGGCTTTCGCCAACCCGATGTGGACGAACTTCCTTTTGAGGTTGAAACCACTGTTCGTAAGCGTGGAGTAAATGATTACTTAGTTTCTTTAATGATAACAGTATCCAAAGAGAATGAGTTTGATGCTTCTGTTCGCATTACTGGCTATTGTGAGATAGACGATAATACTCCCAACTTGGAAGTTATTCTACGCGAAAATGCATCTGCAATCTTGTATCCGTACGCTCGTGCCGAAATGACCTTGCTTACTTCTCAGCCTGAAACATCGTCTGTTGTTTTGCCGGTAATCAATATGCACGAAATGATGCGCAATGCAAAGACTTCTGTTCCAGCTGATTCCGCTAAAGAAACATAAGATTTGCATTAAAAAGCCAAAAATCCATGCTATAATAGTATCATCAAAAGCCGTAAGGAACGGGAAACCGCCTTGCGGCTTTTGTGTTGCCGGGAGTTGGGCAGCCTCCGGCAGCGATTGCGTCCATAGCGAATCCTCCTATTCTTTATCACAGCTGACAGCCGGGAAAGACCGGCGCTTTTTTGTAGGCGTAGCTTAATGTAAAGCAGCGGTCTCCAAAACCGCAAGATGAAGGTGCAAGTCCTTCCGCCTGTGCCATCTGCCCCATCAGCCCGGAGAAGCTCACACACATCCTTTGCTTTCTCTTCCGTCTGTGTGCTGGCGGGGCGGCTATTGAAAATAACCACCGGGGGTGCCTATGGAGAAACGACCGACCGGCAATCCCCGGTATGCCAACGGGGCCCTGCGCCGCAAATACCGCGCCAGGCTGCGGGCCATGGGTGGGCCGTGCGGTATCTGTCATGGCAGGCTTGGGCCGATCCATTACGAGGAACCTTCCGATGCCGCGCATCCGCTGTCCTTTGTCATTGATGAGATCAAACCTGTGTCGAAATGGCGGCAGTTTGGGTATGCTTCGCCCCGCGCTGCGGCCGAGGATTGGGACAACCTGCAGCCCGCGCATTACTTCTGCAACGCGCAAAAGGGCAACAAAACAGGCGTTTTCGGGGCAGATTCGGGGCAAAAAATCACAAAAGCGCCCAAAATCAGCGATGGAAACTGGTAGTGGGGGAGGGTCCCCCGGCCCCCGCGGCGGCGACCCTGCCCCGTCCCAGCGCCGAAATACCCCCGATGGGGATGCGCGCAGGGGGTGGTGGAATTTGGGAGGAACGATATCAAAAATGGGTAAAAAGAGAAGCGCCACTGGTGCAGATGAAATCAAAAAGCGGACCGCTGTAGAAGTACGAAAGCTGGTAAAGCTGCTGAAAGATAGCGGCGTACCTGAAAACAAGATCAGATGCCTGGAGCCAACCGTACAGAACCTTGCCTGGATGAAAGTAAAGCTGGACGATGCCCGAGAGCTGATCGGCACGGAAAGCATCACGGTTGGCTATGATAACGGCGGAGGTCAAAGCGGTATACGGGAAAACCCCGCATATAAAGCGTATGAAGCCCTTTGGAAGAACTACTCTGCCGGGCTGAATGCGCTGCTAAGTCAGCTGCCAGACAAAACCGCCCCCGGCATTTTGGCTGCCGACGTCAAGCCGGTCAACGCATTGATGATCGTACAGCAAAACCGGGAGCGCGGCGCATGACAGGGGCGCAAATTCCCCGTGTTCAAGTTGAACCGGCACGGTATGCCACGGACGGCGGTGATGCGGCCCAACTGATGGCCGCCTACGGGAATCCGCTGGACGAATGGCAGCGCAGGATACTGGATTGCTGGCTTGGACGGGATGCCTATGGTAACTACACCATGACATCTGCCGGACTTTCTGTACCGAGACAGAACGGAAAAAACGTCTGCCTGGAAGGGCGGGAATTTTTCGGGCTGGTAATCAGCGGGGAAAAGATTTTGCATACAGCACACCAGGTGCGCACTGCCAAGAAAAGCTTTAACCGCCTGGTGCGGATGTTCACAGACCAGCGGCATCCCGAAATTATCGAACTGGTAAAAAATATCCGCTACACGAACGGCGAGGAGTGCATTGAGCTGAAAAACGGGGGCAGCGTAGAGTTTTCAGCGCGCTCACGTCAAGCGGCACGTGGCTTTGATGGTATATCGGTTGTTGTGTACGATGAGGCGCAGGAACTGACTGATGATCAGGTTGAAGCCATTATGGCAACGCTGTCCGCCTCGGCCACTGGCACCCGGCAAATCATCTACACGGGCACACCGCCCTACCCTGGTTGCCCCGGCACGGTGTTCCGCCGTCGGCGAACAGCTTGCCTGACGGAACCAGGGGCGCACGATGCCTGGCACGAGTGGTCAGTGGAAGGTGAACAGCCCGACAAAATTGCCATTGATGATCGTGCTTTATGGTATCAATGCAATCCCGCCATGGGTATACGCTTAAGCGAAGAATTCACAGCTGAAGAATACCGAAGTATGAGCGCAGACGGTTTTGCCCGGGAACGCCTGGGCTGGTGGAGCCCGGTGCTGACAGAACAAACCGACTACGCTTTAAACAAAGCCGCCTGGGAGCAGTGCGCCAGCGATGAGCTGAAACCCGAGGGCAAGACCGCCTACGGGGTAAAGTTTGCGCCGGATGGTTCTGCCGTCTGCCTGTGTGGTGCGGTCATCCCGAAAGAGGGACCTGCCCGCGTCTCGCTGATCGAGATGCGGCCCTCGGGGCAGGGGTACGGCTGGCTGGCCGACTGGCTGAATGTCCGCTACGACCGCGCCAGCTGTGTGGTCATTGACGGCCGCAACGGCGTGGACGTGCTGGTAGAGCGCATCCGCCCCATCTGGAAAGCGAAAAATTCCGTCATCCGCCCCGGCACGAAAGATGTGATCGCGGCGGTGGGCGGTTTTACCAACAGCGTGAACGAGCACAGCCTGACCTGGTATCGCCCCCAGACGGTGCTGAACGAGAGCGCGGTGACCGCCATCAAGCGGCCCATCGGCGGCGGGTACGGCTTTGGCGGCGACAACAGCCTGCCGGTGGAAGCCTGTGCCCTGGCCCTTTGGGGCGCAAAAACCTGCAAACGAGACCCGACACGCAAGATGCGCATCGGCTAAAAGGAGCAAAGATGACCGACCTGCATTTTGGCATCATCACGGGGCTGACCCTGGAGGAAAACCGGCAGCTGGCAACGCTGGCCGAGGTGTTCAACTACCACCAGCCCTACAATGAGACCAAAGACAAATACTACGAGGGGCACATCACCCTGAACGATGTAAACATCGGCATTGCGCTGCCCGGCGGCATCAAAAAGCTGGAGGTTGGCTGCAACTGGGGCCAGAAAACCGTGGATGTGCTGGCTGCGCGCAGCATGTTTGACGGTTTTGTAGGCAAAAACACCGAAGCCCTGACCCAGCTGGTGGCTGATAACCGGCTGATTGCTGAATACAGCAAGGCATGCCGGGATGAGCTGAAATACGGATGCGTGTTCGCCACGCTGTACGCCGACGATGCCATCGGCTGCCGCATCCGGTTCCACAGCCCCGCCACAGCGGCGGCTTTGTGGAGCGGCGAAAAAGGGCGCATCGACTGCGGGCTTGCCATCATTGACACCGTGCCGGATGAGCAGTTCAAAGGGCGCTGGGTGCCCCGCCTTGTCAACTTTTACACCGATGAGGCGGTCATCGTGCTGGAAATGGTGCAGAACCAGTGGCGAGCCACACGCCACCGGCACCGTATGGGCCGCCCTCTGATGGAGCCGCTGATCTGGAACGCCACAAGCGACAAACCCTTTGGCCGCTCCCGGCTGAAAAAGGCCATCCGCGCACTGATCGATGATTATGTCCGCATTGTTGCGAACGCCACCGTGGCGCTGGAGTTCGACACCACGCCCCAGAAATATCTGCTGGGCGTGACCGATGAGCAGTACGATGTCCTCATGAACGACAAGTTCAAGACCTACGTCGGCAGCCTGCTGACGGCCACCAGCAACCCCGAGACCGGCGAGAACCCGGAGTTCGGCCAGCTGGCCCAGGGCAGCCTGGCACCCCATGTGGAAAAAATGCGGATGACCGCCACCCAGTTTGCCGCCGCCACCGGCCTGACCGTGACCGATGTGGGCGTGATCAATGATGCCAACCCCACCAGCAGCGATGCGATCCTGGCCCAGAGCCAGACCCTGGTACTGATGGCCCAGCAGTTGAACACCGGCAACGGTGACGCGCTGCGCACCATTGCCCAGATGGCCCAGGCCATTGCCCGCAGCGTGACGCTGGATGAATTGACCGAGGAAGAGCGGGACGTTATAGCCCACTTCAAGAACCCGGCGATGCCCAGCGTAGCCGTGACCGCCGATGCGGCCATCAAGATCGCCACGGCCCGGCAGGAGTTTGCCAGCACCGATACGTTTTTGGAGATGATCGGTTTTGACCAGGCGGACATTTTGCGCATCAAGGCCCAGGAGCAGCGGGTGCGGGGGCAGAAAACACTGTTAGAGGTGGAAAATGAGGATAACGGCGACGGCCTGGGCGGCGTACACCCAGCAGCTGGCGAAGCTGAATAAAAAAGCCGGGCAGCTGATGGCTGACTACATAGCCGCCCACGGCACCGGGGACACCGATGCATTGATCGCCTACGCCCACGCGCTGGTGACAAAGTACGGCGAGGGCAGCGCCGAACTGGCCTGCCAGATGTACGATGCCCTGGCCGCTGCGGCCAAAGCCGGGGTGCCTGCCGCCGAGCCTGCCCAACCGGCAAGCTATGGCGAGGTAGCCCGGATGGTGCAGGCTACCAAAGCCAGCCAGCCCCAGATGCAGCAGGGAGTGAGCCGCTTAGTCAAGCGCGCCGGGGCCGACACGACCCTGAAAAACGCCTTGCGGGACGGGGCCGAGTGGGCCTGGGTGCCCCAGGGCGATACCTGCGCCTTTTGCCTGACGCTGGCAAGCCGCGGCTGGCAGAAAGCCAGCCAGGCAGCCATCAAAGGCGGGCATGCCGAGCACATCCACGCCAACTGCGACTGTGAGTACGCGATACGGTTTGACGGGCGCAGCACCGTGGCCGGGTACGATCCGGACAAGTACCTGCGCCAGTACCGTGCCGCTGATGGGGACATCAACAAACTGCGCCGGGTGAATTATGCCGCCAACAAGGAGCGCATCAACGCCCAGAAGCGGGCAGCATATGCGGCGAGGAAAGCCGCCTTTACATCCACGCAGAATCGTGCTATACTTGGTTCCATCGACAGCGATGGGAGCGTGAAGAAGATAGAACTGACAGTTCTTGGTAACTTAGACCCTTCTCCTCTCATTTCCACGTTTGGTCATTTGCAGACCACAGAAGTTGTCGTGACGGATGAACGAATCGCGCATATTAAGGAACGACATCCAGAGGATTATCTTTTGTTTGAACAATATGGACGCGAATCCATTTTGTCCCCGGACATTCTGATTCAGGACATAAAAAACGTAGGCACTGTATTTGCTGTTAAGAAACTTCCTGACACGAATTTGAATGTCGTCTTGCGGCTGGTTTTGGATACGGATAACCCGGATTTCAAAAATTCTGTTATGACATTTTATCGGATTCGTGAAAAGAATCTTAAAAAACTGATGGAGAAGAATCCTGTTCTTTACATAAAGGAATGAATCTGCTATAATAAGCGTAGGATAAGATTGCATTTGAAGTAGAGATTGTGCTGCTACGCGCCCATTGGGCCAAAAGAAATGCGGGAAGGGGCACACCCGCCAAATGCCAATCGATGGGGAACGGTTCAGATGCCGTTCCCCGTTCCTGTTGATAGATCCATTTTAACCACGATGCAACCGCACCGTGGTTTTTTTATGCCTGTTTCTGGCCGCATGAGGCCGGGGCGGGCGTTTTTTATACCCAAAATTGCCCGGCATGGCGTAAAACTGCACAGCCAGGGCGGATGCGACCCGCGTAAACAAAGCGCAGGCGGAAAGGAACCCTTATGAAACGCGAAGAAGTCAAGAACAAGATCCCCGGCATTACCGATGAACAGCTGGACTGGCTGATGGGCGAAAACGGCAGGGACGTCACCGCCGAAAAGACCAAGGCCGCCAGCCTGCAAGGCCAGGTGGATGACCTGACCAAGCAGCTGAACACCGCCAAAGACGGCCTGAAAGCCTTTGAGGGGGTGGACGTGGCCGACCTGAAAGGGCAGATCACCAAGCTGCAGGGCCAGCTGACCGACCAGGCCGACAGCTTTGCCTTTGATGCCGCCCTGGACGGTGCCATCCGCGATGCCCACGGCCGCGATGTAAAGGCCATCCGCGGGATGCTGGATGTGGCGGCGCTGAAAGCCAGCAAGGACCGCACCAGCGACATCAAGACCGCGCTGGATGCCCTGGTGAAAGACAAGGCCTGGGCCTTTGATGCCGCCCCCGGCGGCTACCCCAACGTGAAAGACGGCGGCGAGGCCGCCGCCCGCGGCAAGGGCGGCATGGTGGACGGCGTGGAGGCTGCTTTCGCGTCGATGAATCCGAACTTGAAAGTGTAAGTTTTACAGAAAGGAGCCAATTATGGCACATGCAAATCAGGAACGCTGGAGCAAGCTGGTGGACGCTAAGCTGCGCAACCAGCTTGTGACCCGTGACAACTACATCTTTAACAACCGCTACGAGGGCGACCCTAAGGCGGGCAAGGTCAAGATCCCGGTGCGTGATACCGAGGTCTCTGTCAAGGACTACAACAAGGCCACCGGCATCGACCCCGAGGCCGGTACCACTACCTACCTGGAGCTGAACATCGACCAGGATGAGGCCGTGAACGAGCTGATCGACGGCTTTGATGCCGCCAGTGTGCCCGATGGCATTGTGGCCGACCGCCTGGACAGCGCCGGTTACAGCCTGGGCCTGTCCATCGACAAGAAGTCCATCGAGGCTTTGCAGGCCGCCAGCGGCGCCACCATCAGCGCCACCAAGACCGCCGCTACCGAGGCCAACGCCTACAAGCTGGCGCTGGAGGCCAAGCGCGTGCTGAGCCGCAAGGGCGTACCCGCCGATGGCCGCTTTATGATCGTCTCGCCCGAGTACCTGGAAGTGCTGATGCTGGATGAGCATTTCATCAAGCGCGGCGACCTGTCTCAGGAGATGGTGCAGGCGGGCGTGGCCGGTAAGATCGCGGGCTTCAACGTGTTTGAATCCAACAACATGGATTACGAGAACACCACCCGCGTGGCCAGCAAAAAGACCACCACCGAGTTCATTGCTGGCCACCCGAACTGGTGCCACCGCGTGATGGAGTGGCAGGTCCCCGTCCACCTGCAGGATCTGGCCGGCAGCGGCAAGTACATCGGCGCAAGCGCCGTGCAGGGCCGCAAGGTCTACGGCATCAAGGTCTCCAAGCCGCAGACCCTGTACATCAAGCGCACCGAGGCCTGATAAGGAGGGCACCCCATGGGATACGCCGATCTGGACGACGTGGAGAGCGGGTTCCGCACCCTGAGTGGTGAGGAACGGAACCGCTGCTTTTACCTATTAGAGGAAGCGGCTGTCATCATTGACGCCTATGGGCGGGAGGCCGACCCGGACGTGAAAAGGCTGGTCTCCTGCCGGATGGTGCGCCGCCTGCTGGGTGACGGCACCGGCGGCGAGACCCCGCTGTACCCCATGGGCGCTACCCAGGGATCCGCTACAGCGCTGGGCTATACCCAGAGCTGGACCATGGGCAGCAGCGGCAGCGCCGGGGAGCTGTACCTCTCTAAGCTGGAAAAAAAGCTGCTGGGTGCGGGCAACCGCATCGGCGCGGCCAGCCCGGTGGAGGGGCTTTGCGATGCTTCGGGGGATTGATGTGGTGCTGTACGAGAAGCACCAGACCGGCGAGGATGCTTTCCATGCGCCGGTGTATGAAGAAACGCCCGTGACCGTGCACAATGTGCTGGTTGGTGCCCCGGACACCGCTGCCATCGTGAACGAACTGACCCTGACTGGCAGGCGGCTGGCCTACACGCTGGCCCTGCCAAAAGGGGATAGCCATGATTGGCACAACGTGACCGTGGAGTTTTTCGGGCAGAAGTTCCGCACCTACGGCGATGTGGTGCAGGGCATGGAAAGCCTTGTACCGCTGGCATGGAACAAACAGGTAAAGGTGGAACGGTATGGCTAAGGTAAAAATCAAGCTGAACAGCGCCGGGGTGCGGCGGCTTTTGAAAAGCAAGGAGATGCAGGCCATCTGCACCGAGCATGCCGAGGAGATTGCCGCCCGCTGCGGTGCAGGCTACGCTGTGGACAGCATGCAGAAAGAGACCCGCGCCATTGCCACCGTGTATCCCCAGACTGCTGAGGCCCGCCGCGACAACTACCACAACAACACCATAGAAAAGGCTTTGCGATGATCGAAACGACTGTTTTGGATTATCTGCGCGACCGGCTGGGTGTTCCTGTGACGATGGAAGTGCCGGAGGGAGCCTCCGGCACTTTTGTTGTATTGGAGCGCACCGGGGCTGAGCGGCATGACCATATCCGCCGCATGAGCCTGGCCGTGCAGAGTTACGCGCCCACGTTGTTACAGGCAGCACAATTGGACGATGCCGTGATCGAAGCCATGCTGGCTTTGCCCACGCTTGACCAGGTGGGGGCCTGCAAGCTGGAGCGCGATTACAATTTTACCGATACCGAAACCAAAAAATACCGCTACCAGGCGGTTTTTGCGGTGACTTATTACGAATAACCGCGTGTCCACACTGGACACGGGAAAGGAGCCTGTAATGGCAGACACCAAAAATGTAACCACCAGTAAGCCCAAGATCGGCGGCGCAGTGTACCGTGCGCCTGTTGGCACTACGCTGCCCACCGATGCCACCACCGCTTTGGATGAAGCATTTGTGTGCCTGGGCTATATCAGCGAGGACGGCCTGACCAACGCGAACAGCCCGGACGGTGACAAGATCAAGGCCTGGGGCGGCGATACCGTGTACACCTACCAGAAAGAGAAGGACGACACTTTCCAGTTCAAGCTGCTGGAAGCACTGAACCCCGATGTGCTGAAAACCGTATACGGTGATGACAACGTGACCGGCACCGTCCAGGCCGGGCTGACCGTTAAGGCCAACAGCAGCGCTGCCGAGGACAAGGCCTGGGTGGTGGAGCTGATCCTGAACGGCGTGCTGAAGCGCGTGGTCGTGCCCAAGGCCAAGATCACCGAGATGGACGATATCGTCTACGCCGATGAGGAAGCGCTGGGGTATGACATTACCATCACCGCCACGCCGGACACGGACGGCAACACCCACTACGAGTACATCAAGGAGAAAACGGCATGATCACCGGCAAGACAAAAAGCGGCTTTGTTTACGCCATCCCGGAAAAGCGCATCCACAACATGGAACTGCTGGACGCGCTGGTGGAAGTGGAGCGCGGCAGCGATGCCGGTTTGAGCGATGCGCTGAACCTGCTGCTGGGCAAAGACCTGAAGAAAAAGCTGTACGACCTCCACCGCGATGAGGACGGCATTGTCGATGGCGAGGCTGTCGCCAACGACTTTGTGCAGATCCTGCTGGATTACAAAGCGGGAAAAAACTCCTGACCCTGGCCCGGATGGCAGCGCTGGCCCCGGACGAGCTGGTGTGCGACATGGCGGAAACCTACCATGTACTGGACTGGCGCGCCCTGGGGCTGCCGCTGGCGGCCACCCTGGCCGGGGGCCTGCGGGAGACAAGCCGCACCTGCATGGCGCTGAACCATGCCCCGATAACGACCGACACGCTGCTGCTGGGCGCGATGGCTGACAGTTTGCAGCTGCTGGTGTGGAGCAAGACCGAAGACGCCCAGCATGGCCGCAACCGCCCTGCCCCGGTGCTGGATACCCTGTTGGGCACGGCTCACCGCCGCAAGGTGACCGGCTTTGCCACGGCTGCCGAGTTTGAAGCGGCCAAAGCAGAAATTTTGAAGGGAGGCTGATGCCATGGCAAGCAAAACCGAACTGGCGAAAGCCTATGTTGAGATCATCCCCTCGGCCACCGGCATCGGCGGCAAGATCAGTGAAGCGCTGGGCGGGGAAGTAACCGCTGCGGGTGCTACTGCCGGGCAGAGCCTGGGCAAGAGCCTGATCGGCGCAGTGGGCAAGATCCTTGCGGCAGCGGGCATCGGCAAGATGCTGCAGGCTGCCTTTACCGAGGGCAGCGCCTTTGAGACGGCGGTTGCCAAGGTGGGAACCATTGCCGATACCACCAAAGTACCCATTGGGGAGCTGAAAGAGCAGATCACTGACCTTTCCGGCACGATGGGTATTGCGGCAGGCGACCTGGCCGAGGCCACCTACCAGGCCATCAGTGCCGGGCAAGATACCGGCGATGCCGTGGCCTTTGCGGGGCAGGCCGCCAAGCTGGCTGCTGCGGGCTTTACCAGCAGTTCCTCGGCGGTCGACATCCTGACCACGGCGTTGAACGCCTACGGCCTGGGTGCCGACAAAGCGACCCATGTTTCGGACGTGCTGCTGACCACCCAGAACCTGGGCAAAACCAGCGTAGACGAACTTTCGGCCAGCATGGGCCGGGTCATCCCGCTGGCGGCAGCCTACAAGGTGAACGTGGAAAACCTGTCCAGCGGCCTGGCCATTATGACGGCCAACGGTATTGCGACCGCCGAGGCCACCACCTATACCAAGTCCATGCTGAACGAGCTGGGCGACACCGGCTCGACTGTGGGCAAGATTTTGCAGAAAGAGACCGGCCAGGGCTTTGCTGAACTGATGGACAGCGGCCAGAGCCTGGGTGATGTGCTGCAGGTGCTGTACGACAGCGTAGGCGGCGATGCCACCAAGTTTGCGGCGCTGTGGTCCAGCGTGGAAGCCGGTACGGGTGCGCTTTCGCTGGCCAATTCCGGCGCGGAGAAGTTCAACGATGTGCTGGCCCAGATGGAGAACAGCAGCGGTGCGACCGAGACGGCCTACACCACCATGACCGACACGATGGCCCACCGGATGGAGAGCCTGAAAACCAACGCTGCCAACCTGGGCATTGCGCTGTTTGATTCGGTCAGCGGCAAGCTGGGCGCAGCTGTGAGCCTGGCCAGCGGCTACCTGCAGACCCTTACGGATGGCTTTACCAGCGGCGGCTTTGCCGGTCTGGCCGAGGGGCTGGGCAGCATTTTCACAGACCTGACCACCAACGTAGGGCCGCAGCTGCTGCAAAGCGGCATCGATCTGATGACCCAGCTGGGGCAAGGAATGGTTACGGGCATCCCGCAATTGCTGGCACAGGCGCTGCCCATTGCGGCCAACCTGGCCAGCGGGCTGCGCGCCAATGCGGGGCAGCTGGTAGACACCGGCATCCAGTTCATCCTGAACATGGCGCAGGGTCTTATCAACGGCCTGCCGACCATGATCACCTACATACCCGGCATTGTGACCGATATTGCAGGCATCGTCAACGACAATGCGCCCAAGCTGCTGGAAGCGGGTGTGCAGCTGATCATCATGCTGGGGCAGGGCCTGATTCAGGCTGTGCCCACGCTGGTGGCGAACATTCCGCAAATTTTGCTGGCGGTTGCCAATGTCATTACCGCCTTTAACTGGATTGAACTGGGCGGCAGCGTCATCAAGCTGCTGGGCAGCGGCATCCAGGGCATGGGCGGCGCACTGAAATCCGGCTTCACCTCGGTCATGCAGGGCGGCATCAGCTACATCAAGAGCCTGCCTGCCAAGTTCATCGGCTGGGGCAAGGATATGATCATGGGGCTGGTCAAGGGCATTACCGGCTCCATCGGGGCTGTAGTCGGGGCCGTGAAAAACGTAGCCTCGGCGATTGCCTCCTACATGCACTTTTCCCGCCCGGACATCGGCCCGCTGCGGATGTATGAGCAGTGGATGCCTGATTTTATGGCCGGGCTTTCCCGCGGCATTACCGACAACCTGTGGATGGTCGAGGATGCGGCGGAGATGCTTTCTGGCGCGACGGCCGAGCCGATGCAGGTAGCTGTGGCCGGTACACTGCGCAGCAACAACCGCTTTGGCAACACTGCCGATACCTGGCAGCCGGGCGGTATGACCGTAAACCTGAACAACGAGTTCCACACTCACGACAGCCTGTCCGAATCGGAACTGACGCGGGAGGCGGAATCCATGGCCCAGCGTTTGAAATAGGCTATCCCGTAAGGAGGTGCGCATGGCAAGGACTGTGCCTGTATATGCTTTTCAGGCGGCGGACGGCAGCACCATCCGCTTTGCCGTGGACAGCGATCTCTGGATCACGAACTTGACCGGCGATGACGGCCTGGACGTGGAAATGACCGAGCAGCAATCCACCGGGCAGACCGGCAAGACCATCACGGGGCAATCCGTAGGCAGCCGCAGCCTGACCGTGACCGGCAGCATCCTGCGGGACCTGGATGCCAACGAGGCGCTGCTGAAGCGGCTCATCCGCCCCAAAGAGGCCGCCCGCTGGCTGAAAACCGTGGGCGATACCACCTGGTATCTGGATGTGCTGCCCGCCCATACCCCGGATGTGAGCGGCGGGGAACACCTTTTGAACTTTCAGTTTAAACTGAAAGCAGCGTACCCCTACTGGCGCACCGTGGAAACGGCAGCCACCATGCTGGGCGGCCTGGAGGGCAGCTGGTTCCCGACCCCTGTCTCGACCGCCGGCAGCTGGTACATCAGCAAATACAAAAAAGATGTGTACACTACCGTGGTGAACAGCGGCAGCACCGAGACCGAGTTTGTGCTGACCCTGACCGCTGCGGCCCGCGTGAAGAACCCGATGCTGTGGCACAACGGCAAGCGCAGCTACCTGAAACTGAACAAGGAAATGCTGCCCGGTGAATCGGCCATCATCTCCACGGTGGATGGTTCTCGTGGCTGCACCTACCGCCAGAGCGATGGTACCGAGGTGAACGGGTTCCGCTGGCTGGACTACGACAGCGACCTGTGGATGACGCTGGACACCGGCGACAATGTGCTGCGCCTGACGGCTGACGAGGGCCGCGAAAACCTGACCGCCACAGTGACGGCTCCTAAGGGGGTGGCGGCCGGTGTCTGACGCTTTACGCCTGTATGTATACCAGAACGGGGAGCGCATGGGCATGGTGGACAGTGCCAACAGCCTGCAGTGGGCCCCGGCCTTTGCCGATGTGGGCGAGATCAAGCTGGTTTGCGGCGCTACCGCTACCAACCGCGCCATGCTGGTGCAGGGGGCCGTACTTTACAACCCGGACACCCCCGGCCTGGCCGCGCTGATCGTAGCCACGGAACTGGACAACGATGCCCGCAAGCTGACCGTGCGGGGCAAGTTTACCCTGCAGCGGTTCGCCCAGCGGATAGCCAAGGGCAAGACCACCGTGACCGATGCAGCCGCAGGGCTGCTGGACCTGTGCCGTACCAACCTGCGCGAGCTGGAAGTGGCCTTGCCGGATGCCGCTGATTTTACTGCCCCCTGTGAGGCAGTGGACCTGGAATGGGTGACCTGCCTGGATGCCATGACCCAGCTGGCCGAGACCGGCGGGTTTGGCCTGCGCTGCGCCTTTGACCCGGCCACCGGCAGCGAAACGCTGGAACTTTTGCAGGGCAAGGACCGCAGCGCACCGGGGAGCGATTTGTACATGGGCTACTTTTCGACCCGGATGCAGAACCTTTCCAGCCCAACCTATACCGAGGATGCCAGCGACTACGCCAATGTGGTGCTGTGCGGCGGCGAGGAACCCAGCGAGGGGGACAGCTTTACCCGGTATTTTTGCGAGGTAGGGGACATCACAGCCGCCGGCAATGCCCGGCACGAGCTGTGGGTGGACGGCAGCAGCGTAAAGCACAAATACACCGTGCAGAACGCGGACGGCAGCACCACCGAGAAAACCTACACCGAAACCGAATACCAGACCGCCGTGCAGAACTATGCCCGCGCAGCTCTGGCCAATCACCTGGGGACCCGGCAGCTGAAATGCACCGCCGCCGACAGCCAGATGATCTACGGCCAGGACTACGCCCTGGGCGATATTGTGCCGGTGCGGGTGGAGGAAATCGGCCTGGAAGCCACCGCGCGGGTGGCCAGCATCAAGATCATCTACGAAAGCACCGGGCGCAGCCTTTGCCCTGTGTTTGACAACTTTACCTTTAAAAAGGAGTGATGTGCTTTGACCGAGCTTATCTGCTGGCCGCTGGACAATAAGCAGTATACCAGCGTGGCGCTGGGCGCAGCCTATGCGGCCCGCAGCCGCGGCGTGCTGAACGCCGACAGCTTTGCCGCCAAAACCAACGGCAACAATACGGTCACTGTGGGCAAGGGCGTGGGCTGCATCCACGTGAGTGATCAGTGGGCGGCGTTCCCGTTCAGCCAGGGCGATGTGACCCTGACCTTTGAGGATGCCGACGGCGTGAATCCCCGTTGGGATGCCATTGCCCTGGTGTACGACAAAAACGCCAACACCGCAGGTCTGGAAGTGCGCAAGGGTACGGCCTCGGCCAGCCCCACGCTGCCCAGCCTGCGGCGCAGTGACGACTATGACGAGATCTTCCTGTACCGGGTGACCCGGCCCACCGGCGCTACTAAGATCAGCGCCGACAACGTGGTAGACCTGCGGCTGGATGGCAGCGTCTGCGGCCTGATGCGGGATACCATCGACGCGGTAGACACCAGCGTGATGGAAGCCGCTTTTGAAGCGTTTTTGCAGAAAATCGAAGCCGAACTGAACCAGCTGAACGCCGGAACCTCGGCCATGATGCGAGCGACCTATGACCCGCAGGGGCGGCAGACCGATATTTTTAAGGCGATCGACAAGGTTTCCAACATCTACTACGCCAGGCTTACGCTGAACGGGTGGACGGCTTGCAGCAGCGCCGACCAGGCCAAGGGCCTGCTGTACCAGCAGACGGCTACGCTGACCTGCGCGAACAGCCATGCGCCGGTGGTGACGGCTGCCAGCGAGTTTTTGTCCGGCATCGGCTACGACAAGACCGGAGTGCCCGCTACCGATGATGTGCTGAATGAAGTGCAGGACATCATCAACGACGGCGTGACGGTCACGGCGTACAATTCGGTGCTGGTTAAGGTAAAAGAAAAGCCTACCGCCGAGATCCGGGCGCGGTGGGTTATTCAAAGTTGATGGAGGTTTAGCATGAAACATTCGTTCGTATGTAGTTTTACCCCCCCCCCGTAAGAAATCTGCGGCATGTGCTGCGCGGGGTGGCTGCTGATGGGTGTAGCACCGAGGATTCCGGGAGGCGGTGGCAAGTTTAAGAAAACCTTTGAGAATCTTGCTGATGCCGAAAAAGTCCTGATCTGGACGAACTCTAACCACACAAACAGCAATTACGGCTCTGTAACTATCGACCTAACCGGGTACAAATACGCCGTGTATGCCGTGTTCTGCAAGCTGTATTCCAGCAGTGCGGTTGGCGACGGCCAGCTGAATTTTGTGTCGCCGGAGATCACCAACAACTATGTTACCGACTCTCGTGTCGGGAACATCGTCCGCATGGTCAGATTTACCGACAGCGGCATGACGATCAATGGCCCGCTGAACCAGCCCACCAAGTGGGACAACGTTATTCCGTACCAAGTGTTTGGTGTTGTGGGTACGGAACTCAAATAATATTTTCGCAAAATGAAGGAAGGGTGATTTTATGGGTACATCCCCTAGGATTCCGGGCGGCGGTGGGAAGTTCAAAAAGGCCTTTGAAAACCTTGCCTCTGCTGAGAAAACTTTACTTTGGACAAACCCCAATCCAACATCACAGTGGCCGGGCTCCGGCGCCATTACTTTATCCGGTCAACGTTATGCTGCATACAGCATTTTCTACAAAATGTATGCTACTGCAAGCAACACTGATGGTGCCAGCTGCATTGCAGTACGTAGCGCGAACTGTTATGCCAGTGCTAATGGGTATACGCGCGTTGTAACGGTTAAGGACGATTCTATTGTAATCAGTACCCCGTTAAATAACGGTGGTTGGGAGAATTGTCTCCCATATCAGGTATTCGGCATTAAAGGTACAGAAATGTGAGGAGATACCCCATGAAAATCTACGATGAAATCACCAACGAGGAACTGACATCTCCCGACCTTGCCGCTGGTTATCTCTACACCGCCCGGCGGGTTGCCGAGCATGTGCCGGAGAGCCGGGAAGTGATGCAGGGCACTGTCACCGAGGACGACCCCAAAGGCCTTGAGCACATCATCTCCGGCTACGATGTGTACGAGGACTGCCAGCTGTACCACCGCTACACCGTGGCCGAACTGGCCGAGCGGCAGCAGGCGGAGATCGAGGCGAGCACCATCGTGCTGGACGATGCGACCAAACTCTCACTGATGTTGGCCGAGATCCCCACCGAGGCCAAACCAACCATGCCCCCGAAACTGGGCTACAAGTGGGTGCCGACCTACAGCGGCACGGCGGGTTTTGCGTGGGAACTGCAGGAAGACCCCAACGCCTACGGAACCAACGACCGCCCGCTGTACTGGGTGGACGGCATGACCGTCTGCACCGGCTACTACTACACCGACGGCGACAAGCTGTACATGGCCCTGCAGGACGGCGCGGCCCCGGCGCTGACCGATACCGAGTGGTTCGAGGTGGTGTGATATGTATCGCGGTACGACCCCGACCTTTACCTTTACGCTGCCCATCGAGTGCGAGACCATCTCAAAGCTGTCCGTTGCGTTCAAACAGGGCGGCGAGCTGCTGTTTGAGCGCGGCCTGCCGGACGTGACGATGTCCGGTAATGTACTTTCCTGCACATTGACCGAGGAGGAAACGCTGCAGCTTCGCGGGGACACGGAACTGCAAATTCAGCTGCGCGTTGGCGTTGGATCTGCCCGCATGGCCTCGCAAGTGTTCCGTGTGCCGGTCAGCCAGATTCTGAAAGACGGTGTGCTTACATGACGTTAGACGTACAGTTTGCCGCACCCTCCGCCTTTGTGGTGGAGTTTGGCACCGATGCCGATCTGGCCGCCGACCTGGGGCAGACCACCATTTTATCCACCGCGCCGCAGTACAAGGGCGAGACCACCGTGACCCCGCGCACCTACGAGGAGACCCGCCTGGAAACCAAAGACAAGCTGATGCCGGACGATGTGACCGTGCGAAAGATTCCCCGGTACGAGGTCTCCAACGATTGCGGCGGCGTGACCCTGATTATGGGAGATGAGTATTTCAATGGCTAACCAATATGTAAATAAGGTCATCATCGGCAAGGAGGTCAAACTCGACCTGACCGCCGACAGCGTGACCCCAGACAAGCTGGCCAAGGGCATTACCGCCCACGATAAGACTGGCGCACCCATCACCGGCACCAGCACTAAGGACGTGGATTCCACGGACGCTACGGTTGCTGTGGCCGAGATGCTGGATGGCAAGACCGCCTACGCCCGCGGTGCCAAGCTGATCGGCACGATGCCCAACAACGGGGCCGTAGCCGGGAAAATCACCCAAAAGGACGGCAAGTACACCATCCCCATGGGCTTCCACGATGGCAGCGGCAGCGCCGCCATCGATGAGACCGAGCAGGCCAAGCTGGTGCCTGCCAACATCCGCGAGGGTGTCATCATCCTGGGCGTGGAGGGCTCCATGTCCTCCTCCGAGGGCATGAAGCCCCAGGCCAAGAGCGTGACCCCGACCTTTGAGCAGCAGACCGTGCTGCCCGACAGCGACTACAACTGCCTGTCGCAAGTCACGGTGGCGGCCATCCCGACCAACTACGTGGACAACGCCGCCGGCGGCCAGACCCTGACGGTGGGAGGCTAACCATGGCGGTGAACAAGGTGGTGCTGGGCAGTGAGACCCTGCTGGATCTGACCGGGGACACCGTGACCAGGGGCACCCTGCTGGCCGGGCAAACCGCCCACAATGCGGCCGGGGAACAGATCGAGGGCGAATATACGCCCCCGAATGTGTTCACCGGGGCCAGCGCCGAGGCCGCGGGCACATCCGGCCTGGTTCCGCCACCCGCTGCCGGGGACGAAAAGAAGTACCTGTGCGGCGATGGCAGCTGGGCCACACCCGAAGCGCAGACAACGATTAAAATTTGCAGGTGGTGAGAATATGCCCGTTTACTTAGGCGACAAGAAAGTCAGTATTTTTGCGGGGGCTGGCGCTGCCAAGCTGCAGAAAAAGACGGTCACGCCGACCGAGAGCCAGCAAACCGTGACCCCAGACACCGGCTACGATGGCATGAGCCAGGTCACGGTGGAAGCCGTGCCCGCGGGGTACATTGGCAGCGGTGTCACCAAAAAGGCGGCGGCGACCTATACCCCGAAAAGCACCGACCAGGTCATTGCAGCTGGGCAGTATTTGTCCGGGGCGCAAACCATTAAAGGCGATGCCAACCTCGTTGGCGGCAATATTCTGGCAGGCAAGTCCATCTTTGGGGTGGCGGGGACCGTTGTCATCCAGAAATACTACATCGGTAGTTCCGAGCCCAGTTCTTCGACCGGCAGCAATGGCGATTTGTATTTGCAGACTGGGGGCTAATGTATGGCAAGTGTAACATTGGTTCCTGCAGGATATGATGGCCAACGCTCATCGTATATTTCGGTAGATGCGTCTTATCCGCTTTCAAATGGCCTCACCAGCGCAAGTAGTGACACCTTTACGGTGCTAAACCTGAACAAAGGTGGCGGCGCGGTTTCTAAACTGGCAGTCAAATTTGATGTGTCAAAGATTCCGTCTGATGCCAAGATCAATTCTATCTCTTGTAAGATAAAGGCCAGAATTTCGAATGCGTCACCGTATATTTTGAGCGGTGTTGCGCAGTTGTATTTCGGCACGGCCGGGTTGAGCGGCGAAATTGAGTTGGGAACATCCCCAGTGGCTCAGACTTTTAACGATACCGGCTGGTGGGATCGTGAGAGCCTGAACGAGCTTATCTTGCTGATTACCTGTACACGCGGTTCACTATCCACAAACAACAGCCAGACTTTGCGTTTTTACGGCGCTGATCTGACTGTAGACTACACTGGCGGCGGTTCGACTGGCCCTGTGCTGAGCACTAAAGTAAATGGCAGCTGGGTGAATGTATCTAAGGTCTACAAAAAAGTAAGCGGTATTTGGGTAGAACAGAGTGATATTGCAAACTTGTTTAGCACTGATACCAATTACGTAAAGGGGTGAGATTTTGGCAAAGACTACAGAAACGATTGGCGAATTCACAATGAACATTCTTACCGCGGAGCAGTATGCAGATGCGAAAAAGAATAACCAGATCGACCCCAATCAATTATATTTTACCCCTGAAAAAAAGTTGGTTGTTGCGGTATCTCAGGATGAGTATGAAGCAATGAAAGAGGCCGGTACCCTGGATGAGGATGTACTTTACGTTACACCCGCTAGTGAGTCCGTTACGATTCCCGAGGCCACGGAAACGGCCACGGGCCTAATGCCGCCCAGCGCCGTGACAAAGCTGAAAGGCATCGATGAGGGCGCGAACAAGTACACTCACCCCGCGCATACCGCCCGGGCCAGCGGCCTGTACAAGATCACCGTGGACAGCTTGGGGCACGTCACCGCTGTTTCTGCTGTGCAGAAAAGCGACATCACCGGCCTGGGCATTCCGAATTCCGACACAACCTACGGTCTGGCCTCGGCCTACATCAACGGCCTGATGAGCTCGACGCAGTATTCCAAGCTGAGTGGCATTGAATCAGGTGCCAACAAAACCACGGTCGATAGCACGCTGTCCGGCACCAGTGCCAACCCAGTGCAGAACAAAGTCCTCTACGTTGCCCTGCCGTGGGAGTATTACGCCACCTTTTACGTGGACAGCTGGACGACCGCTTCCACGGATGAGCAAGCCCAGGGCTTTGCCTACAAGCAGACCGTGTACCCCAGCAAGAAGATTTCGGTCGCGCCGAACCTGACCGCCAACAGCATGTTTTTGAGCCTCGGCTCGACCAACAAGACCAACGTATTTGCCACCGATGTGATCCTCGCCGATTCGATGGACAAGATCAACGGAGGTCTGGTCTACACCGGGGCCGGGACCATCACGGCATTGGTGGAAGAAAAGCCCACCTCGGACGTTGTGATGAATTGGTGGCTGAGAACATAAAAAAGGAGTTTTCAAATGAGATTATCGAACGGGGAAGTTTTACTCCGCTGGCCGCTGGATCAGCACATTTTGACCCAGGGCTGGCACTACAACAGCGGCCGCAGCCATAACGGCATCGACCTGCGCACCCAGATCGGCAACACCGCCGTGCGCCCGGTCTACGCTGCCGAGGACGGCACGGTGTCGGCCACCCAGCTGTGGGACGGCCACACCACCGACGAGCGCAGCCTGCAAAGCTACGGCAACTATGTGGACATCCGCCACGCCGACTACAAGCAGCAGAGCCTTGTGACCCGGTACGCCCACCTGTTCAAGTTCATCGTCTGCAAGGGCGAGAAGGTCAAGGAGGGCCAACTGATCGGCTACAGCGGTGCCACCGGCAACGTTTTTGGCGCGCACCTGCACTTCGAGGTGCTGCTGGGCGGCAAGCGCACCAACCCGCTGACCTGGCTGGATTATGACTTCACCACCGCCAGCAGCAGCGTCTACACCTACGGTCCCGGTGAGCATGCGGTCGAGCGCCCGGCCGAGGACAAGCCTGCCGCCTCCACGCTGCAGACCATCTGTGCCAGCAACCTGACCAACGCCCAGGCCATGGCGGTGTTCAGCCTTGCGATCCAGCTGCAGCTGGTGGCCATGCGGCTGTACTGGGCAGAATTCAGCGATGCCGAGATGGCGCATCAGAACATCGAGGTCGGCCCCATCACCCAGGGCGATGCCAAGGCCGTGTTGGACAAGCTGTCCGCCGTAGGTGCCAAGGGCACCGCGCAGGCAGCGTGAACGAAAGGAGTAAACCATGAAAGACGACAACATTTTCCTGTGGGTCAAGGCGGTGATTGCAGCCGCCTGCGGTGCCTTTACCGCGGCATTCGGCTGGCTGGGCTGGCTGGTGGTAGCCTGGGCTGCCTGCATGGTGCTGGATTGGCTCTCCGGCAGCGCGGCGGCCGCCAGCAGGGGAGAGTGGGCCAGTTCTGTGGCCAGAGACGGCATCTGGCACAAGGCCGGTATGATCGTGGTAGTTTGCGTGGCTGCACTGACCGATGCGGTTCTCAGCATCGCGGTCGAAAACCTGCCCGGCCTGGGCATTACGTACCAGAATCTGATCCTGCCGGTGGTGTTGGTGTGGTACATTTTTACCGAACTCGGCTCTATCGCCGAGAACGCTGCCCACATGGGTGCCGATGTCCCTGATGGCCTGCTAAAGCTGCTGGCCGCCGGGAAGAAAGCCGCAGAACGGCAGACTAAGGACAACGAGGAATAAAATTTGAAAACAGGGGTTGACTTTTTGTAGCTACAGCAATATACTATCTGTAGCGACAAAAAGTGAGGTGATGACTATGTCGCCTACCATTGGACGCCCCAAAAGTGAATCCCCTAAAGACACAATGCTGCGAGTTCGGCTCGATGAGGTGTATTGCCAAAAGCTCGAACATTGCGCTACGAAACTTAATTTGTCGAAAAGCGAAATCGTTCGCAAAGGGATAGACCTTGTGGAAAAGTCCATAGAAAAATGAAAGAGCCCCTTGTACTGCCGCTTCTTGCCGGACGCGCATCACAAGGGACTCAGGACCAGAGGAATTACCTTCTGGTAAGTCTATTATACCAGTTGGTAACGCCTCTTACAAGTGAATGAGAGGTAATTTTATCATGCACAAGCCTGCTAACCCCTGCGACCTTTTCTGTGTTTCCTGTATTTTGGATGACCTCGATAATGTGTTGAACATTGTTGATGACTATTTTGAGGAAGGTCCCAACGAGAACACACCCAAAGAGGACATCCACGTAAAGGAATTGATGTTTCTGAATGATGCGAAAGCCTATCGCTCGGTTTTACGCTCGGCGATGGATACCTTGCACAATTTACAGGATTGGGTTGAAATGAGTATGCCGCGGGAGGGCAAGTAAAATGAACGATTTGCAGATTTTTAAGTACCAGGACAGTGAAGTGCGCACAGTTGAGATGAACGGTGAGCCGTGGTTTGTGCTGAAAGACGTGTGCGGGGTACTGGGGCTTGGGACTGTCTCTAAAGTTGCTGATAGACTGGATGCTGACGAAAAGGGTATGAATCAGATTCACACCCCTGGCGGGATGCAGGATGTAACGGTCATCAACGAATCCGGCCTCTACAACGTCATCTTGCGTAGCGACAAACCGGAGGCGAAGCCTTTCCGCAAGTGGGTCACCGCCGAGGTTCTGCCTACCATCCGCAAGCACGGGGCGTACATGACCCCAGAAACCTTGCAGGCCGCCATCCTGAACCCCGACACCATGATTCAGCTGTGCCAGCAGTTAAAGGCTGAGCAGGACAAAAACGCTGCCCTGACTGCAGCCAACAGCCAGTTGACCGTGGACAAGCAGATCATGCAGCCCAAAGCAGAATATTTTGACGAACTAGTAGACCGCAACCTGTTGACCAGCTTCCGCGAGACGGCCAAGCAGCTGGGTATCGGCGAGAAAGCGTTCATCGCCTTTCTACTGGAGAAAAAGTACATCTACCGCGACAAAAAGGGCAAGCTGATGCCTTACGCCGAGAAGAACAACGGCCTTTTCGAGATCAAGGAGTGTTTCAACGAGAAAACTAAGTGGAGCGGCACTCAGACCCTCATCACCCCCAAAGGCCGTGAGACATTCCGGCTGCTTTACCTGAAAGTGCTATCCTAACTAAAAGCGGCGGGCTACCCAATGGGCGGCCCGCCGCTTTTTTGGTGAATTTCATGGAGAAAACCGCACTCAAAAACGCACCAGCGTACCTATAAAATGGACGCAAAAAGTGTATAGCACCCAGGTTGCACCAGAATAAATATACAACGTGAAACGCTATGAATCATCACGAAACAAAAGAAAAACCGCTAAGCTATGCAGCTTAACGGCTTTTTGTTGGTGTATCACCAATATTCATTTTGGAGCGGGATACGAGTCTCGAACTCGCCACCTACTGCTTGGGAAGCAGTCACTCTACCGGATGAGCTAATCCCGCATCAGTGACTGTTATTATACCAAACTTGGGCGGCGTTGTCAATGCTGGTTTTGCGGCGGTGCGGCGGTGCGGCGCGGGACGCCCAACGGACAGGAGAGCGCCAGCCGGTTTACGGCGTGCGGCCTTACAGCGTCAGTTGTTCGGCGCTGTCGTCGGCGCGCAGGATGGCACCTGCGGCGGGCAGCGTGCGCACGCGGTAACGGTGGGCCTCGCCCAGCTCCAGGCCGTCGGCCAGAGTGACGCGGGCGATCTTGGCGTTCTTTTTCAACGTTACAACGTTCACACCAGCACTGTCGCGAGTGGCCTTTTCGGGAATGAGGGCGCTGCCCGCCAGCAGTAGGCGGCCGTTGGTGGTGAAGATGGCCAGCTCGGTCTCAGCGGGCAGGTAGCGCATGCAGGCCAACTCTTCCTTATCACTGTAGGCTTTCAGCAGCTTGCGGCGGTTCTGCTTGGTCTCGTAGCTGGACAGCGGCACCTTGGCGCACTTGCCGTTTTGGAAGAAGAAGAGCATCCAACCCTTGTAGTCCGGCGTGACCACCATGTAGAGGGGCACTTCGCCCTCCTCCATGCCAAGGGACGATGCGACGTAATCACCCAGCACGCTGGCTTTGCTGTCGCCGAAGTCGTAGGCGTGGGATTTGTACACCTGGTGGTGATTTGTAAAGAATAGCAACTCTGCGCTGTTGGTGCTTTCGCAGGTGAACAGCACTTCGTCACCGTCTTTCAGTTTCTGCTCGCCGCTCATGCGCAGGCTTTGCGGGGTGATCTTTTTAAAGTAGCCATCCCGTGTAAAAAACAGATGTACGGGGTAGTCCGGCACCTGCTCGTCCGGCTCGTCGGCGGTGTCGGCGGGGATCTCGTACAAGATCTCGCAGCGGCGGGGCTTGCCGTATTTCTTCGCCACATCGCCCAATTCCTGCATGATGATGCGATTGATGCGAGCCGGGCGTTTGAGGATGTCCTGCAGGTCGGCGATGGCATCCTCCAGCTCCTCGATCTCCTCGGTGCGCTTCAAAATATACTCGCGGTTCAGGTGACGCAGCTTGATCTCGGCCACGTACTCAGCCTGAACCTCATCAATGCCGAAGCCAATCATCAGGTTGGGGACGACCTCAGATTCCTCAGCAGTGTTACGCACAATTTCGATGGCCTTGTCGATGTCCAGCAGGATAGCTTTCAGGCCCTGCAGCAAGTGCAGGCGCTTTTCCTTGCCTTTCAAATCGTAGTAGGTGCGGCGGCGCACGCACTCGGCGCGGAAGGCGATCCACTCCAGCAGAATGTCCCGCACGCCCAGCACCTTGGGCTGGCCACCGATCAACACCATAAAGTTGCACGCGAAGCTGCCCTCCAGCGGTGTGGCCTTGAACAGGCGGGCCATGAGCTTATCCGGGTCCTGGCCGCGCTTGAGGTCGATGGTCAGTTTCAGACCATTCAGGTCGGTCTCATCGCGCATGTCGCTGATTTCACGGATCTTGCCCAGTTTGACCAGTTCAGTGATCTTATCCATGATTGCTTCGACGGTAGTTGTGGGCGGAATTCGCGTTACATCGATGCAATTGTTTTCTTTATCGTAGCTCCACTGGGCGCGGACACGCACACTGCCGCGGCCTTTTTCCAGCACATTCTGCATCTCGGCCGCGTCGTACAGGATGGTGCCGCCGCCCACAAAATCGGGGGCGGGGATGATCTCCCGCAGGTCAGCCTGGGGGTCTTTCATCAGGGCGATGGTGGCGTTGCACAGTTCCTCCAGGTTGAAGGAGCAGATGTTGGAGGCCATACCGACCGCGATGCCCAGCGTATTGTTAGCCAGAATGGCGGGGAAGGTGACAGGCAGCAGGGTAGGTTCTGTCGTTGTACCGTCATAGTTTGGCACAAAGTCGACGGTGTCCTTGTCGATGTCGCGGAACAGCTCGTCACAGACGGGTTCCAACTTGGCCTCAGTATAACGGGCGGCGGCGTAGGCCATATCGCGGCTGTACGCCTTGCCGAAGTTACCTTTGGAGTCGACAAACGGCACCAGCAGGCTCTCGTTGGAGCGGCCCATACGCACCATCGTATCGTAGATGGCGGCATCGCCGTGGGGGTTCAGGTGCATGGTGCTGCCCACGATATTGGCACTTTTGGTGCGGTTGCCCTTGAGCAGGCCCATGCCGTACATGGTATACAGCAGCTTGCGGTGCGCCGGTTTGAAGCCGTCGATCTCCGGCAGGGCA
>ENA-UPTB01000480-UPTB01000480.1-human-gut-metagenome-genome-assembly--contig:-NODE-480-length-42429-cov-20.676875_pt1 | contig 42429 bp, 36 predicted proteins | sample MGYA00250046_ERZ773369 | MGnify/ENA primary metagenome ERZ773369 (study PRJEB29103, sample SAMN06111938) | human gut metagenome | biome: human gut; feature: ankylosing spondylitis patient; material... | reverse complement strand
GTATTCTCTCACACCCCGTGCTGAAACCCTTGTGCCTATTATGGATCATGCCCAGGGCCACCAGGATCAGCACGGAGGCGAAGATCAGGGTGTATTGCAGCAGCAGAGTCATGCCTGATCGCCTCCTTTCCCGTTATCCGCATCTTGTCCGGGGGATGCCTTGGCTTTCAGGGCCGCCTTTTCTTCCCGCTTGGCGATGGAGTTGGTCATGGCGTGCTTCATGAAGAGCACGAAGCCGCACAGGTAGATGATGATGGCGGAGATCAGATCGGAGATCTGGGCGCAGTACATGGACTTATCCACATAGGCGCCGCCGGCGGTGATATGCTGGATGAAGAAGGAGGCCAGCACCGTCCCCAGCGGATTCAGTCCGCCGAGGAAGGCGGCGGCAATGCCGTTGAAGCCCATGGCGGGCACGGAGGAGGTGGCGCACTGCCACTGCTCATAGCCCGTGAGGTACAGCAGCGCCGCGCCCATACCGGCCAGCGCGCCGGAGATCATCAGGCTGAGAATCACATTCCGCTTTTCCGCCATGCCGCAGTATTTAGCGGCGTTTTTATTAAAGCCGGTGGCCTTGAGCTCATAGCCGAACTTCGTCCGGCCCAGCACCACCCATACAAGAAGCGCCATGACCAGCGATAGAGGAAGGGCAAGGCCCACATACTGATTGTTGTCAAACAGCGCCCCAATGCCAAGAGAGGGCAGCAGCGCGGAGGGATTGGTGGTGGACAGCACCAGCGTATAGGGGCTGGTATCCTCCTTCACCGTGGTCAGCAGCATATTGGTAAGGTACAGCGTGATCCAGTTGAGCATAATGCCGGAGATAACCTCGTTGACATTGCAGTAGGACTTCAGCAGTCCGGAAATCGCGCCCAGCACCGCGCCGCCCAGCAGCTCGCCCTGAGGCGTTTTGGGCAGGCGGGCGCGGAGGAATTTTTCCAGCCGGGAGATGGCTTTGCCCATGTACACCACCGGGTGGGGCAGCCACGACGGGTCGCCGAAAATGGCATCCAGCTCGAAGCCTCCCAGCACAGCCCAGGCGGTCATCATACGCCGGCCTCCGCGTCTTTCGTGTACTGCACGGTCTTCACGAGGTGGAGCTGGCGCTTCTCGGCCCAGTCGGCGGCATCCAGCACATAGCCGCCCGCGTTGGGGCCGCACCACGCATAATAATCGCGCCTAGGCAGGGCGTACCGCTCCATGGCCGCCATCTGGGTGCCGCCGTGGGCCAGGATGACCAGCAGCTCTTCGCCGTCGGCCAGCGCCTTGTCCACCAGAGCAGAGAAGGCGCTGCAGATGCGGTTCGAGAAGTCGTCCTTCCGCTCACCATCGGGGCATTTGCTCTCGCAGTTGGCCTGCACCCACGCCTGATAATCGGCGTCGTGCTCCATCTCGACGTAGTTTTTGCCCTCGAAGCTGCCGAAGCACATTTCCTGCAGGTCTTTCACGACCACGAGCTCTGCCTCCGGGAAGAGCACCCGGGCCGTCTGGGCCGTCCGCTGCAGCGGGGTGATATAGACCACCTTCGGGTCGATGTCGGCCCGGCGCAGCTGGCTCAGGCCCTCCGCCGAGAGCGGGATGTCGCGCTGGCCCTGATAGCGCTTCTGGGCGTTGTATTCGGTCAGGCCGTGACGCAGCAGATAAATCAACATTGGGGTAATTCTCCTTTCAATACCGTCGGGATGCCGCAGAACATCTGCACCACGCAGTCGGCGCGCTCTGCCAGCAGGCAGGCCAGCCGTCCGGCGGCCTCCCGCCCGGCGCGCTCCTCAGCATCCATCGGGACAACACCGCCGCCGACCTCGGTGGCGATGACAATATCATATTCCGCCAGCTCCCGGGCCAGCGTTTCGAGCTGCTCCGGGGTCTGAGTCTCGGCGGCGGCGTCCTGCACATCGGCGATGATGCTGCCCCGGAAGTTCCGCGCAAAGGTGCGCTTGCCGCTGTAGAGCGGCCCTGTGATGAACATCATTTACAGCACTCCTCCCCACTGGCTGACGGCCAGCGCCGCCAGCATCCACAGCTCGGCCCGCTGCAAAAACCACCCGGCCAGGTCGCCGGTGATGCCGCCAAACTGCTTTTTTGCCACGAAATAATAGCGCCACAGCGCCAGAAGTGCCGCCGCCGCCAGCCCGCCGCCGCCCAGCGCCGTCAGCGCCAGGATGAGCAGAGCCGACAGGCCGCAGAGGAAGCGGCGGACGGTCTGCTTGTCGGCCGCTGTGGCAAAAGTATGGGCGAGGCCGGTGTCTTTCGCCAGCGGGAACGCCGCCACGGCAAAGCCCGACAGCGCCCGCTCCAGCACCAGCGCCAGCGTCCAGCACAGGCCCGCCCGGGGTGTGAACCGCACACTGCCGCAGAGGCCGAAGTAGGCCACAAAGTAGCAGCACAGCCGGATGACAGCGAAGGCCCCACAGTGGGAGTCTTTCAGGATTTCAAGCTTTTTTTCGCGGTCGCCGTAGCTCGAGAGGGCGTCCGAAGTGTCGGCGTAGCCGTCGAGATGGATGCCGCCGGTGATGGCCACCGGCACGAGGCAGAACGCCGCCGCCCGGGCCAGCCCCGGCAGGGGCAGGACGCCGCAGAGACACCACAGCCCGCCGCACACCAGCCCGATGAGGGGGAAGGCACACATGGCGTACCGCATATTTTTTTCGTTCCACTCGAACTGCGGCACCGGCAGGGCCGAAAACATCGCAAAGGCCACCGCGATGGTCTGCAAAACAGTCACAGCTTTTCTCCCCCTTTGTAGTACACCGGCAGGCCGCAGACCACCCGGCAGACGTTGCCTGCCCGGGCGGCGAAGGCGTTGTTCACCTGCGCCAGCGCCAGCAGATACTGGTCGGTGTCGCCCGCGTAGTCGGCACCGCCGCTGAACACCTCGTTCGATACGACGATAAGGTTATCACACCCGGCGGCGAGGCGTTCCAGCCCGGCCAAAACGGCCTCGGCGGTGTGCTTTCCTGCCCCGCCGGGGCTGTAAAGCTCGTTGGCGACGAGGTTGCCGAGGTCTTCCAGCAGGACGGTCCCCCGGCCGGGCAGAGCCAGACGGTCGAGGTGGAGCGGGCATTCCAGCGTTTCGAACTGCTTTTGCGCCCGCATTTTCCGGTGCTTTTCCACCCGGGCGGCGCACTCGGCATCCCAGACCTGCATGGTGGCGAGGTAATAGCGGGGCAGGCCGGTCTTGAGCACAAGGCTCTCGGCGTAGGCGCTCTTGCCGCTGGCCGCGCCGCCGAGCACCAGCGTCAGCATCCTTCGCCTCCCTGCGGCGTGTAGGCTTCGATGCCGCCCTCTTCAAAGGAATAACAGCCATTGTAGACGGCCAGCGCCATGTCCCACAGCGGGATGGCGGCCACCGCGCCGGTGCCTTCGCCCAGATGCAGGCCCGCCGTGATGAGGGCTTTTTTGTTCAGAGCGTCCAGCACCAGCTTTGCGGCCGGCTCGGTGGAGCAATGGCTTGCAAAAACAGCCTTGGCCGCTGCCGGGCAGAACCGGACAGCGCAAAGCGCCGCCACACAGCTGATGAAACCGTCGGCCAGCACCGGCACACCTTCCAGCGCACCGCCGAGGAAGACGCCGCAGAGCCCGGCAATATCGAAACCGCCCAGCTTTGCCAGCACGTCCAGTGCATCGGCAGAGTCGGGCTGATTTTTTGCGATGCCGCGATGGATGGCGTCTAACTTCCGGGCAAGTCCCTCGTCCGAAAGGCCCGCGCCCCGGCCCGTCATCACTTCGACGGGCTGGCCCAGCAGCACAGCGGCCATGGCGCTGGATGTCGTGGTGTTGCCGATGCCCATCTCACCGGTAGCCAGCAGGCCGACGCCCGCTTTCTTCTGCTCCTGCACCAGCCGGATGCCCCTGCCGATGGCCTCCACAGCCTCAGCCCTGCTCATAGCCGGGCCGAGGGTGAAGTCCGCTGTGCCGGGGGCGATGCGGCAGTCGAGGACGCCCGGGACCGGTTCGCCCGCGATGCCCATATCCACCGGCACCACCTCGCACCGGGCGGTCTGTGCCATCCGGCAGACGCTGGTGCGGCGGGCGGCGAGATTCTCAGCCACGGCGCGGGTCACGCTGCTGTCGGTCTGGCTGACGCCCTGGGCCACCACACCGTTATCAGCGCAGAGCACCAGCACCGCCCGGCGGGAAATATCCAGCTTTGCGCTGCCGGTGAGGGCGGCGGCGTCCTCGATGGTCGTTTCCAATCCGCCCAGCCCGCCCAGCGGCTTTGCAAGGCTGGCCCAGTGGGCGTGCGCCGCCGCCCGGGCGGCTTCGTCCGGCGGCGTGATGGCCGCACAAAGGGCGGCCAGTTCTTTCTCAGTCATGGTCTCTCCTGTAATTTTCAGCCGCGGCGGCAAAGCGCTGCGGCAGGGGCGTACCCGCCCAGTACAAATGCGGGAAGCCCGCATAGAAATGCTCGTTTACAGATCCGCACCGCCACTCTGCGCCGCCCACCGGCTTTTTTGCCGCGAGAGCCACGCCGTTGGCGGTGGAATCCCAGTGGTGGAATTCGTGGATGGGAAAGCTCTCCCCGGCCCGGAAGAGCATACTGTCCGAGTCTGCGCTCAGCGCGGCGTAGCCGAAGCGGACGAGACGTCCGGCATCTTTTGCTTCGCCCGGCAGAACGCCCACCATCGGCCAGCTCTGCCCCTCGGCGTCCGTGAGGCTCTGCCCCAGATAGAGGAAGCCCCCGCACTCGGCCGCCGTGGGCAGACCGGACTCGATTTTTTGCTTTATCTCGCGCAGAAGCGAGGTATTTTCACTCAATTCTCTTGCGTGAAGTTCCGGGTAGCCGCCGGGCAGATACAGCCCGCCGATGTTTTCCGGCAGAGCTGTGTCGCGGAGGGGGCTGAAAAAGACCACCTCTGCCCCGGCGTCCCGAAAGGCCTCCAGCGTCTCGGCGTAAGTAAAGCAGAACGCCTCGTCCTGCGCCACGGCGATGCGGACGCGGGCCGGAAGCGTCTCCGGCTGCACCGGCAGGACGGGCGGCTCCTTTTCGCAGAGGGCCAGCAGGCGGGGCCAGTCGATGTGCTCCTCCGCCGCGTCGGCCAGAAGGGCCAGCTTCTGCTGTAAATTTTCCACTTCCGCCGCCGTGTAGAGGCCCAGATGGCGGGAACCGATGACGGCCTCCGGGAGTTTCGGCAGAAAGCCCAGCACCGGCAGACCCGTCTCTTTTTCCAGCATCGGAGCCAGCAGAGCGTGCATCCGTGCTGTACAGTTGTTCAGCAGGATGCCTGCGATGTGGCTGGGAGTGCGGAAGCTGTCGAGTCCCTTCAACTCTGCGGCCAGCGTCAGGCTCTGACCTTTTGGCTCCACCACCAGCAGCACCGGCAGGTCCAGTGTGTCGGCCAGATGCCACGCGCTGGCTCTGTCGCTCACGCCCCCGAGGCCGTCGTAAAAGCCCATAGCCCCCTCGCACACCGCCGCACCGTGGTCGGCGACACCCTTCGCGTAGAGGGCGCGCACCGTTTCAGGCGCAGAGAAGAAGAGGTCGAGGTTGTGGCTCTCCACCCCCAGCACTGCCAGGTGGAACATGGGGTCGATGTAGTCTGGCCCGCTCTTGAAGGCGCAGGGCGCACAGCCCCGCCGTTTGAGGGCCATGAGCAGGGCGCAGGTCATGGTGGTCTTGCCGCTGCCCGAGCGGGGCGCCGCCAGCAGAAACTGTATCATGTCATTCTCCTGTGATGAGGTAGATGGGGTTCTGGGCCATCATGAGGTGCAGCCCGCCCACGGCTTTTGCCCGGCTGACGGCGATCTGGCTCACCTGCACGGTTCGGCCTTTGGCCGTCAGCGCGGTCACCGCCGCCGAAAGGGTCTCGAGGGCGATGGCCGACACACAGATACGGGCGTCGGGGTTCTTATCCAGCGCGGCGTCCACGATGGCGGCAAGGCTGCCCTTGCTGCCGCCGATGAAGACAGCGTCCGGCGCGGGCAGGTCCGAAAGCGCGGCGGGGGCAAGCCCCTCCACGAGGACGAGGTTCCGGGTCCTGAATTTTTCGCGGTTGGCTTTGATGAGCGCACATCCCTCCGGCCTGCACTCCACCGCGTACACCCGGCCCCGGGGCGCGGCCAATGCCAGCTCCACGCTGACGCTGCCCGTCCCGGCCCCCACGTCCCACAGGATGTCTTCCGGGCGGACGGCCAGCTTCGCCAGCACAGCGGCCCGGACTTCCTGCTTGGTCATGGGAACGTCGCCCCGCTCGAAGGCTTCGTCCGGCAGGCCCGGGGCGCGGCGGGGCAGTCCCTCCACCGCCTCCACGAGAAGGACGCTCAGGCTGTTGAAGCGGCCTGCGGCCAGCTCTTTGACGCTGCCGCGGAAGAGCTTTTCTTCCGGCGTGCCGAGGCACTGGCCCACGACGCCCTGCACGTCCCCGAAGCCCTCTGCCGCCAGCTGGGCGCAGAGGGTGGCGGGGTCTTCACTGCCGCCGGTGAGGAAGAAGGTGGGTCTGCCCTGCATACACTCGGCCACCGGGTCACAGGTGCGGCCATGGGCCGAAACAAGGTTCCACCCCTGCCACGGACGGCCCAGCGCCGCCGCCAGCAGCTGGATGCTGGAAAGGCCAGGCAGCACCCGGGCGCGGACGCCGAGGGCCTCCAGCTTTTCCATCATGGAGGACGCGCCGGAGTAAAAGCCGGTGTCGCCGCTGTAGACCAGCACGGCGTTCTCCGCGCCGGAAGTCTGCAGCAGCTCTGCCACCTCGTCGGGGCGGTAGGCGGCGGCGCGGTTCTCGGTGCAGCCGGCAGGCAGAACTGCCAGCAGACGCCGTGCGCCCAGGATGAGGTCGGCCTGCCGCAGTGCGGCCAGGCCCTGAAGGGTCAGGTTCTCCGGCTGGCCGGAACCCATGCCGATGAGTGTCACATTCATCTTATCATCTCCTTGCAGCGTTTCAGCACCTCGAAAGCCGTCTCGCCCTGCTCGGGCGGGCGGCGGATGACCACCAGCTGCGCCCCGGCGGCAGAGGCGGCGGCGGCTTTTTCGTCGAAGCCTCCGGCTGCGCCGCCGTCCTTTGTGACGAGCCAGCGGATATGGAACTGCTCCATCATGGCCTGATTGAGGGCAAAGCTGAAGGGACCCTGCATGGCGATGATGTTGCGGTGGGGGATGTTCGCCGCCTCACAGGCCGCGATGCTTTCCAGCGTGGGCAGGACGCGGGGGTAGAGCCGTTCGGGCGGGATGGCCGCAAACTGCGCCAGCTCCTTGGCCCCGGTGGCCAATAGAAGGTTGCCCTCTTCTGCAGCCAGCGCTTCTGCCGCCTGCTTTGCGCTCTCAAAGACGAGACAGTTTTCCGGCAGCGGACTGGCCGGGCGCAGCAGGCGGAGGTATTCCACCCCGGCCTTCTCTGCCGCTGCTTTGATGTTTTTGGTCGCCTCCACTGCATAGGGGTGGGTGGCGTCGATGCAGAGGGCGGCATCCCCTAAGAGCGCGGCCATCTCATCGGGCAGGAGCCGCCCGCACCGGACGGTGACGCCGGGGGCGCTCCCCTGCTCTTCCTGCCCCAGCGGGGTGGCCACGCTGACGGTGACTTCAATGCCCAGTGCCGCCAGCTGGCGGGAAAGCTCCCGCCCCTCGGTGGTGCCGCTGAAAACGACGACGTTCATCGGCGGTACCCCCGCGGCGTGACCATCCGCCCGCTCAGCGCGCGGGTGGCGGCGTTGCCCACAAAGACGGTGGTGAACATATCCACCTCGGTGTCCCGGAGCTGGCTAAGGGTCAGGATGTGCTTTTCCTGCCCTTCCCGACCAATGTTCCGCACAGAACCGCAGAGAGTGTCCGGGGCTTTGCCGTTCGCCAGCAGGATGTCCACGGCCCGGCGCAGATAGTCCGGGCGGCCCTTGGACGAGGGATTGTACAGCGCCAGTGCGAAATCGCCCTGAGCGGCGCAGGCCAGCCGCTTTTCGATGACCTCCCACGGCGTGAGGCGGTCCGACAGCGAGATGACGCAGAAATCGTGGGCCAGCGGCGCACCCAGCACCGCCCCGCCGCTGAGGGCGGCGGTCAGGCCGGGGACAACCTCCACGTTGACGTCCGGGTACTCTTCGGCCAGCTCCAGCAGCGGGCTGGCCATGCCATAGACCCCGGCGTCGCCGGAGCAGACCAGCGCCACGTCCCGACCCGCCCGGGCGGTATCCAGCGCCCAGCGGCAGCGGTCGATCTCCCGGGTCATGCCGGTGGTGTAGCACTCTTTTTCCGGGTAGAGGGGGCGCACAAGGTCGATGTAGACCGTATAGCCGCACAACACCTCGGCCTGCTGCAAGGCGCTCTGCGCCTGCACGGTCAGAAACTGTCCGCCGCCGGGGCCAAGCCCCACGACGAACACGGTCTTTTTACTCTCACTCATTGCTCTGTCCTCCAATCGGGTGCAAAGGGGCGGACGGCCAGCGCCAGCGTCACGCCGCCGCCTGCCGTTTTGGGCAGAAGGAGCGTCCCGCCCGAGGCTTTTACCGCCGAGCGCTCACAGACGTTGTCCACGCCGGTGACACTTGCCACAAAGGCCGACGGGGTGAACTGTCCCGGCACGACCCGCAGTTCGTCGGCCGGATAGAACGTGATGGGCCAGCCGTGGGCTTTGCAAAACTCTACAAGCCCCGGCTCATCTTTTTTCAGGTCGATGCTGGCGGCGGCGCAGACCGCCGCCGGGCTGAGGTCGAACGCGGCACAGAACGCCGCGAAGGCTTCTTCCAGCTGCTGGGCCGTCGTGCCGCGGCGGCACCCCACCCCCAGCACCCCGATGCGGGGGACGAGGTGGAGCGCCTCGCCCTGCGGCGTGAGGGTCAGGGCGAAGTCGGCGGCTTCGGGTGCGTCAGCCTTTTTCACTCCGGCGGGGGTCTCCCCCGCCACCGGCCACGGCGACCAGTACCGGACCGTCTGCCCGGCCAGCAGGGTGCCGCTGACGCGCTTGATGCGCTCCGGCTCAAGGACAGCGCAGTTCTGGGCCTTGGCCCAGAGGTCCACGGCGAAGAGACCGTTGACGTCGGTGGCCGTCGTGATGACCGGCACCGCGCCGCACGCTTTTGCCAGCGCCCGGGCCAGCGCGTTGGCACCGCCCAGATGGCCCGACAGGAGCGGCACGGCGAAGTTCCCGCCCTCGTCCACGACCACCACCGCCGGGTCGGCGGCCTTGCTCCTGCAGTGGGGCGCGATGGCCCGCACCGCGATGCCCACAGCTCCTACAAAAATCAGGGCCTCATCCTGTGCAAAATGCTCCGCCGTCCAGCCTTTCAGGGTCACGTCTCCGCCGCAGCGGCTCACGCTGCCGGGCAAAGCTTCCGCCAGCCGATGGGCCAGCGCCTCGCCTTTTGCGGTGAAGGCCAGATATGCCCGGCTCACTGCCCGGCCTCCGTCCCCTGCCGGAACTCGGTGGTAAAGGCGGGGTCGTAAAGCTTGCTGCGCTCGTAGTTTTCGCCCAGAAAGTCGCCTACGACGATGAGGGCGGTCTTGGTGATGCCGTTTTTGCGGGTCTCCTCGGCCAGTGTGGAGACGGTGCAGCGCACCACCTTCTGCTCGGGCCAGGTGGCCTTATAGACCACAGCGGCAGGGGTATCGGGGCGGTAGCCGCCGCTCTCGAGAAGGGCCTGCTGGACTTTGTCCACCAGCCCGATGGAGAGGAAGATGACCATGGTAGCCCCGTGAGCGGCCAGCTTTGCCAGCTGTTCGGCCTCAGGAACAGGAGTGCGGCCCTCCATCCGGGTGATGATGACGGTCTGGCTGACGTTGGGCAGGGTGTACTCGGCACAGAGCGCCGCCGCCGCGCCGCAGAAGCTGGACACGCCCGGGGTGTCGTCATAAGGGATGCCGTCGGCGTCCAGTGCGTCCATCTGCTCCCGGATGGCCCCGTAGAGGCAGGGATCGCCAGTGTGGAGGCGGACCGTGGTGCCTCCGGCCTTTTCGGTGGCACGGATGGTGTCCAGCACCTGTTCCAGCGTCATCTCGGCGCTGTTATAGATGGCACAGCCGGGCTTCGCCAGCCCCAGCAGGGCCGGGTTGACGAGACTGCCCGCGTAGATGATGCAGTCGGCATCGGCCAGCAGGGCCGCGCCCCGCCGGGTGATGAGGTCGGGCGCACCCGGCCCGGCTCCTACAAAATGGACCATATCTTACCCCTCCTTCACCAAAATCGTTGCGAAATAGCCCGCCGACCGGGCCGGGTCATAATCGGCCAGGCCGGGCCAGACCTCCTCGTTCGGCAGGCCGCAGTTACAGACCATCGCGCTCCGGCTCAGAAGCCCGGCGTCGGCCAGCGCGGCCAGCGTCTCGGGCAGCTGACGGCCCGATTTCATCAGCACTTTTGCGCCCGGTGCGGCCAGCACCTCAGCGGCGCAGCGTCCCGGGGCGATGGTCAGCGGCTGCTCCATGCCGCCCGTCAGGGACTGGCCCAGCCGGGCCGCAGCGGCGCAGAAGCTCGTCACGCCGGGGAGCATCACGGTCTTGCAGCCCTCGGCCTCCAAGATCTCCTGCAGGTAGCCAAAGGTCGCGTAGACGGACACGTCGCCGAGGTTGAGCATGGCGACATCCTGCCCGGCGTCGAGATATTCTTTCACAGCCCGGGCCGCCTCGATGTGGGCGGCTTTTTGCACCGCCGGGTCAAGGCTCATGGCGAAGCGCAGCGGCAGGATGGTCTTGCCGCTCAGATCCACCGCACCTTTTGCGATGTCCAGCGCCAGCATCCCGCCCTTTGGGGTCTGGGGCGCGGCGATGACCGGGCAGTTTTCGAGGCGGCGGACAGCCTGCAGGGTCATGAGCTCGGGGTCGCCCGGGCCGACGCTGACGCCGTAAAAAGTGCCTATCCGTTTTTCCATTCGTCCAGCAGCTCCTTTGCAGTCCTGGTCTGGCCCAGCGGGCCGTATTGATTCGAGAAGAGCACCGCGCCCACCCGGAACGCCCCGGCGGCGCGGCGGTCGAGGTGGAGCTGGATGGCGTCCAGCAGACTGGACAGCACCGGTTCTCTCATCTCTGCTTCGTCTAAGATCTCCATGCAGGCGTCGGTGGTGGCCGCGTTCATCAGGGCCGCGCAGACGTCCCGGGATGCACCGCAGAGGGCGGCGTGGGCGCAGAGCAGCTCGGTGCGGCAGTCGGCTGTGCGGGAGTGGGTGTTCATGACGCCGCCCGCCAGTTTGACCAGCTTGCCGATGTGGCCCACCAGCACCACCTGCTCGAATTTTGACGCCGCCGCCATATCCATCGTATCCCCGATAAAGTTCGAGGTCTTGACCACCGGGACATTCTTTAGGGCGGGCATCTTCTCGTGGAGATAGTCGAGGCCGTAGTTGCCCGGGGCGAGGATGAGCCGCCGGGGGCTTCCGGCCCGAAGCGCCGCCTGCCCCATTTCCAGCTGGATGGTGTCGAGGATGGCCTGCTGGCTCATGGGCTCGACGATGCCGCTGGTGCCGAGGACGCTGAGGCCCCCTTCCACGCCCATATGGGGGTTGAAGGTGCGCTTCGCCGTTTCGGCCCCGCCCTCGATGGAGATGGTGACGTCAAAACCGCCCGCGTACCCGGCAGATTCGGCCTCTTTTTCCAGCGCTTCCTTTATCATGGCCCGGGGGACGTGGTTGATGGCAGCTTCGCCCACGGGCTGGTCGAGACCGGGCTTTGTTACCCGGCCCACGCCCTCACCGCCGTGGATGCGCACCTCGCCGGACAGCTCGGGCCGGAGGGCGACACTGGCGATGACCGGCAGACCGGTGGTCACGTCCACGTCGTCGCCGCCGTCCTTCCGGATGGCGCACTCGGCCCCCTCGTCGGACAGGCGGCAGAAGATAGGCTCTACCTCCACCACGATGCCCTTCGGGGTGCGGAGGGCCACCGTCTCGGGGGTGCGGCCGGTGAGCAGCAACCGTGCCGCGCCCGCCGCGCCCAGCGCCGCACAGGTGCCGGTGGTATAGCCGCAGCGCAAGAGCTTCTGGCCGCTGCGGACGTAGTGCTCAAAGAGCGGGCGCTTTTCCTCCGGCGCTTTTTCTTCGCCGTAGAGGAATGCGTACTGCTCATCGGTCAGAGCATAAATTTTGCAGATGTTTTCCCGGGCAAAGGCCTTTTCCGGCGTCATGACGTCCGAGACGCCCGCTGCCGAGACGCAGACGACCTTGTCGGAAACTTTCTGCGCCAGCTCCAGCTCGTGGAGGCTCAGGATGACGGCCATCTTCTTGTCGCGGGCGAGGCTTTTCAGGATGGCCAGCAATTCGGCCTTTCCCTTGATGTCAAGGAAAGACGTAGGCTCGTCCAATAATATCAGCTCCGGCTGCTGGCAGATGGCCCGAGCCAGCAGGACGCGCTGGCGCTGGCCGTCGCTGATGCGGTTGAAGTCCCGGCCTGCCAGCGCCTCGGCCCCCACGAGGGCCAGCGCGGCATGGACCTGGCGCTTATCTTCTGCCGAGAGGACACCCAGCCGCCCCGTGTAGGGGTAGCGCCCGGCGGACGCCATCTCGAAGCAGGTAATCAGCTCGGTGCGGCGGGTGTGAGGCACCATCAGAGCCATTTTGCGGGCACGCTCCGGGCCGGAGTAGTCCGCGAGATTTTTGCCGTCCAGCAGCACAGCGCCTCCCTGGGGGGCCAGCTGCGCTGCCAGCGTCTTGAGCAGGGTGGATTTTCCCGCGCCGTTGGGGCCGATGAGGGTGAGGACGGTCCCCTTCCCGACGCCGAGTCCGATGTGCTCTATTAGGGGCGTTTTGCCGTAGCCGATGGCAAGGTCCTCGGCGCGGCAGTAGAATTTCGGATCGCTCATTCCCGGCCCTCCTGTGTCTGGCGGCGCACCAGCAGCCAGATGACCACCGGCGCACCGAAAACCGCCGTCACCGAGCTGATGGACAGCTCAGTGGGCGCGAACAGGCTGCGGGCGATGAGGTCGCAGAGCAGACAGAACGCTGCCCCGCCCAGACAGCAGCCCGGCAGGACATAAAGGGGCTTTGCGCTGCCCAGCAGGTTCTTGACCAGATGCGGCACCGCGATGCCCACAAAGGAGATGGGGCCTGCAAAGGCCGTCACGCAGGCAGAAAGCAGGCTGGAAAGCAGCACGAGGGCCGTCGAGAAGGCCCGCACCGGTACGCCGACGCTCCTGGCGTAGCTCTCGCCCATCTGGTAGGCCGCCATGGGCTTCGAGAGCAGGAACGCCGCCGCCAGCGCGGGCAGCACCACGCAGGCCGCTGCACCCACGTTGGCCCAGGTCATGCCGGAAAAGCTGCCCATCGACCAGTTGTGGAGATTGACGATGTTGGAGTCCTGAGCGAAAGTCACCACGATGTCGGTGACAGCCGAGCAGATATAACCGATCATGATGCCGCAGATGACGAGGATGCTCATCCGCGGCACCCGCCGGGCCACCACCAGCACAAAGGCCATAGCCGCCATCGAGCCTGCAAAGGCGGCGATGATGAGGGTGGCCGAGCTGGTGAGCAGCCCCTGCTGTAAAAACACCACCATCGTCAGGGCCACTGCCAGCTTTGCACCGCTGGACACGCCCATGACGAAGGGGCCGGCGATGGGGTTGGCGAAGAAGGTCTGCAGGAGGTAGCCTGCAGCTGAGAGGGCCGCGCCCAGCAGCACGACCATGACCGCCCGGGGCAGACGGAGCTGGAGCACGATGCCCACGGCCAGCGCATCTTCGCCCCGGCCCAGCAGAGCCGCCGCCACCGCGCCGGGCGTCAGGGACACACTGCCCCAGAACAGATTGAGTGCAAACAGCACCGCGACCCCCGCCGTGAGGGCGAGGTACGCGAGGCTGAGGCGGCGGGTGGTGGTCATGACAAAGCTCCTTTTATACGATGCGCTGTAAGAAACGGAGGGACGCCGGGTCGGGCGAGCCCTCGGTGAAGACGAGGTTCATATCCGAGATGAGGTCGGCCAGCTCCATGCTCTGCTGGAAGAGGCTCTGGGCCGTACACCAGCAGTCGCCGGACTGGACGGCCTTGAAATCTGCCAGCATCGGGCATTTTTCGATGAGCTGGTCACGGGTCTCCATCACGCCCTCGATGGTGCTGTTGTAGATGAGGACGTCGGCGTCTTTGGCCCGGGCGTAGAACGTCTCCAGCGGCAGTTTGATGGTGGACTGGGCCGACGTCTCCCCCTCGAGGTCGTCGAAGATGTAGACGCCGCCGGCCATCCCCACCATCTGGGCCACATAGTCGCTGGTGCGGCGGACGGTGATGAGGTTGTTGGTAGTGATGGAGAAGAAGGCCGCGGTCTTGCCGGTGTTCTCCTGCTCGAGGATAGGGGCCACCTGCTCGACCTTCTGGCGAAAGACCTCTTCCGCCATCTCAGTCTTATTCAGCAGGATGCCGTAGAGCTTGAGCCACTCCATCCGGGCCAGCGGGCCGCTCTCGTAACTCGAGCGCTCCACGAGGACCGGCACGCCGAACTTTTCCAGCTGCTCCTTGACCTCGGGGTCGTGGAGCACCATGGTGTTCTCGATGGCGAGGGTGCAGCCGGCGGCAAGGATGCGCTCATAGTCCGGGGCGCTGTACTTGCCCGCGTAGGCGATGCGGCCCTCCTGCATGGCCTGTTTGGCCTCTTCCACATACCAGCCATCGGCCTTCGTGCCGGAGAGGGCGATGCTGTCCAATGCGTCCAGATGGACGAAGAGGTCCATCACCGAAGTGGAGACAAGATAAATATGATCCAGCGGCCGGCGCAGCACCACGACATCTTCGGGCAGGTCGTCCACCTCGGCTGCCCCTTCAGGGACGACGAGGAACCGCCCGGCGTCCGGGATGTCGATCATCACATAGCCGCCCTCATAGCAGTCGGCGGAAAACTGGGTGGCATAGTCCAGCGGATAGCTGTGGTCGAACACGAGGGATGCTGTATTGGCCGGGGCGGTCTTGTGCTGCCCGCAGCCCGCAAGGGCAAGGGCGGCGGCAGGCAGGGCTTTCAGGAAATTGCGGCGTTTCATCGTTACTTTGCCTCGATCAGGGATGCAGAGGCGAAGGTCAGCGTATACTCGATCTCATGCGGGGTGCTCATGGCGACGGTATCGCCCACCACATCCAGCGGGGTGTCGAGAGCAGTGACGGGGATCTCGAAGGTAGAGTTGCCCTCGGTGTTGGTGGGCAGATACTTTTCGCCATCCACCAGCATATAGTCGTAGTTGGGGCTGGACCAGACGATGGTGGCGGTCATCCTGCCGTCGGCCACGGTCAGGGCCGCAGGGCTTTCCACGGTGGCGCGGCCAGAGCCGCCCTCGAGGGTCACGTCACAGGTGTAGGTGCCGTCGGCAGGTGCTTCCGCCGCAGCAGGCTGGGCGTTGGCGACACGGACGGTATGGTCGTACCACTTGCCCTTGGAGCCGAGGATGGCCAGCTGGAAGTCCTCGTCCAGAGCCTTCACCGGGATGTCGAAACCGTAGACCTCATCGGACAGGCCGTCGGAGTAGGTGACGGTGTCGGTGGTGGGCTGGAGCCAGTCGCCCTCGTGGGCCTCGGCGTCAGCGGCCATGCCGACGTAGAGGTTGACGATCTTCTTGGAGACGAGACTGACGTGGAAGGTCATCTGGCCGTCCTTCACGGTCAGGGTCCCCTTGCCGTCGTTGGCCTCGTTGGCATGGAACATGGAGCTGTCGGTGTCAAAGTCGGCGGTGTAGACGCCGTCGGGCAGAGCAGCCTCTGCCGCCGGTTCGGAAGCTGCCTCGCTCACGGCAGAGGAAGCCGCAGCCTCGGAGGAAGCGGCAGAGCTGGCCGGGGTGCCGGATGCGCCGCAGCCGGTGAGTGCGCCAACCAGCATTGCACCGGCCAGCAGAAGAGCGAATTTATTGTTCAGTTTCATGATGATATACCTCGATGTGTCTATTTTACAGAAAAGATTATAACACGCAATGGCCTGAATTCAAAGCAGACGGAAAAGAAATTGCCCGAAAAGGCACTCCTTTCCGGGCAATCATAGAATCAGAATCAGCCGTTCAGGGAATCGACAGCGGCCTTGGTGTGTGCGACGTAGAGCTGCTGGATGTCAGCGACCTCGCCCAGACCGGCGATCTGGCAATCGACAGAGTCGAATTCGCCGGATGCCTCGAACTGGCTCTTCCAGGAATCCTCGTCGTCGCCAGCCATATCGTTGTTGGCGTGGTCACCTGCAACGACCATCAGGGGACGCAGGACGACCTTGGTGTAGCCGGCGGCCTTGACAGCTTCGATGACGTTCTCGCAGGCAGTCTCCTCAGGCTCGCCCTCGACGGTGCCGATGAAGACATTCTTGTAGCCCAGAGCGTTCATCTGAGCCTGCATCTGGCTGTAGCTCACCTTTGCGGTGTGGGAGGTGCCGTGGCCCATGAAGACGAAGGCGGTGCCGTCCGCAGCAGCGGCGTCCAGACTGTCGAAACCGGCGGTCTTGACGGCCTCAGCGGTGATGGCCTTGGCGACAGCCTCCTTGTCGGCGTTGATGACGGTGGCATCGCTGCCCACCTCGCCCAGCAGAGGCTCGGCGACAGCGACAGACTCGAACTTGTCGCGGTAGCTGTCCACCATCTCCATCATCTCGTCGTACTCAGCGCCATGCATCAGATGGGTGGGCTGGACGACCAGATCCTTCACGCCGTTGGCAACAGCGCGCTCCATGGCCTGCTCCATGTTGTCGATCTTCTCGCCGTCACGGGCCTGAACATGGTTGATGATGATCTGTGCGGTGAAGGCACGGCGGACAGACCAGTCGGGATATGCGGCCTGGATGGCGTCCTCGATGCCCTTGATGTCCGCTGCGCGGCTATCGTTGAACGAGGTGCCGAAGCTGACGACCAGGATCTCGTTGTCGCCGATGTTGTCCTGGTTGCGGGCGTCGTCCTTAGAGGCGTCGCCGGTGTCGCGGCCAAAGTACTCGGGGCTTGCCTCTTCGCCCTCGACCATCTCCTTCTGGGTGTCGGTCAGAGCATCCCATGCTGCCTTTGCAGCCTCACACTGAGCGTCGGTGTTCTCGTTGCGCTCCTGCACATAGATGGCGTCGATGAGGTCTGCCACATTCTTTGCTGCCATTTCATCAGCCTCCTCGCTGCTCATTTCGCTGGCGGCAGAGCTTGCGGCGGTGCTGCTGGCGGCAGTGGAAGAAGATGCACCGCAGCCGGTGAGGACACCGGCACACAGGGCCAGTGCGGCGGCAGCGGCGGTGAAGCGCTGCCAGTTCTTGTTGGTTGCCTTACGCATTGTTTGAGTCCTTTCTGTTTGTGTGGAATGTACTTTTCCGATAGAAAGGGTACGAAACGGGGGTCAGCTCAAACGAAAAAAGAGCCTTTTCACCGCGCGGAAGGCACAGCAAAAAGACCCTTTGAACTTTCGGGCTTTTTGGTACGACCAATTCCTCGTGATCCGGAGCCGGACGCTCCTGTACCAACAGCGGGCAGGTTTCCTGACTGAAAGCTCACCGCCCGCTGCCGCCTTCCCAGAGGCAAAGCCTCCAGTGACCGGCGCTGAGCGCCAAGGCAGCGGACTCCCTTATCACAGTGACGAGATCGCGCGGGACTCGCACCCGCTTCCCTTTTACCCTCCCGGCCGGGGATGAGACCCCGGCGGCAGGCACCTGCTGTTTTCTATTCAGACGAGGTGAAGTATACCACACTCCGCCCTAAAATGCAATATCTCAGCCCTTCAGCGGCACGACCCAGACCATGCCCAGCGCTTCGAGCTTTGCGATGCGCTCTTCCGTCAGCTTTTTCTCGGCACAGGCGTAGTTTTCGCGCATCCGGCAGACCCAGTCGCCGAGGCAGAAGCCGTCTTCGGTCTTATAGTTCACCGGCACCAGCAGGTCGCCGTGGGCGGCGCGGTACTCTTCGGCGCGGCGGAACGCCCCGGCCCACTTGGCCTCCCGGGCGTCCCACTGCATCCCGATGGCGTCCAGCAGAGCGATATGCTCCGGTGTCACCTGAAACGAGCCGGGCCGGGCCTTGCGGGCAGCGCGGAGGTTCGAGATCCAGACGCCCAGACGGAAGCCGTTCTCGTCCACATATCCGGCAGGCACGAGGAGGCTGCCTTTCTTCTCGGCGTAGAGCCTGGCGCTCTGGTAGTTATCCAGCCAGTTCTGCTCCCGCACACTGCACGCGGGCGGCACCGGGGCGCTGAGGCGTCGGCCTTTTTCGCCTTTGAACAGCTCTTTCAGGGCCGCGCGGCGCTTGGCGGAAAGCTTTTTGCCCTCCCGCAGCATCTGCTTCTGACGGGACAGCCAGCTGCCCAGCCAGATGCCGTCCTCCGTCCGGTACTGGGCCGGAACGGCCAGACTGCCGTGCTCCCTTTTGTATTCCACGGCCAGCTCGTAGCGGTGCTGCCACGAGTCGGTCTTTTCCCAGTTCATGCCCAGCTCGTCCAGCAGAGCTTTCCGCTCCGGCGTCACCCGGGCGCTGCTGCGCTCGGGGTTCTGCCATGCGTACCGCTGGCGGGACACCCACTTGCCCAGCAGGATGCCGTCTTCGTCGATGTACTCGGTGGGAACGTCGAGGTTCCCGTGGGCGGCGTGGTACTTCACGGCGGCCTCGTAGGCGGTCTGCCACTTGCGGTCGTTCCGGTTCGTCCAGTCCACTCCCAGCGCTTCCAGCTTTTCGATCTGGGCGTCGGTCAGCACACCTTCTTTATAAGCGGCACGCTGACTGCCCAGCCAGACGCCCAGCGCCATGCCGTCCGGCGTGACATACTTGACGGGAATTTCCAGCGTGTGGTTTTCCAGATAATACTGGACGGCGGCGGCATAGCTCTTCTCCCAGAGGATGCTGCCGGTGTCCCACACCATGCCCAGTGCCTCGAGGCGTTCGACGCGGTCTGACGTCAGGTTCCCGCTCAGATAGCGCTGGCGGTTGTAGACGATCCACTCGCCCAGTGCAAAGCCGTCCTTATCCTTATAATGGACCGGCACCAGCAGGTCGCTGTGGCTGCCGCGGTACCGCCGGGCCGAAGCACAGCCGTTCTCCCACGCCAGCTCGAGTCGCTTTTTCCAGTTCATGCCGATTTTGTCCAGCCGGGTGGCCTGCGCGGCGGTGAGGCGTCCCTTTTTCTTTCCGGCCTGGACAAGGCGCTGGTTTTCCAGCCAGCGGCCCACGGCCACGCCCCCGAAGCTGTAGGAGCGAGGCACGTCCAGCGTCTTTCCCTCTGCCGTCATCTGCTTTGCGGCGGCATAATAGCGCTCCCAGTCGGAGTCCAGCGCGCGGCGGAGCTGCCGGTAAGCCCGGCGGCAGGCAGAAAGGGGCTCTTCCAGCGGGAAGGCTTCTGCCCCCGCCGCGCTGCACTCCTTCCGCAGCTGCTGCACACAGGTCAGCGCCTCAAAGGCCGCGCTCAGCTCTGCCACCGGCACACTGCCGCAGGCCGCAAGGGCGCGGGCCAGCATCTGCCGGTATGTGGTCGGTTCAGCGCTGCGGCGCACCAGCACCACGCCCGAGATCCCGGCCAGAGGAACCTGCACCGCCGGGCCGTTGGCACAGACCAGCAGCCGGAGGGTGGCCGCTTCATCGACCGCAAAGCTTTCTGCATCCTTATAAATATGTGTTCCTGCACCAAACAGCTTCTCGGCCTGCTCTGCGGTCTGCGCCGCCGCTGCATCATCCTCGCAGAGGACGAGGCAGCGCCCGGCAGCATCCGGGAGCCACTGCGCCAGCAGCTGTTCCACCGGCGGAAGCTTTTCTACGGCGAGGCTCAGAGCCTGATATTTCTCGGCGTTGGGGTCAGGGCAGCCCGGCAGATGGAGGTTCTTCACCTCAGCACGGAGGCGGGCCATCGCATCTTCCAGCGGCCAGAGCAGGGCCGTATAGGAGGCCGGCATGGGCAGCAGACCCTCGGCCATCGCCCCGCCCAGCGCCAGCGGCTCCACGATGGCGTCGGCCAGCATCTCCTCGGCAGCGCGGCAGCTGTCGCCCGGGGCGTCCGGTTCCCCCAGAGCCAGCAGCTTTGCCCCCGGGCAGAGGCGGAACAGAGGCTGGACGCAGTCGGCCCAGTCCTTTGCGCTCATCTCCCTCCAGCCGTCCAGCACCAGCAGGCCGGGCCGGAACTCCGCCAGCGCCACCCAGCCCAGCGCATTCTGCACGGCCAGCTGCTCGCAGCTCATCAGCCGCACCCGGCCGCCCAGCGTCCGGCCCAGCCGCTTTGTCAGGGCGCGGCGCAGCTCCAGACGGGCAGCGCAGGACACCACCCAGAGCACGCGCATCTCGGGGTGGGCGTCCAGCAGCTCCCACACGATGCAGCCCTTGCCCGTACCCGCCGGGCGCACCAGCGCAGCACAGTTTTTCTGCTGCAGTCCAGCCTCCGCTGCACGGCAGGCTGTTTTATTTGAATCATCTACCAAAATCGACATATCCTATCCTTTTTGCCCCTTCCGAGGGTTCAGAAATTCGCTTTTTCTGCAAAAAAGAAACGCGCCTGCGCAAAGCCGACTTTCCTGCCTGCGCTGCGCCTGCGTTTTTCCTGCAAAAATGTTACTTTCATGCTCTATTTTTATCATAAAAGTTTATTTCTTGTCAAGATGATTTGCACAGATTTTTCCAAATAATTTTACATCCCCTTTTTCCGAAAATTCCGGGACCGTTCCCTGCTGGCCGTTGACGGCGGGGACAGTTGGTGGTAGACTTTTTTCATCGGCTCCCCCTTTTGGCGGGAGACTCCCCTATTTATGATATGTGAGGTAATCGATATGAACATCATCAGCACCGAAAAAGCTCCCGGCGCCATCGGTCCCTACTCTCAGGGCTACACCGTAGGCGGTCTCGTCTTCACCTCCGGCCAGATCCCGGTAGACCCCGCCACCGGCGCAGTCGCCGAGGGCATCGCCGCACAGGCTGACCAGAGCTGCCGCAATGTGGGCGCTATCCTCGAAGCTGCCGGCGTGGGCTTTGACAAGGTGGTCAAGACCACCTGCTTCCTGGCCGACATCGCCGACTTTGCCGCTTTCAACGAGGTGTACGCCAGGTATTTCACCTCCAAGCCCGCCCGCAGCTGCGTAGCCGTGAAAGACCTGCCCAAGGGCGTGCTCTGTGAGATCGAAGCCATCGCTGAGGCCTAAACCGCCTTTTCAGCATAAAGAGGGGCCGTCTGCACTCTATTTCAAGTGCGGACGGCCCCTCTTTGTCTGCCTTCGATTCCAGTTTTTCATGCTGTCCAATTTTCCCCGCCGAAGAAATTGACTTCGTTTTTTGCTTTTGTTACAATAGAATCGAACTGTTGTAAAAGATTTCCGGTCAAATTTGAAAGAGAGGTCCCTGCCCATGTCCAATTCCCGTGTTGAAAGCCACAGCCGCGCCGAATTGCGCAACAAAATCATCAGCACAGCCACCCTGCTCGAGATCCTGTTGTCCGGCCTCGTCCTCATCGGCCTGCTGCTGTCGATGGTGCCGCTGCTGCAGTGGATGCCCGGCCTGCTGTTCGACGGCAACGACGCCGAGGTGAGCATCTTCTTACAGCGGGCGCTGGACATCGTCATCGGCATCGAGTTTATCAAGATGCTGGCCAAGCACAGCCCCGGCTCCAGCCTCGAAGTGCTGCTCTACGCCATCGCCCGCCACATGGTGGTGGGCCATGAGTCCGCACTGGAGAACCTGCTGAGCGTGGGCGCCATCGCCCTCATCTTCATCGTGCGGAAGTTCTTCTTCGTACCGGCCTTCGGCGCTCATCTGCCCGACGGCCACCCCGCACCCGACCTTTCCCCCAGCCAGAGCGGCATCCCGTCAGAGGAATTCGCCGCCCGGCTGCGCAAGCACCTGCATCATGACGATACCGACACGGAGCTTGAAGTCGCCATCGAAGACCCCAAGTACGAGGACAACACCGACACGCTGCTGGAAGCAGACCCGAAATAAGCCTGACAACGTAAAATGCCCCGCAGGACGCTCGTCGAGAGCTGCCTGCGGGGCATCTTTTTATGCTTAGTTGCTCTTGTGCTTCTGGCCGAAACGGTACTCCTTGCCGTCCCGGATGCGCTGGATGTTGGAACGGTGCATCCAGATGACCATGCCGCCCATGATGGCAGCGCCGACGGTGCAGACCACCACGTCCTGAGTCGGCAGGCCGCGCATGAGGCTGTACACCAGCGTCAGCACCGGGTAGGCTGCGGCCATGGTGATGCTGCCCAGCGACACCATGCCGGTGGGGACCAGGCAGACGAGGAAGATGAGTGCCAGCACCGGCAGCAGCACCGGCTGGACTGCCAGAATGGCACCGGCAGCCACCAGTACGCCCTTGCCGCCCTTGAAGCCGAAGTAGATGGGCTTGGAGTGGCCCACCACGGCGAGGATGGCGGCGAGATAGACGCCCAGATAGGGCGAGACGGCAGCGTCAGCGGGCAGATGGCCGAACAGCCACCGGCCAAGGCAGACAGCCACGACGCCCTTGAGCACATCGCCCACCGCCGTGAGGGCAGCGGCTTTCTTGCCGAAAGTGCGCAGCATATTGGTCATACCGGCAGCGCCCGAGCCGTGGGTACGGACGTCGTCATGGTACAGGTATTTGCTGACGAGGATGCCGGTGTCCACGCTGCCCAGCAGATAGGCTTCGGCAGCGACCGCCAACACAATGAGAAATGCGGTCATAGAACCAGTCTCCCTTCCTTATACGTCCTTCGCGCCCACTTCGCCGGAGCCGCGCTCACGCACGACAAGGCGGATGGGGGTGTGCTCCAGACCGAAGTTCTCGCGGATCTGGTTGATGATATACCGCTGATAGCTGAAGTGGAACAGGTGCTTTGCGTTGACGAAGGCCACGAACGTCGGAGGCCGGGTGGAAGCCTGGGTCAGGTAGAAGATCTTCAGGCGGCGGCCCTTGTCGCTGGGCGGCTGCATCCGAGCGGTGGCACGGGCCAGCATCTCATTCAGCACACCGGTGGGCACGCGGGCACCGTTCTGGCTGTCCACGTCGCGGATGAGCTGCATCAGCTTGTTGACGTTGTAGCCGGTCTGAGCCGAGATGAAGATGATGGGAGCGTAGCCCATGAAGCTGAAGCACTCGGCATAGCCCCGGCGCTGCAGTTCCATGGTGTTGGTCTCCTTGCCCTCCACGGCGTCCCACTTGTTGACGACGATGATGCAGGCTTTGCCCTGGTCGTGGGCGTAACCGGCCACCTTGCTGTCCTGCTCGGTGAAGCCGACGGTGGCGTCCACGAGGATGAGGGCCACGCGGCTGCGCTCGACGGCGGCCAGTGCGCGGACGACCATGTAGCGCTCGAGGCCGTCGGTGATGTTGCTGCGCTTGCGCAGACCGGCGGTATCGGTGAAGATGAACTTGCCGTAAGCGTTGTCCACGGGGGTGTCGATGGCGTCGCGGGTGGTGCCGGCCTCGTTGGCCACGATCATTCGGTTCTCACCGAGGATGCGGTTGGTCAGGCTGGACTTGCCCACATTGGGGCGGCCGATGATGGCGACGGGGATGCGGTCTTCCTCCACGACGGTCTCACTGAAATCGAGGTGGGCGCAGACGGCGTCCAGCAGGTCGCCGGTGCCGTGGCCGTGGACGGACGAAATGGGCATGACTTCGTCGAAGCCGAGGTTATAGAACTCGTAGAGTTCCATGGGGGTCTCGCCCACGTTGTCGCATTTGTTGACAGCGAGGATGATGGGCTTGTGGCTGCGGCGCAGCATATGAGCCACGTCCTCGTCGGCGGCGGTCAGGCCGTTGCGCACGTCTACCACCATGATGATGCAGTCGGCGGTATCGATGGCGATCTGGGCCTGCTCACGCATATGGGCCAGGATGCCTTCGGTGGCCTTGGGCTCGATGCCGCCGGTATCCACCAGCAGGAACTCGTGACCGCTCCACTCGCAGTTGGCGAAGATGCGGTCGCGGGTGATGCCCGGGGTATCCTCCACGATGGCCAGACGCTGGCCGCAGAGCTTATTGAACAGGGTGGACTTGCCCACGTTGGGGCGGCCCACCACAGCAACGATCGGTTTGCTCATAGGGGGTTCCTCCTTTCACAAAAGGGGTAAAATTACGGTCTTCTCCGGCGGGCGATATGCAGGCCGCTGCGCAGCAGGGCCTTGGCCTCGTCGCCGCCGCTGGTGGGCAGGACTTCCACCTTTACGCCGAGCCGCTGGCCCAGCTGCTCGATGGTCATATCATCGAGGAAGGTGTCCTTCTCCTCCCGCAGCATCACGGCAGGCACGCCCAGCGTGCCGCTGGACAGCCGGCCCTCGCACTGGGCGATGATGTCCGTCGCCGTGACGAGGCCCGCCACGCCGACGTTGCCGCCGAAGAAGTTATTTTTGATGGGATGGACTTTTACTTCTATCATGGGGTACTGGCGGCGCAGCTCGTCCATCATCTCGGTAATGAGGGGCGCGGCCATGGTGCCGGTGACGACATCCATCTTTTTGGTGCCATAGATGCGGTGGGGCTTTTCCAGCTCGGCCAGAAATTCCTCCCGGAAGAGGCTCATCATGCCCACGCCGTTTTCCAGCTGGTCGTAGTCCTCATAGAACTCCGGCTCCGGGATGGGGCGGCCGGCCTTGAGGTACCACTCATCGCTGGGGTAGATGATGCGCTTGCCGTGGCGGCGCTTGCACTCGTCGCCGAACTCTTCCATGATGTCGATGACGGCGGCACTGGTCTCAGCGTCGTAGGGCGTCTGCTTGAAGAGGTTCTGGCGGTAATCCGTCACGCCGCAGGGGACTGCCGCCACGCTCTGCACCATCGGGGTCAGCTCCAGCAGGTCGGTGAGGGTGCGGCGCAGCTCGTCGCCGTCGTTGATGCCCCGGCAGAGCACCAGCTGGCAGTTGACGGCGATGCCGCCCTCCACCAGGCGGGGCAGGTACTTCAGCACCTCGCCGCCCCGTTTATTCGCCAGCATCCGCACCCGGAGCTGGGGATTGGTGGTGTGGACCGAGATGTTGATGGGCGAGATATGCATCTTGATGATGCGGTCGATCTCGTGGTCCTGCATGTTGGTCATGGTGATATAGTTGCCAAACAAAAAGGACAGGCGCTCGTCGTCGTCCTTGAAGTAGAGGCTCTCACGCATTCCCGGGGGCAGCTGGTCGATGAAGCAGAACATACAGTGGTTGGAGCAGGAGTGCTTCTGGTCGCCCAGATAGGTGGAGAAGCCGCAGCCGAAGGGGCCGCGCTCTTCCCGCCGGACGTCCCACTCCCGGATGCCATCCGCCACTCTCGCTTTGAGGTGGAAGCTCTTGCTGTCGGTATAAAAATCATAGTCCAGCGTGTCGTTCAGCTCGTTGCCGTCCACGCTCAGCAGCTCGTCGCCGCCGGCGAGGCCGAGGGCTTCCGCCTCGCTGCCCGCGTCCACGCGGTCGATTTTAATAGACACTTTCACTTCACCTGCTTTCCGATAGGTTTGCCTTCGTACAACCTCTCAGTCGGGCTTGCGCCCGCCAGCTCCCCTAGTAGGGGCAGTGGCATCCCGAAGGGATGATGGAGAGGTTTCATCCGTTCCATAAACAGCAAGAAGGGGAAGGCATTGCGCCCTCCCCTTCTGTACATAACACCAATGTGCCACCAATTCTGCGCAAATTAGCCCTTCTTGATGACTTCCTCGCCCTTGTAGTAACCGCAGTTGCCACATGCCTGGTGGGGGAGCTTCAGAGAGCCGCAGTTGCTGCACTTGACCAGTGCGGGGGCCTCCAGCTTCCAAACATTGCTGCGACGCTTGTCGCGGCGGGCCTTGGAAAGATGTCTCTTAGGTACTGCCATATTTTTGCACCTCCTTGATGGGTTTCTCAGTTCAGCAGTGATTTGAGTATCGCTAGCCTTGCGTCTGCGGGTTCGGCCTCAGCTTCTGCCGGAGGGCAGGTACATTCGGCCATCTTCTTCCCGCACCGGGGACACAAGCCCGGGCAGTCAGCGCTGCAAAGCAGCACCGTCGGTATCTGGAACATGAATTCCTGACAGAGCCATTCATCCACATCCAGATGTCCTTTTTCGTTGAGGGGCAGGTCGAAATCCGGGTCATCCAGATCGCGCTCCCTGACCGTCCACTCTGCTTGCACCGTCTCTTCCCGTTCGACAGGGTCGAGGCAGCGGGCACACTCTCCGTGCACCAATGCGTTTGCCCGCAGCGTCATCCGGATCTCCTCGCCATCCGGCACCGCCTCAAAGCGGGCCGTCACAGGCTGCTCGATCCTTGCACCGGCAAAATCCTTTGCAGACAAATCACACTGAAACTCTGCGGTGTAGGGCTTCGTGCCGGATACGATAAACTTTCTCAGGTCAAATTGCATAGTACACCTCATAAAAGGCTGCTTTGTTAGTATAGCGCCAACACAGCCCTTTGTCAACACCAAAACAGGCAGAAAACCGAAAAAATTTCAAATTCTCCGGTTTCCTGCCTGTCTGGGATGCTTCAAATCAGAAATTTCAGAGTTATTTTACAGGTACTTCTTCACATCGTGGGGCAGAGCAGCCTCGTCAGCGCTGACAGTGACGGTGACCTTTATGGAGTCGCCGGCAGCAGCAGCGATCTCGTCCAGAACGACGCCCAGACGGTTGATGTCGTGATCCAGCACCTTCAGGATGCCGTCGATGTACAGGTCAGTGATGTCATAATTGCTTGCCAGCAGGCCGGCCACGAAGCCGTACAGCATCTCGCCGCCGGCAATCTTGTACTCGTCCAGGTCGATGAGACGGGCGGCGTTGGGGACCTCATAGGTCAGCTTCATGCCCTTCTCGACGACAACGACGTTGCCCTTGGAGGTCTTGACCGAATCGTTGATCATGTCGATCATAGCCTTGGTCTTACCGGAGCCTTTGGTGCCAACAATCAGTTTAATCATAGTTCTGTCCTCCTGTATTTTCCACGCCTCACGGCGGGAGATCGTTTTTTGTTCCGCTTGCTCTTACTTCAGCTTTGCTTCCAGCTCGGCGGTCAGGTTCTCATAACCCGGCTTGCCCAGCAGAGCGAACATGTTCTTCTTATAGCTCTCGACGCCCGGCTGGTTGAACGGGTTGACGCTCAGCAGGTAGCCGCTGCAGGCGCAGGCACGCCAGAAGAAGTAGATGAGGTAGCCCACATTATAAGCGGACAGGTCGTCCACCTCGATGACCACCTCCGGCACGCCGCCGTCGGTGTGGGCGAGGATGGTGCCTTCCATGGCCTTGCGGTTGACCACGCTCATGTTCTGGTCAGCCAGGAAGTTCAGGCCGTCGAAGTTGCCCTCCAGCTTGTCGATGAAGAGGTCCTGTGCAGGCTTCTTGACATCCACGATGGTCTCGAACATGGTGCGGGAGCCTTCCTGGATGAACTGACCCATGGAGTGCAGGTCGGTGGAGAAGATGCAGCTTGCGGGGAACAGACCCTTGTTGTCCTTGCCTTCGCTCTCACCGAACAGCTGCTTGTACCACTCGTTCATGAGGGTGAAGTTCGGCTCATAGCACTCGAGGATCTCGATGCTCTTGCCCTTGCGGTACAGGATGTTGCGGATAGCAGCATACTTGTAAGCGTCGTTGTCGGGGCTGAGCACGGAGAAGCGCTCCATAGCGTCGGCTGCGCCCTTCATGACGTCGTCGATGCTGATACCGGCAGCAGCGATGGGCAGCAGGCCCACAGCGGAAAGGACAGAGTAGCGGCCGCCGACATCGTCGGGGACGACGAAGGTGGGCCAGCCCTGGGCGTCAGCCAGCTGCTTGAGGGTACCCTTGGCGCGGTCGGTGGTGGCGTAGATGCGCTTGTTGGCTTCTTCCGCGCCCATCTCGTCTTCCAGCAGCTTGCGCAGCACACGGAAGGCCAGAGAGGTCTCGGTGGTGGTGCCGGACTTGGAGATGACGTTGATGGAGAAGTGCTTGCCCTTGCACAGCGCGATGATGTCATTCAGATAGGTGGGGCTGATGCTGTTGCCGCAGAAGTAGATCTTCAGGCCGTTGTCCAGCTCATTGTGGTACATACCCTTGACAGCTTCGATGACGGCGCGTGCGCCCAGATAGCTGCCGCCGATGCCGGCGACCACCAGAACGTCGGAATCCTCACGGATCTTGGCAGCAGCTGCCTTGATGCGCTCGAACTCTTCCTTATCATAATCACGGGGCAGATACATCCAGCCCAGGAAGTCGCTGCCGGGGCCGTTCTTGGCTTCCAGCGTCTTGTGCGCGGCCTCTACCTGGGGGTAGATGGCCTTGTATTCCTCTTCGTTGATGAAACTGGAGAGGTGCTTTGTATTCAGAGCGAGACTCATTCTATCAAAACCTCCAAAACATTTTACGGGCTCTTTGCCCGGCGAGGGTTTTTCTTGGTATAAGTGTACCGTTCCCGCCGGGCAAAGTCAAGGCCAAAATCCTCGCTTTTCATACAATTTTAATAGTGTTGTTTTGTATGCTCTTACATCTTTTATACAAACGTCCAAGCCATTCTTTGCCCTCGCTGACCGTTTTTGACCGGTAGTGCGCAGTTTTCGGTCATGCCGCGCCGGTGAGGCTCTGCCACAGCAGGCCGATGGCATCCCGGACAGTCATCCTCGGCGCATCGGTGGCAGCACGCACTTCGTACTCTTCCAGAAGTGCTTCGCCCTGATAGACGGCGGCTTTGCCCAGCGTCTGACCCTGCTCCACCGGGGCTTCCAGCTCCTCGGGCAGGGTCAGCTCGGTATGCAGGGATGCCCCGCTCCCCTTCTCCACCAGCACCGTCTCCGGCAGGGCCGAGTAATCCAGCGGGACGCTGCCCGCCGCGCTGCCCCTGACCATGATCTGGAGCGGCTGTGCCTCGAGTTTTGGCAGCGGCGCGGCCTCATAGGCCCCGAAGCCGTAGTCCAGCAGGGTCGTGGCGGCATCGAAGCGGTCGGCGCTGGACGGTGCGCCCAATATCACCGCGATGAGGGAAAGGCCGTTCCGGGTGGCGCTGGCCGAGATGCAGATGCCCGCGCCGCCGGTGGTGCCGGTCTTGAGGCCGGTGATCCCCTCATACCGGCGGAGAAGCTTATTCGTATTGACCAGCTGGGTCGCCCCGCCCCGGAGGGTGTCCGTCCAGATGCCGGTGTAGTGCAGCACCTCGGGGCAGGTGTTCAGGATGGTGCGGCTCATGGCGGCCACGTCCCGGGCCGTGGAGAGATGGCCTTCGGCGTCCAGCCCGCAGGCGTTGCGGAAAGACGTCTGCTCCATCCCCAGCGAGGCGGCCCGGGCGTTCATCTGCTCCACGAAGGCCGGCTCACTGCCGCCCACCAGCTCGGCCACGGCCACTGCCGCGTCGTTAGCAGAGGAAACGCAGATCGCCTTTATCATCTCGTCCAATGTAAAGTGCTCCCCCGGCTCCAGCCAGATCTGACTGCCGCCCATGTGGTAGGCGTGCTCACTCACCGGCACCGGCGTCTCCATGGTCAGCCGCCCGTCGTGGACAGCCTCGAAAGCAAGCAGCAGGGTCATCACCTTGGTGATGGAGGCGATGGGGACCCGCTCGTCGGCGTTCTTCTCGTAGAGGACCCGTCCGCTCCCCTGCTCAATGAGGATGGCAGCGCGGCAGTTGAGGTCGAGCTGAGGCGCGGCGGCTGTGGCCGGCAGCAGAATTCCTTCCGCCGTTTCCTCGACGTCGGCGCTGACGGCCCGCTCTTCCGGGTGCATGACAGCCCGCAGGCCCACGCCCTCAGCCGTTCCAAGGGCCAGTGCAAACAGCCAGAAGCAGAGCACGGCTGCGCAGAGCACCGCAAAATTCTTTCGTTCCATCCCTTGTCCCTCCCCCGCAATGTCTGTCTGATTGCATTCTATGCAAAAAAAGAGGCCGGAATGCTCTTTTCTCCCCGGGAAAAATCTGCTATAATAGGATGGTTTATTATAAGGTAATAACCTCTCCGTCTGCTTCGCAGCCAGCTTCCCCGACAGGGGAGCCAAATCGGAGAGGTTTTGGAAAGGACACCCCATGCGAGTTTGTTTTTATACCCTTGGCTGCAAGGTCAACTTAAACGAGACCGGCGCGCTGGAACAGATGTTCCGCTCCGCCGGTTTCACTATCGTGCCGGAGGGCGAAGAGGCCGACGTCTTTGTGGTGAACAGCTGCACCGTCACCAACTTCGGCGACCAGAAGAGCCGCAAGTGGCTCCGCCGGGCCAAGCGCGAGAACCCCGGCGCCGTCACCGTCCTCACCGGCTGCTACCCGCAGGCTTTCCCCGAGGAAGCGGCCCAGTTCATGGAGGCCGACCTGGTCTGCGGCAACGGCGACCGGAAAGCCATCCTCGACAACGTGCTCAAGCTGCTGGACGGCCACGAGCGCATCGTCGCCATCGCCCCCCACGCGAAGGGCGAGCGGTTCGAGGAACTGCCGGTGGAGCGGTTCGAGACCCACACCCGCGCCTTTATTAAAGTAGAGGACGGCTGCAACCGTCAGTGCGCCTACTGCGTCATCCCCCGCGCCCGCGGCCCGGTGCGCAGCCGCTCGGAAGAGAGCATCCTCGCCGAGCTGCGCCAGCTGGCCGCTTCCGGCTACCGGGAAGTGGTGCTCAGCGCCATCTCCCTGCCCAGCTACGGCCTCGACACCGGCACCAACCTTGTGGAGCTGGTGGAGAAGTGCGCCCGGGTGGAGGGCATCGAGCGTATCCGGCTGGGCAGCCTTGACCCCGATATGCTGACCCCCGAATACATCACCCGGCTGGCGGCAGTGGACAAACTCTGCCCCCAGTACCACCTGAGCCTGCAGAGCGGTTGCAGCGCCACCCTGCGCCGGATGCGCCGCGTCTATACCGCCGAGCAGTACGCCGAGGTGGTCCGCCAGCTCCGCGCCGCCTACGGTGACCGCCCGGTCAGCTTCACCACCGACTGCATCTGCGGCTTCCCCGGCGAGACGGAGGAAGATTTCCGGGAGAGCTGCGCGTTCCTGAAGGAGATCGGCTTCCTGAAAGTCCACGTCTTCCCCTACTCCCGCCGCAGCGGCACCCCCGCCTACGACTTCCCCGACCAGGTCCATGAGCGCGAAAAGCAGGCCCGCAGCCGGGAGATGAACGCCATCGCCGAGGACATCCGCCGCGAGGTGCTGGCCGGCTGCGAGGGCAGCGAGGACGACGTTCTGCTGGAGACCCCCCTCTCCGGCACCCTCTTCACCGGCTACACCCGGCTGTATGTTCCCGTCGTGGTCTCGGCCCCGGGCCATAAGAGCGGCGAGATCGTCCACGTCCGGCTGGGCAGCTACGACGGCGAGCGTGTCCGGGCCGAGATGGTGTAGTTCTTAGCCGATTCTTTGCCGTTTTGTACAAATCCATTTGTTCGCATTTGTGCAAGATATATTAGTTGTGAATTTCATAACAAATTTTGGGTTTTTCCCTTTTCTTCCAGAAGGGTTTATGCTACAATAAAAGTGGATCATTCGGGGCATCCGGCTGTTTGCAGCAGCCCAGTACCAAATGCCCCGGAGAAAAGCCGCGTCAGAGCGGTTTTTTGTTCTGTTGTTTCAAAACAAGGAGAGATTGGAATGAGTTTCAGAGGAATCAACACCACGGTCATCCAGATCCGCCGCCAGGTCTTTACCGAGGTGGCACGGATGGCCTACGCCAACGTCAAGGGCGAGCAGGCCAACCACCTGATGCGCAAGATCCCTTACACCATCATCCCCGGTGAGGAAGGCAAGCTCCGCAAGGACATCTTCCTCGAGCGCGCCATCGTCGAGGAGCGCGTTCGTCTGGCCATGGGCCTGCCCACCCGCCGCATGGACGAGCACAACAGCGTCGTCTCCGGTCTGGAGGACGCTTCCATCGCCGATAAGTATTATGACCCCCCGCTGGTGAACGTCATCAAGTTTGCCTGCAACCGCTGCCCCGAGAAGCTGGTCAAGGTCTCCGACCTGTGCCAGGGCTGCCTCGCACACCCCTGTATGGAAGTCTGCCCCAAGAAGGCCATCACCTGGGAGAGCGGCCGTTCCACCATCGATCAGGAAAAGTGCATCAAGTGCGGCCGCTGCGTCGGCGTCTGCCCCTACAACGCCATCGTCAAGACCGAGCGTCCCTGCGCCGCTGCCTGCGGCATGGGTGCCATCCACTCCGATGAGCTGGGCCGCGCCGAGATCGACTACAGCAAGTGCGTGTCCTGCGGCCAGTGTCTGGTCAACTGCCCCTTCGGTGCCATCGCCGACAAGGGCCAGATCTACCAGCTCATTCAGGGCTTCAACCGCGGTGACCGCATCTACGCCCTCGTCGCTCCCGCCTTCATCAACCAGTTCCCGGGCCTGGCCTCCACCGGCAAGCTCAAGGCTGCGCTGAAGGCTCTGGGCTTCTACGACGTCGTGGAGGTCGCCATCGGTGCCGACCTGTGTACCGTGGATGAGGCCCACGACTTCCTGGAGGAGGTCCCCAACAAGCTGAACTTCATGGCTACTTCCTGCTGCCCGGCATGGAGCATGATGGCAAAGACCGCCTTCCCGGATCTTGCAAAGAACATCTCCATGACCATGACCCCCATGGTCTTTACCGCCCGCATGATGAAGCAGGCCGACCCCGAGGCCCGTATGTGCTTCATCGGACCCTGCGCCGCCAAGAAGCTGGAAGCTTCCCGCCGCACTGTCCGCTCTGATGTGGACTTCGTGCTGACCTTCGAGGAACTGGCCGGCATCATCGAGGCTAAGGACATCGACGTGGCTAACCTCGAAGTTGACCCCGATGAGATCGATCTGGTCCACGCTTCCGGCGCAGGCCGCGGCTTCGCACAGTCCGGCGGCGTCGCCAAGGCTGTCGCCGACAAGGTCAAGGAGTGGCACCCCGATATGGACGTCAAGATCGCGTCCGCACAGGGCCTCGCCGAGTGCAAGAAGCTGCTGATGCTGGCCAAGGCCGGCAAGTACAACGGCTACCTGCTGGAAGGCATGGGCTGCCCCGGCGGCTGCATCGGCGGCGCCGGCACCATCGCCGACCCCACCCGCACTGCTGTCGCCCTGAACAAGTACGTCAAGGAGGCTCCGTTCCAGGACCCCGAGCAGAGCCCCTTCATGACCAGCATCCACGTGCTGAAGGACGACCCCAACTTTGAGGTCTAAGTTTTCCTGACTTCTGCCGCTTCCCGTCCGCCGGGAGGCGGCTTTTTGTGTCTTTGGCAAAGTCTGCGTCTTTTCTTCCACAAGATGTGTCTTATGTGAAACATTTTTGTGAAAGCCTTACAAGCCAGATTGACTTTTTCTTCTGAATATGTTATTTTTGCGGTGACGAATTCCTTCGCGTTCCGTTTTGGAACGCACAGAGCCGCCTCTGCGGCTGGAAAGGTCGATTCTTGAATATGACGAAATCTTTGAAGCATATGGGCAGACGCACCGGGGCGATCCTCGTCTCGCTGCTGCTGCTCCTGACGCTGGCGGTCAGTGCCAGTGCCGCCGCCGTCAAGATGACAGTGGGCGTCCGGTTCTGGCGGGAGTCCGGGGACAAGGAGTCGATGGCCGACAGTGCCGTGGACACCGCCCGCGAAGCTATCCTCACCCGCCAGCCCAACGGCACCTTCACTCTCGAGCTCCCGGTCAAGCAGCTCTCTTCCATGAACATGACCGGCCGTCTCACCGGCATCGCCATCGGCGAGGTGAACTATGACGGCACTCTGAGCGGCGACCTGTCCGACGGCACCGCCGTGCTGACCCTCAAGAACCTGCCCGCCTCGGTGCTCACCGGCAGCGATTCCAACAAAGCGCTGGCCGTGACCTGCAGCATCAAGATGGACACCATCCTTCTCGGCGACATCACTACCAGTGCGAAGATGTCCATCTGGGTCGAGCGCTGAAAAGCCAAATAGTACAAGAAGCGCCCCGCAGCTCTGTTACGAGCTGCGGGGCGCTTGCGTTGTTTCAAAAAAGGTTTACTCAGCGATGATGCTCTTGCCGGTCATCTCTGCCGGGACGGGCAGGCCGATATAGGGCAGCATGGTGGGTGCGATGTCGGCCAGGCAGCCGCCCTCGCGCAGCTTCACATCGCCGCAGCCGATGGCCACGAAAGGCACGACGTTGGTGGTGTGGGCGGTGAAAGGAGTGCCGTCGGGGTTCTTCATCTTCTCGGCGTTGCCGTGGTCAGCGGTCAGGAAAGCGCAGCCGCCAGCGTTCAGCACAGCGGTGACGACCTTCTCGACAGCAGCGTCCACAGCCTCAACGGCCTTGACAGCGGCTTCAAAGACGCCGGTGTGGCCGACCATATCGCAGTTTGCGAAGTTCAGGATGACCACGTCGTACTTGCCGCTCTCGATGCGCTTGACGCACTCGTCAGCGACCTCAGGGGCGCTCATCTCAGGCTTGAGGTCGTAGGTGGCGACCTTCGGGCTGGGGATGACACAGCGATCCTCGCCCTCGTAGGGAGCCTCAACACCGCCGTTGAAGAAGAAGGTGACATGAGCGTACTTCTCGGTCTCGGCGATGCGCAGCTGGGTCTTGCCGTTCTCGGACAGGTACTGGCCTAGGACGTTCTTCAGCTCAACAGGAGGATAAGCGACCTCGCAGTTGGGCATGGTGGCGTCATACTCGGCCATGCAGACGTAGTGGACCTGCTTGCGGCCGCCGCGGCGCTCGAAGCCGGTGAAGGCGTCGTCGCAGAAGATGCGGGTCATCTGACGGGCGCGGTCGGGACGGAAGTTCATGAAGATAACGGTGTCGCCGTCCTGCACACGGCCACCCTCGCAGGTGACGCAGGGCAGAACGAACTCGTCGGTCTTGTCGTCGGCGTAGGATGCCTCGATGGCCTCCTGAGCGTTGGCGGCGTGGTTGCCCTCGCCGTAGACGAAGGCAGCGTAAGCCTTCTCCTCACGGTCCCAGTTGTTGTCGCGGTCCATGGAGTAGTAACGGCCAGAGACGCTGGCGATCTTGCCGATGCCCAGCTCATCCAGCTTGGCCTGCAGGTCGGCAAGGAAGCCCTTGCCGGAGTGGGGGTCGGTGTCGCGGCCATCGGTGATGCAGTGGAGGTAGACTTCCTTTGCCCCCATCTGCTTTGCCATTTCCAGCACACCGAACCAGTGGTCAGCGTGGCTGTGGACACCGCCGGTACCCACCAGACCCATCAGGTGGATAGCCTTGCCGGCGTCGATGGCAGCCTTCATATTCTTGACGAGGACGGGATTCTTGAGCATCTCACCGTCGCGGATGGACTTGGTGATGAGGGTCAGCTGCTGGTAGACGATGCGGCCAGCACCCATATTGGTATGACCCACCTCAGAGTTGCCCATCTGGCCGTCGGGCAGGCCCACAGCCATGCCGGAAGCATCGATGGTGGTCATAGGATATTTTGCCATCAGAGAATCAAGGAAGGGCTTCCTGGCTGCAACCACGGCATTGCCGTAGGTCTCGTTGGGGGTCCAGCCAAAGCCGTCCATGATGCAGAGCAGAACAGGTTTCTTGGACATAAAATAGGATCTCCTTTGAAAATTCAACAAACAGCGCCCGGCTCCCTGCCGGAAATGCGGCGCAGCCGGGCGCAGAGAGAACGATTTTTACCGCTCAGGGCTTAGCCCTTGGTGGCAGCGTTGACGATGACAGCAAAGTCAGGAGCCTTCAGGGAAGCACCGCCGATGAGGCCGCCGTCCACGTCCTTCTTGCTCAGCAGCTCCTCGCAGTTCTTGGCGTTCATGCTGCCGCCGTACTGGACGGTGGTAGCCTCAGCCACAGCTTCGCCGTAGACCTCGCCGATGACCTTGCGGATCTGAGCGCAGACTTCCTCAGCCTGGTCGGCAGTAGCGGTCTTGCCGGTGCCGATGGCCCAGATGGGCTCGTAGGCGATGACGACGTTTGCCATCTGCTCGGCGGTGACATCGCGCAGGGCGATCTTGGTCTGCATCCGGACCAGCTCCTCGGTAACGCCCTCCTCACGCTGCTGCAGGCTCTCGCCCACGCAGATGATGACCTTCAGACCGGCGTTCAGAGCGGCCAGAGCGCGCTTGTTGACGGTCTGGTCGGTCTCTGCGAAATACTGACGGCGCTCGGAGTGACCGACGATGACGTACTCGACGCCCAGATCCACCAGCATATCAGCGCTGATCTCGCCGGTGAATGCGCCGGACTTCTCGAAGTGGACGTTCTCGGCACCGACATGGATGTTGGTACCCTTGGTCTTTGCCACAGCAGTGACCAGGTCGGTATAGGGAGTGCAGATGACGACCTCGCAGGATGCGTCCTTGACGGCGGGGATGAGCTCGTCCACCAGAACAGCAGCCTCGGAGGCGGTCTTGTTCATCTTCCAGTTGCCAGCAATAATGGCCTTGCGCTTTGCCTTATCCATGATACGTTCTCCTTACCTTATTTACCTTATAAATAAAGATGCGGCGGCGAAACAGCCGCCGCACCGTTCATGATGCTGTGATTATGCGTTCTGGATGACTGCGATGCCGGGCAGCTCCTTGCCCTCCAGGTACTCCAGAGAAGCGCCGCCGCCGGTAGAGATGTGGGTCATCTTGTCGCCCAGGCCCATCTGCTGGACAGCTGCTGCGCTGTCGCCGCCGCCGATGACGGTGGTAGCGTCGCTCTCAGCCATAGCCTTGGCCACGGCCAGAGTGCCGGCAGCCAGAGTCGGGTTCTCAAAGACGCCCATGGGGCCGTTCCAGACGACGGTCTTGGAAGACTTGACAGCGTCGGCGAAGAGCTTCATGGTCTCGGGGCCGATGTCGCAGCCTTCCTTGTCAGCCGGGATAGCGGTGACAGGGACGACGGTGGTCTCGACAGGAGCGTCGATGGGGTCGGGGAAGTTCTCGACGCAGGCGGTATCGACGGGCAGGAGCAGCTTGACGCCCTTCTCCTGAGCCTTTGCCATCATCTCCTTGCAGTAGTCCAGCTTGGAGTCGTCGCACAGGCTCTTGCCGACCTCATAGCCCTGAGCCTTGATGAAGGTGTAGGCCATGCCGCCGCCGATGATGAGGGTATCGACCTTCTCCAGCAGGTTGGAGATGACATTCAGCTTGTCAGCGACCTTTGCGCCGCCCAGAATGGCGGTGAAGGGACGGACGGGATCGTTCACGGCATTGCCGAGGTACTTGATCTCCTTCTCCATCAGGTAGCCGACAGCGGTGTCCTTGATATAGTCGGTGACGCCTGCGGTGGAGCAGTGTGCGCGGTGGCAGCTGCCGAAGGCATCGTCAACGTATGCGTCTGCCAGAGAAGCCAGATCCTGAGAGAACTCAGGCAGGTTCTTGGTCTCTTCCTTGCGGAAACGGGTGTTCTGCAGCAGGACGACGTCGCCGTTGTTCATGGCAGCGACAGCAGCCTTTGCGTTCTCGCCCACGACGTTGTCGTCGTCAGCAAAGACAACGGTCTTGCCCAGCTTTGCGCTCAGAGCCACAGCAACGGGAGCGAGGCTGAACTTTGCCTCGGGGCCGTTCTTCGGCTTGCCCAGATGGCTGCACAGAATGACCTTCGCGCCGTCATTGACCAGCTTCTGGATGGTGGGCAGAGCCGCATTGATGCGGTTCTCGTTGGTGATGACGCCGTCCTTCATGGGGACGTTGAAATCGCAGCGGACAAGGACCTTCTTGCCGCAGTAGTTCTGATCGTCGATCGTCTTTTTACCTAAACCCATAGTGATTATTCTCCTCTCAATTCGTTCTTCGGAATCGAATTTCGCTCACTCTCGGGGTCTTAGCCCCTATGACACTATTATAAACAAAATATGTGTGTATTGCAAGGACGGGAGATGGATAATTTATTAACAAACTTTTCCCGTGATATTCGGGAATTGTGTCTATTTTGACAGTAGTCCGGCCCGGCTGCCAGAACGCCGCAGGCGGTCTCCCCTCCTGCGGCGCTTAAAACTATCAACTTTAATCCCGACGGAACAGGTCGCGGGTGTAGACTTTGTCCTGTACATCATCCAGACAGCTGTCGTAGCGGTTAGCGATGATGGCCTGGCTGCGCTTTTTGAAAACGTCCAGATCGTTCACCACTTCGCTGCCGAAGAAAGTAGTGCCCTTCTCCAAAGTCGGCTCATAGATGATAACTGTCGCGCCCTTGGCCTTGATACGCTTCATAACGCCCTGAATGGAAGACTGACGGAAGTTGTCGGAGTTGGCCTTCATGGTCAGGCGGTAGACGCCGATGACACAGGGCTTCTCGTCCGCCGCGTTATACTCGTTTTCTTCCCCGTAGCTGTAGTAGCCCGCCATCTGGAGCACCCGGTCTGCAATGAAATCTTTGCGGGTGCGGTTGGACTCCACGATGGCCTCGATGAGATTTTCCGGCACATCCTCGTAGTTGGCGAGGAGCTGCTTGGTATCTTTCGGCAGGCAGTAGCCGCCGTAACCAAAGCTGGGATTATTATAATGCGTACCAATGCGGGGGTCGAGGCAGACTCCCTCGATGATATGCCGGGTATCGAGCCCCTTCATCTCGGCGTAGGTGTCCAGTTCATTGAAGAAGGAAACGCGGAGGGCCAGATAGGTGTTGGCGAACAGCTTGACCGCCTCGGCCTCGGTGAAGCCCATGAAGAGGGTGTCGATATTCTCTTTGACAGCACCTTCCTGTAACAAATAGGCAAAGGTGTGTGCCGCCTCCACGAGGCGCTCATCCTGCATATCCGTACCTACGATGATGCGGCTCGGGTAGAGATTATCGTATAGTGCCTTGGACTCCCGCAGGAACTCCGGGCTGAAGATGATATTCCTGCACTGATACTTTTCACGGACACTGGCCGTGAAGCCCACCGGGATGGTAGACTTGATGACCATGACAGCCTCGGGATTCACCTTCATCACCAGCCGGATGACCGCCTCCACCGCCGAGGTATCGAAGAAATTCTTCCGGCTGTCGTAGTTGGTGGGGGCCGCGATGATCACAAAGTCAGCGTCCCGATAGGCCGTCTCCCCATCCAGCGTAGCCGTCAGGTCGAGATTTTTCTCGGCGAGGTATTTTTCGATGTAGTCGTCCTGAATGGGCGATTTTTTCTGGTTGATGAGCTCCACCTTTTCCGGCACGATGTCAACAGCCGTGACATGGTGGTGCTGGCTCAGCAGGACAGCAATGGACAGGCCGACGTAGCCCGTACCCGCGACAGCGATGTTCAGTTTTTCGAATGCTTTCATGGCTTTCGCTCCTACGACACAAATAGAACAAATTGTGGTTTTGCTTTATTGTATCATGAAGTTTGCAGAGTGACAAGTATCGACAAACAAAAACACCCTTCCCCTGCGGCGTATCGCAGAAGGAAGGGTGTCAAACTCACGGATCGGTCTTCCCGCTTATTCAGCAGGACACCTCAAGCACTTTTGAGCGTAAGAACGCAATCAGCAGTTCTCAGCGAAGTACTTGATGGTACGGACCATCTGAGAGGTGTAGGAGTTCTCGTTGTCGTACCAGGACACGACCTGAACCTGATAGGTGTCGTCGTAGCTACGCTAAATTTTCACGATTTTTTTGTGATCGTTCATAATCTCGAAACAACAGTTACAGTACCACAGCATACCGTTGTCGTACCAAAACCAGCTTGTTCGTACCATGATTATATCACGTTTTAGCGTCATTTGCAAGGTTTCCGTCAATTTCACATCCGGCCTGCATTTCTCTCATATTTGAAAGTCTATTTTCACGGAACACATAGTTCGGAGCGTCCGGGGCCCGGAGCACCGCCGGGGCGTCTGCTCTGCCCAGATGCGCTCCTCTGCTGCCTCTTTTGCTAAAATTTCGCCGGACATGATTTTAGGCCATGGTGTGGGAAACAATGCTTTTTGTTTGACATAAAATATATATTACATTACGACCCGACAGTTACATATATAAGCACCTGTATATCAGCTCTTGGCAACACACCCGCACTTACTCATTTTCTCCTTCACCTCGTCCGGCACATCAATCAGCCCGAACTGATAGAACATTCCGTAGATGTAGGTCACTCCCCGGATATCGCCCAAAGCTTTCGGGCGGTCAACTACTGCTCCGGCCTCTTTTACATTGCCCAGCGCCAGCAGCACCGAGCTCCACGCCAGACTTTTGCTGTTCTCTCGCCTGTCAATCCAGAGCTCTTTTGTGTATTCGCCGTTCCTACCTTTTCGCACCTCGTAAGAAAATGGTAAGCCCGTGTAAGTTTTGAATTTCACACCAGCATAGGCCAGAACCACTCCCCAGAAGTTCTCTTCTGTCGGATCAGTTCTCCACCGTTTCATTGCTCTGTATCTCCTCTGCCGCTCTGCTCCAACACTAATTTTCTCTTTTTCTGCTGTACTTGGGAAGTACACACCTTTTTTATAAGGCAGGTACGAAGTAACGGAGGCTTTGGATAGCTTGAGTTCTGACGCAGTGGAGAGGACTGCTTCTTTATAGTTCCGTGTTTCTCTATGCTTATAAAAGGTGTGCTGCACCATCTCCGCTATGTCTGACTCATACACTCTGGCTGTGATGAGCAGCTTGCGAACCTTGATAGGGTTGAGGGACAATGCATCAGCGATGGCTTGGAGGGAGTTGTTTTCATAGAGGGCTACCGCAGCATCCATCTGCTCCTTTAAGTTTTTCCCCGCATCGTATTCAGGCTTCAGCTTCTTTCGGCCACCGCCAGGCTTCCGAAATTTATACGCTCTTTTTTCTCCCATAATTATTCGTGCAGTTCCAGCGGCAGACCATCCGGGTCATGAAAGAAAGTCATCTTTTTTCCGGTATAATCGTCAGCCCAAATCGGCTCACATTCAATCCCACCCTCTGCAAGCTCTTTCACCGTCTGCTCCACGCTATCAACGCAGAACGCAAGGTGACGCAGTCCACAAGCCTCCGGGCGGTTCACACGCTTCGGCGGGTTTTCCTCAGCGAAAATCTCCAGCTCCGTATGTTCATTGACACGAAGATCCAGCTTCCAGTCTTTACGCTCTGGACGATAGTTTTCCCTGATGATAGAGAAGCCCAGCTTGTTCACATAGAAATCCTTTGCGGCTTCGTAGTCGGATACGATGATCGCGATGTGGTGTATTTTAGATAAGTTCATTTTTTCACTCCGTTTTTTATTTTCGTTATAAACTATATATTGGCCTTCAAAAATTACCGTGTGAACTCCTGGAGTTCAGTTTGTCCACACGGTCGGTCTTATTTCAGTTTTTCAAGAATCTCGTCCGCACTGATACCTTCGGCCAGCAGCTTCTTCACGAGATTTTCCGCTTCGTTCTTCTTCGCTGCTTCGATGGCTTTCTGATCGGCGGCAGCTTTCTTAGCTTCCAGCTTCGTCAGTTCTTTTTCGGCCTTCTTCAGAGCAGTCTTCTTCTCTTTCAGATTAGCCTTTAAAGTGTCAATGTTGGCGGTGATGGATGCAATTTCCGCTGTGAGTGCTTCCTTTGCGGACTGCTTTTCCGCAATCTGCGTTGCATAATCCGCAGTTACTGTTTTGGTCTTATTCTTGCTGCCTTTAGTTCTGGGCATAATAACCCTCCTAAAAAATAATTATAGAAGTTTTAGTATAGCACCTCTTATTCAAATTCTCAAGAATCAATTATTATCCAGCATTAAGTAGCCCATGATGATATAGTTGGATACATCCACCAGCACCAACTGTTTAATTCCTGCCCCAAATCAGTTGCCATGGCAAGTAATATTGTATTCATAGTTTTCACTCCATTAGCGCAGTGTTACTCTCCAATAATCATCGGGGCAATTTTCCTTATAATCATCGTACTCATATAGCACATACCAATTGTAATACATGAAACAGCAAACGAACATAGAAACCCTTCCACCGTATCAGGTTTCTCCAATAAAATCTTTGTTGTCGGTAAAACCGACTGAAAAAAAAGAACCGGAAATTTGTGCATCAAAAGGATCGGAAAGCTGATTCGTCCTACCTGCTCTAAAATGGCATTGCATTTAATCTTACAAGAAATCAAGCACACACACCATGTCATTGCACAAGCAGCAATCAAAAAAAGTACAGGAGATTTCCCATAATCATAGCTACGAACCTCTGCGATACCATTAGATTCTGCTGCAGAGATTCCAACAGACAATAACATAAAACCTATAAGTAGCGATAATTTATGGCAACTAAAATTTTCAATTATTTCATATTCCTTAAAAATCAATCCTAGTTCCACAAAAGCAACCATCAATACTGCCGACTCAAATTGAAATGGGAATTTAATGTCCATCGATTGCTGCATTTTAACGCCTATAAATGTAACAAGCATACAGATAACTATTCTTGCTTTTTTTCCACTCTTTACGTGCCTCTGCGGTGAATGTTCAATCAGCCAAACCATAATTAGCGTTAAATTCATACATGGTATAAACCATAGTGGAAGATTCCACCTCATGTATATTGTTCTTGAATTGGCATAAAACATTCCGAGGAGATTTTTCCACAAAGACATAGACGCATTGGTAATGTCAAAAGAAAGATATTTACCCATCAACAAAAAAATCATTATACTTATGCTTGCCCATATGTAGTATGGAATCATTGTCCTGAAAAAGCGTTTTTTCAAGAAATCTTTTAACGACATACCATACTTAAAAGTATAGCCAAGCAAAAAGAAAAAAAGCGTCACATTAAATGCATACAAATATATTCTAAAATGTCCTGTTCTTAATACATGTCCCCAGACAATGAAGAAAATTCCAAGTCCCTTCGCTACATCAAGCCAAGGGATTCGCTTGCTTGCTTGCTTGCTTGCTTGCTTGCTTGCTTGCTTGCTTGCTTGCTTGCTTGCTTGCTTGCTTGCTTGCTTGCTTGCTTGCTTGCT
>ENA-UPTB01000471-UPTB01000471.1-human-gut-metagenome-genome-assembly--contig:-NODE-471-length-43033-cov-15.015690_pt1 | contig 43033 bp, 32 predicted proteins | sample MGYA00250046_ERZ773369 | MGnify/ENA primary metagenome ERZ773369 (study PRJEB29103, sample SAMN06111938) | human gut metagenome | biome: human gut; feature: ankylosing spondylitis patient; material... | reverse complement strand
TCCAGTACCTGCATCTCCAGATTGATGATCGTATTATTGTTGAGAAGTACATTGATATCCAGAATAAATGTTTTATCGTCAATCGCTTCCCCAAACCCAATCGGATTTTGCACAACAATATCCTGCACATCTCCCACTTCCAATTTCAGGCAGGCGCATACAATGGATCTCAATACATTCTTATGCTTCTGTAAGATCACCCGAAACATGTAATCGTTTAAAAACGTATACGGAATTATACCCGTTGCTTTTTTCAGTGCCTCCGATACCCATTCCATCTTCAATGCATCTGAAATAACTGCCTTTTCATTTTGTGACATACTTTGTCCTCCTTGTATGATTGATAGAATAATAATTGAAAATTCGGGCGAAATGCCCTTTTGAAATGAGCCTGTAAACTCATAAGATACTGCATAATGCAGTCATTGAATGATGCTATGATAGCAATGTATATTGGAAATGTCAAACAGAAAATGCAAAGACCTCTTTTACAAGATCTTTGCATTTTCATACCTGATCACTTCTTGATCTTTACTTTCTTTACCGTACTCCAGCTGCCATATACTTTCTTATGATTACTGTTATACACATAAGCTCTGACACGAACATAATAATACTTATTCTTTTTCAGCTTCTTGAAGGAATAAGTTGTTTTACTTAAAGTCTTTGTTTTCTTTCCTTTTGTAAACTTTTTATTGGAAGCTATCTGAATCTGGTATCCTTTTGCCTTCGAGGTCTTCTTCCATTTTACTGTCACTTTCTTTGTCTTGACATTCTGCGCTTTCGTTATTTTAACCTTACCCGGTTTCTTTACAGTCTGTTGAGGATTCTGGTTTCCATTATTACTACCGCTTACCGCAAATGACACACCGGTAGAATCTGTCACTGTCGCTGTTACAAAGGAACCGTTTCCTGTTAAGTTCTTTTTCACTTTCTGCCACTGTGCTTTCGTTCCCGCATATGTGATCGTCGTAACCCCTGCTCCTTCAAAGGCATGTACAGAAATTGATTTCAGAGATGCAGGCAGATTCAAATGCGTCAATGATCTGCAATTCAAGAATGCATACATGGCAATATTTTCCACTGTATCCGGGATCACAACCTCTGTCAGCGAGGTACAATTCTCAAACATACCATACACAATATTTATCCTGCCTTTGTTCAGCACTGCTTTTTTCAAAGCCGTACAGCCACTAAAGCAAAGTTGTCCTGCTCCCTGGATCGTATCCGGTAATGTCACTTCCAGAAGTCCTGTACAGTTAGCAAACGCTTTTACTCCTATCTGCTTCAGATTCGCCGGGAACTTCACCATCTGAATACTTGTCTGATTTGCAAATGCATTTGCTCCGATCTCTGTTACCGTATATCCATCGATTGTATCCGGAATCACCAGATTCACATCACTTGTCTGGCAGGAAGTAATCCGAATAGTTCCATCTGATAACACCTCGTATGTATAGATACTTGTAGAGGCTGGCGTGGTCGGCGTTGGATTCGGGGTTGGAGTTGGATCTGGAGTCGGAACAGGAGCAGGCGTTGGTTCCGGGCTAGGGGTTGGTGTAGGCGTTGGCTGTGGTGCTTCCCCTGATTCTTTATCTGAAATCTGTGTCACACTAAATCCATAAGCAGTCCCTGCATCATCAGATATCAACTGAATAATAACCGTATCTCCATCCACAGAAACAGTTTTTCCAGCCAGCTCTTTTCCTGTATATTTCCCTACCTGATTCTTGTTTTTGCCATATAAGTAAATGTAATCAAATCCATCTTCTACTTCCGTCCTCGCATCAAATGTCACATATGTTTTTGATGCACCATTCAGTGTATATACCCATTTATCCGAACTATTTACTTCATATGGATGTGACGACTGCATTTCTTCTACTGATTTTGCATAAATACAGTTATTCGTAACCGTAATATCCACATAATCGCTGCAACCGCTTCCATCCAGTGCTGTTACTGTGATACGGGCATCTCCTTTTTTCAGTGCTTTTATTTCACCAGTCTGGCTAACCGATACAATGGATTCATCTGAGCTTTCCCACTTAACTGCTTTATTAAAAGCCGTATCCGGATACACATTTACAGTCAACTGACTGCTGGTTCCGCCTTCCATTGAAATACCACTGTTTTCGGAAATATATACACTCGAAACCGGTTGTACAACTGTTACTTTACAGGAGGCTGATACATCTCCTACAATGACTTTAACTGTAGTTGTTCCTACTGCATTGGCACATAATGTACCATCCTCTGCAATTGTTGCTATATCTGTATCGGCGCATTTCCACGTTACCTGATCTGTAAAAGCAGAAGGTGTTACAGATAATACCAGTCTTGTACTTGCTCCCCTATTCAATGTCACTTCCTGTTTATCAAGAGTAGCCTGTGTTGCTTTCACCTCTTTATTCACAAACTTGATACTGTTGTCGTTTGCATATGTTTCCGCATAGGTTCCTGCAATTCCATAAATTGTCATTTTGGCAGGATAAGAAAATACCTGTGAGCCAATAGTTGTCACACTTCTTGGAATTGTCACATCTGTCAGTGCCGTACATGCATTAAATGCTTTTGCATTGATCGTCTGCATACGATATGGCAGAACAATTTCTTTTAAAGAAGGACAATTTGCAAAACATCCTTCCGAAATGGCTGTTAATCCCGTTCCTAATGATACATCTGAAAGCAATTCACATGAATTAAATGCATTATTTCCAATGCTGATCACAGAATCCGGTATTACCAGCTTTGTGATACCATCACAGTCATAAAAGGCATCGTTCTCAATTTTCTGCACATTTTTCGGTAATACCATTTCAGATAGTGAATCACAATTGTAAAAAGCTGAACTTTGAATAGTTGTCAATGTTTCTGGCAAATTAATTTCTTTCAGACTGCTGCAGTTATAAAACATGTTTGACATAATATTAATTCTGCTGTTTGGAATATGAACCTTTTCCAATTTGACACAGTCTGAGAATGTCGAATCTCCCATACTCGTCACTGAATCTGCTATATAAGCTTCTGTCATGGAGGAACAGTTTGCAAATGCATACATTCCTATCTCTGTTACACTGTCCGGTATTTCAATACTCTCTAACAAGCTGCAATCCTGAAATGCATAATCCCCTATCTCCGTCACATTTTCTCCGATTGTTACACTTTTTAGGTTGCTACAATTCATAAATGCTCGATAATCAATACTTGTTACCGTATCCGGGATCACAATCTCTTCCAGTCCTGTACAATTTCCAAATAAATATTTCGCAATCCTTGTTGTTCCCTTTTCAAAGGTTACTGTTTTTAATCCTTTACAATTTGAAAATGGGCCTCCCCCACTCCAATCTCCTGTTTTTAAACTTTTTGGTATCTCTATTTCTGTCAGTTTCTCACAACTGCCAAATGAAGCTCCACCTAAACTTATCAGACCTTTGGATAGTTTTACGCTTGCTAGTGAAGCACAGTTAGCAAACGCACAAGCCCCTATCTCTGTCACACTATCCGGTATCTCGATACTCTCTAACAAGCTGCATTCCCGAAATGCATTATCCCCTATCTTTGTCACATTTTCCCCAAATGACACATCCTTTAAGTTGCTGCACTTATAAAATGTATAACTATTTACATTCGTTACTCCATCCGGAATTGTAACGCCAACAAGATTTGTACAGCCTTCAAACGCAGATCTTCCGATATAGGTAACTGTATCCGGTATGCTGACTGTAACCATACGCGTATTGTTTTTAAATACATTTTCTCCAATTCCCGTTACAGTAATATCATTGATCGTATCCGGAATAATGACAATTCTCTGTGAACCAGTATATTTTGTAATGCATCCCTCGTCATTGATCGTGAAATTCGCCGTGTCATCAAAGAATACACTATCCCCGTCTCCGTAAATTTCGGAATAGTTATCTGCCTCATAGACGGAAATACCGTTTGCATAAGTTGCAGAGCTGCCATATCGAGTTGCCAGTCTGTCCCATGTAATACTCTTTGTATGTACCTTATTATCATTATTAGAGTTGCAGTCATATACCTGAATTCCTGTATCCGTCACACCGACTAATACCATTGTATGCTGTCCCCATGTAGAACCACAGCCTTGAATGATATCTCCTACTCTGGCGGAAGCAAATAAATCTTTTACCGCAGAAGCAGTTACTGCACTACCTTCCAGTTGCCCTACCAGATTTACATTATTCTCATTGCTATATTCATATCTTTTTGCCCCTTTATAAGAAGCAGGCATTTCACAGCCAAATAATTTGGAGAAAACCATCCGCGCAAATCCAAAGCACTGGCTGCAGCCGCCCCAGCTGCTGCTCCATGTATAGTTTTCAGGATATTTTTCCATAATAGCTGTCAGTTTTGCTGTAATACTGGGCTTACTGTCATAGCTTGCATCAATAACAGTTCCATCCGATGTTTTTTTCGTTACACCTGTACTAGTGATCGTTAATCTGCCGGCTTTGATATCCTCAGAAGCAGCATTCATACACAGCTTAATGTAATTTTCATAATTCATACTTCCCTTGCTGCACATATTGCTATATGTTTGCAGGCATTTCTTCAAGGTCTTATTAGAAGTACATTTTTTCGATGCATCAAGAAATGTCTGCATACAGGTAATTCGCAGGCTGTAAGCTGCCTCATATAAAATCTGATCCTGTGGTATTGACACTTTATAGTTTTTATTACGCAGCTTTTTCTGATAATTCTTTACTGATTTTGTTGCATCTGAATAATAATAAAAGGCAATAGAAGCATATTGGATTTCTTCGTAGGTTGGATTGAAAATACCATATACAAGGCCTGCTGTCTGTATAATGATATTCAGTACAGCAGCTTCCATAGAAGTCATACCAAGTACGCCTTCTGTCAGCCATGTATTCAGTTCTTTTGAAATGGTGGACAAGACTTTATCGTTCACATATTTGTCCATAATATACTGATATGGGTCATTCATCTGTATTCTTACGAGCTGCAGCCCCGAAAGCAGATCATTGTTGTTGGGATTTACCTTTTTCTGCGCAGCAATCAATGTATCTACAGCTCCCATGTCATAACTGTACAGCATGACAAGCGTTGCTTCCATCTTACAATACTGTTCAAAGCCTTTCACATACTGCATGATTTCCTTATTACCATCCAGCTTTTTCAGGATATCTTCTATATCTCGCTGCAACAGCCTGTCTGATGTACCTTCCACAATTGCACCGGCAAGCGTTGTATAATCTTTTGCATTATTATAACTGCCGGTAATCTTAGATAAAGCAGTCGACATCGTATTGTAATATGTTTCTTCCACGGTTTTCGTCTGCAGATAATTTTTGATGACACGTTTGGCCATTTCTTCCTGAAACTTACTATAATCGGACTGTGTAAGCCCTGCCTCAGCCAGAAGTTCATTGATCGCATAGCTGCTTCCCTGTGTCATCATATAGACAGCCTTTGCCATATTCTTCTGCGCCAGGCCTTCCGTCCATGCCTCCCCTGCATTATCGGACATCATATTAAAAATAGTCTCTGTCGTGGAATTATCCAGATATGCAGGACAGGCTGTAAACAATTCATCATAGCTCAATCCATATGTCTTCTTGAAATCTGTTGTATCAATGACCTGATTTGCCTCAATCTCACCTTCTACTGCCTCACAGAACTGCATATTTGCTTCCAGTTCTTCTTCATTTATCATGCTTTCTGTTTCGTCAGCAGTCTCATCTGCATTTTCTTCCGCATCCATTTCCGTTTCTGCTCCGGCTGAAGCGGCATCTGTATTTTCATTCCAAGCAGCCGGCTTTTCTTCCTCCGATGCCGCCTCTTTTCCGGCTTCTCCGCTATTAGACGAAACTGAAGTATCCTGCTCCATTCCCTGCTCTGCTGTTTCTACCTCCACAGTTTCGGCCACATTTTGCTGCAAAGTATCTGCCAGCGTTACAACAGACTGCGACTGCAGAAGCATTGCTGTTGTCAGAAAAATGGACATGGTTCTTTTCATGATTTCCCTGCGTTTCATACTGATCATCCTCTCTTTCCCTGTTCACTCTTATATTTTGAAATGAATAATATTTATATTTATATTATAGTTATCTATTCTCATATATTCTGCTCAATATATTGAGCATGTTCAAAAAATTAAGTATGTTACTCTTTTCCACAAGGGTTGGAAAGGATGGATTCGTTTGATTTCATATAAACCATTTTTTGAAACACTGCTCCGGAAGAACATGACAGAATATGAACTGATTTTCAAATACGGGATATCTGCCAATACGATTCACCGTATGAAAAAAGGAGAGGCGATCACAACCAAAACCTTAGATGTGCTCTGCTACATATTAGATTGCTCTGTTTCAGACGTCATTGAACACGATAAGACAAAATAAAAGGAACCAAAAGATTACATCCATCATCTTCTGGTTCCTTTTCTGTTCCCGGTAAAAATATGATACCCTTTCAGGTTCTTCTGCTATAATCCAAGCATTTTTCTGGCATCAGCTTCTGAAAGCTTCATTGACTGCATGAGATGCTGCACAAGCTTCTTCTCTGTTTCATCTTTGCCACGCTGCTCGCCAATTTCTTCACCCATGGCTCTGCCACGCTGCTCGCCAATTTCTTCACCCTCGCGTTTTCCGGCATTGAATTCAGACAGCAGACATCTTTCATAGTCCTCTCTTGCTTCACACTGCATACGGATTTTTTCATCTTCACTCAGTTTCTTCATTGTTACTACCATCTTCTCAAATACCTCCTCTCCGTTTGCCAGCTGTTCCAGTTCTTCCAGCGTCTCGGCTTTAAATATACTTGCCCATTTCAGAAGCTTTTTATTTACATTTGATTGCTTCTGAGCTTCCTCTAATTGTGTCAGATCAAGCACCTTAATACACAGCTTGTCTGAATACAGGAACTGATCTTCCACATCCATGATCTGATACTGTGCCATGAATTTCGGATGATCTTCAAATAAAGTAAAATCTATAATACCAATATGATACGTCGGAAGCAGCTTACTATAATCTTCTCCACTCTTTAAACTGTCAAATGCTCTTGCCCAGTACAAAAGGGAACGTTCCACCCAATATGTCTGCTTATACACCTGTAGTTCAATATTGATGATCTTTGCATTGTTCAATGTGAGCTTAACATCCAGAATGCACTCTTTGCCTTCAATCTCTTTGCCAAGCTCGATTGGATTTTCAATATGGCAGCTTGCAATATCCGCTTCGTCCATTTCAAGCAGTGTAGCCAGAAGATTCCGTAATACTTCTTCGTTCTTCTGCAAAACCGCATGAAACATGTAATCATTGCGCATCCCATAAAATTTTCTCTTTTCTGTCATCTGTATGACCCTCCTTTGTTTTTGCAGGAGTAATCAATACAGCTATCCTATCTTCCGAAACCCCTGCTTTATAAATGATTTGTGTGAAATAAAGCATGAATTTCCTGAAATAAGATATGTTTCAGATATAGCGCGTCATCCAATGGAATCTGTAGTGAATTCAGATTTTCAGCGCCATAGACATGATAAAAGAAAATATGCTTTGCAATAACTATACCATTATTGTAAAGCATTGACAATTTATTTCTGATATCCTGCCCGAACACAGGTATTGACTGCATATAGCCGCAATTAAACTGTAAAAATATTCATACACCCACGCCACCGATTTTTCTGTGACAATTTCTTCTCTTCTATGCTATACTGTTTTGTAGTCTACAAGAAATGGAAAGGAACGAAAAAATGCAACGCAAAGATTTACTGGAAATAAAAAAACGCTTCAAAAAAAATGAATGCACCTTTACCCGGATGACCGGCTGTTATGTCAATGCCACAAAGGAAAAGGTGACAAGCTTTAGCAATGTATTTCTGAATCTGCCGGATGAAGAATACTATAAATATCTGGAAATTGCCAAAAAAACCTTGTCAGGAACGATTGGCAATCAGCTTCTCGAGCTTTCCTTCCCGGCTGAGGAGGAAGGGGCTCCTATGAGTAAGCAGCAGTTTTTCATGGGGCTGAAAGCAAGCGCCTTAAAGGATGAAGGTCTGCTTGAACGCTTTTATGATCTTGTGATCGACAGTTATGATTATACAGGCAATTATCTGATCCTGCTCTTCCATGACGCATACGATGTCATCACAAAAACAGAGGATAATTTAAAGCTGGACGAATCAGAGGAAGTTTATGAATATATCCTGTGCTCACTCTGTCCTGTTACCCTCTCCAAACCGGGGCTTGGTTATCTGGAAGAAGAAAATAAGATTGGCGTCCGTCTGCGTGACTGGATCGTGGCACCGCCGGAAAATGGCTTCTTATTCCCTGCCTTTACTGACAGAAGCAGCGATATCCATTCTCTTCTTTATTTTACAAAGAATACAAAGGAGCCGCATGAGGCTTTTATGGAAAATGGGCTCGGCTGCCCTGCAAAGCGTACAAGCATGCAGCAGAAAAAGGCATTTGAAAATGTTGTCAGACAGGCAGTCGGTGACGACGATGCCACAGAAGAAGTATTTTTAAAGCTGCAGGACAGTCTTTGCACAATGCTTGACAGACAGGAGGAAGCCGGCAGTGAGGATACCCCGATTGAGCTTAACACAGAAATCTTCCGAGATGTGCTGGCTGACAGTGATATTTCCGAATCACTTGCACCTAAGATTGAAAAGGCGTTTGCAGAGGAATTTACAGATGCGATTCCAACCGCTGATGCTCTTTTAGATAACAAAGCAGTCGCGAAAAACGAGCAGCGCAAGGTACAAAAGGCACTGATCACAGAGGTTGCCACCTTAAAGGAAGCACTCTCCAAAGCGCAGGCAGATCCAGATCAGTTAGCAGAAGGCAACTCCACTCCCGGCTCCATGGATGAATCTGACGGTCTGGAAAATACAGAAGCCTTTGTATCCGATGAGTCTGTGCAGGACAGCGATATACAGTCTCAGCCCGCGCTTTGTGATGTATTCCTGCGCATGAAACCGGAACGCGCCAGCCTTGTCACAGAGCAGATGATCGACGGTCAGAAATGTCTTGTCATTCCTGTTGAGGAGGATGACGACATTGATCTGAACGGAATCAAACTGTAAAATGTTATTGATAAAAGCGACAGATGGTACAGCATGCAACAATACCTGTAACAATATGCAGAGGAAAAGTGTCACCGCAAAGATTCTGCAATAAAGGGAAAAAATATGAATGAGACAGTCCGCAACAACAATCGCACAATCATATATCTTCTGCTGACAAGCACACTTCTTCTGCTCCTTGTAGTCCTTTTTCTGCTCAAAAGAGGCAATTATTTTGCAATGCTTAAGGATGCTATGAGCGATCATACCTTTCAGTATACGGACAATGCCTCTTACATACAAAGAAAGACGCAGTTTGAGCTGATGCCGGAGCGAAATACAGATATTGTTTTTTTAGGCGATTCCATCACAGCCAGATTCGAATGGCAGGAATACTTCTCTGACCTTACAGTAGCAAACCGCGGTATTGATTCCGATGTGACGGAAGGTGTGTTAAACCGTCTGGATACAGTCGAAAACCAACATCCGCAAAAGATTTTTTTGATGATCGGCATTAATGACATCATGCACAAGCTGCCTCCGGATGTGAGTATGCAGAATTACAAAAAAATACTGACACAGCTCTCAGAAGCGCTTCCGGACTGTAAGATCTACGTCCAGAGCGTTCTTCCGGTCAATACCTCTACCGGTATTGACAACAGCGATGTGTCAGCTTTTAATGCAGAGCTCAGACAGCTTTGTGATGGTCTTGCTCTGCCTTATATTGATCTGTATTCTTTGATGGTAACAGACGATAACAATTTCACCTATACAGCAGATGGTGTGCATCCGACCGGTGAAGGCTATGCGATCTGGATGGATGGTATCAAGGAATATGTATACGAATAAAAAGAATACGAATACATATCCAAATTCAGCTTATTCGTTTTTATCAGCCCATTCCAGTGCAAGTGGATTCACACCCTGCTCCCGGGTCATCTTAAATTCATAAATATATTCTTTGAGGCTCTCTACATCCCAGTCTGCGTAGCGATTTTCCCGGATCTGGCGGAATGCTTCGCATTCCATATGTATGAGAGCTTCTATTAATTCTTTCTTTTCTGCAGACGCTTCCTGTCTGTCAAACTGCTCCTGCTGTTGTTTCCGGATTACTGCAAGCAGCCTGTCGATCTGCCGGCGTATCACCATGGTCTGTTTCTGATATTCCGGCTTTCCCTGAATAACCGCAAGTGCCTTTTCCAGACATTCCACTGCCCGCTCATACTCCTGCGTCTCCTGAAATAAGAGTCCCAGATTTTTATACAGACTTGCATAGTAAGTATCATCCGGTGCAAAATGTTTTTCAAATACCGGAAATGCTTCCATATATAATTGGTAAGCTTCAGGTAACTTTCCTGCTTCCCGGCAGGCATTTGCCACATTCAAAAGTGTTGTACCGAAAACAGCCGTCTTTGTCATGCCAAGCTGTTTCATCAGCTCGATCGCCTGTGCGCCGTAGGCTACTGCCTTATCCGGCTTTCCCGTTTCTTTCTGATAGCCGGTCATTTCGTTTAGCAGAGCGATCAGACTGTTATAATCGCCCTCCTGCTGTGCCCGCCCCATGGCAGCGATCAGAAAATCCTCCGTTTCCTCTATTCTGCCCATTTGAAGCAGTTCATCCAGTTGTTTATAAACAATCTCCATATTCATTCGTATCATTCCTTTATGTCACTATTCAACTTCTTATCCGCAAAATCTGCATCTTACTCTGGCTTATTCAATTCCAGTTCCTGCAAAATCCGTTATGCAGATAGAGGATAAAAGCAGCAGGTAAGACACTATATTATTAGAACAAAGCCGAATAGCCTATTTTTATTTACAAAATAAGTGTATCATATGCAGCAGGAATCTTCAAATCTACACCATCTCCTTTTTCAGCCGCTTCATAATCTTTTTCTCCAGTCTTGATATGTAAGACTGTGAAATGCCCAGAAGATCTGCCACCTCCTTTTGCGTCATTGCCTCTTCCTCGCGGTTGTTCAGACCGAACCTGAGACTGATGATCAGCTTTTCCCGGTCAGAAAGCTTGGAAAGTGCCTTTTTCAGCATTTTCTGTTCGGCTTCATTTTCCATATCTTTATAAATAATATCCTCATCCGTTCCCAGAATATCCGAAAGAAGCAGCTCATTGCCATCCCAGTCCACATTCAGAGGCTCATCAATGCTGACTTCCATCCTGACCTTATTATTCCGCCTTAAATACATCAGGATTTCATTTTCAATGCATCTGCTGGCATAGGTCGCCAGCTTGATATTTTTTTCAGGATTATAAGTATTGATCGCTTTGATGAGACCGATCGTTCCGATGGAGATCAGATCCTCAACACCGATTCCCGTATTATCAAATTTCTTTGCAATGTATACGACCAGTCTGAGATTATGCTCGATCAATACCTGTTTTGCATCCTTTTCCATATCTGTTGCAAGCTGGCTGATCCTTTCATTTTCTTCTTCCTGAGAAAGCGGCGGTGGCAGCACATCCGTCCCTCCAATATAGTGCACCTCCCCCTGTCTGGAGAACCAGAAGCTGCTTTCTCTCTGCAAAAGTCTGAACTGTAATCCCGGTACTACCACTTTTAAAATCATGTTTTCCTCCTGTCTCATGCCTTTATTCCCAAAATGCCGGATGCAAAATCACCTGATATTCCGCCTTATGACTTAATTTCCCGTGATATATGCCAAGCATGACCTTTCTGTATCTTTTTTTCTGTTCTGCCTGCCCGATCCAGCATTCCTCTGCCAATATGCCACGGAGCATTCCATTGGATCTTCCGATCGACCGGAATGGGATCAAAAAGCATCTGTCATTTGGAAGTGATATTTCATGTTCTGTAAAAAGCGTCTGCTCCACGATCATGACCGGTTTTCCGGTCGTTGGCTCCCTGAGTGCATTGCCTGTATCCACCAGTCCGGTGCAGTCGATCTGCTTTCCTTCCCAAAGGATCGTGACCGGCAAAAGCAGCTCTTCTTTCTGCTTCTGCCTTTGGATCTGCTTCCATAAAGAGCGAAAAAACAACCAGCCAAAAAGTCCTGTTCCCAGAAGGAAATACAGCCTGTGCTGCCCTCTGCTTCCTATAAACCGTCCCAGAAATCGAAGCATTCCTTCCAGTACAAACGCGCTTCCATACAAAAACAAAAGTGCAGGCAGATATTCCAGACGCTTTAACGGATAGCTCAGAAGCAGCATACACAATCCTGCGATCAGGTTGCACACCTGCAACAGAACGAACTGCGGATGCAGCAGGCACAAAACCGCTGCCGAGATTCCTCCCAGAAAAGCAGCTGCCAACAGGCGCGGCGGGCAGATCGTTTTATGTATCAGTTTTCCGACCATGAGCAGCAGAATGAAATCCATCAGAAAATTTTCTAAAAACACGAGGTCCAGATAAATTTCCAATGTTTTCACCTCCCGGAAAACAGTATAAAAAAAACGACGTGATTTTTTTGTCAAAATCACGTCGCATTTATTAAAAATTCATCGACAAGAACAGTCTATTTATTTCGCTGTAAGAAATCCGGAATCTTTAAGGATGTTGCTTCTACATGGCTCTTTACCGGCTCCGGTCTCTGAATACCGGCAAGCGGGGATTTAATTGCAGAAGACGGGATCGCACCTGTTCCAACCATTGCACTGTTGTCAAACTTCGGTGTAGAAATTGGTCTGACTGTCTGTGCGGCATTATGTACACGCTCTGCGCTCTTCCTGCCAAGTGCTGCATTCTTTTCATCAATGCCTGTTGCAATAACTGTGATCATACACAGGTCGTTCATTTCAGGATCATATTTTGCACCAAAGATGATATTGACATCTTCTCCGACAAGATCCTGTACATAATCTGCTGCTTCCTGTGCTTCGATCAGGGAGATATCTCCTGTAATATTTAAAATAATATCTGTCGCGCCGGAAATCGTTGTCTCTAATAACGGGGATGCAACTGCTGCCTTTACAGCATCCATTGCCTTATCATCACCTGTACCTGTACCGATACCTACATGGGCAATTCCCTTATCTCTCATTACTGTCTGCACATCAGCGAAATCAAGATTGATATCGGATGGTGTATTGATCAGATCTGTCACACCCTGTACGGACTGCTGCAACACTTCGTCTGCTTTCTTCAGTGCATCCGGGAGAGTTGTCCTGCGGTCAACGATCTCTAATAATTTATCATTCGGGATCACGATCAGCGTGTCCACATTTTCTTTAAGACGTTCCAGACCGCTCAGCGCATTGTTCATACGTGTCTTTGCTTCAAAACGGAAAGGCTTTGTTACAACACCAACCGTTAAAACTCCCATTTCCTTTGCTACCTTTGCTACCACCGGAGCTGCACCTGTACCGGTTCCGCCACCCATACCGCAGGTAACAAATACCATATCCGATCCCTTCAATGCGGAAGTGATCTCCTCAATGCTCTCCTCAGCTGCTTTCTCACCGATCTCCGGCTTCGCACCTGCACCGAGTCCCTTTGTAAGCTTTTCACCGATCTGTAACTGCTTCGGTGCCTTACATAACTGAAGTGCCTGCTTATCGGTATTGACTCCGATAAACTCCACTCCCTTGATTTGTTCATCTACCATTCTATTTACAGCGTTATTACCAGCTCCGCCAACACCTACTACAATAATACGTGCGGCAAGATCTGTTTCATTCGACTTAATTTCTAGCAAGACAGTTCCTCCTTCACAATCCCTTTCAATTCCATATACTCTATCATATAATTTTTTAGGGAATTTATCAACCAGTTTTTCAATTATTTTTTGCAATCATACCGCCATTTTTTGCCTTTTATTCGGGTTGAAAAGTAATCTTTGTTGTGGACGCATCATAATTTTCCATGTGAAGCACACCGCTTTTTCCGGCAAGCTCCGGCAGAATACTTGCAAGCTGCATTACCTTTTCATCAATATTCTGATCCGTACCCAGACTGACTCTGGCTTTATCAAAGTAAGCCGTCACTTCCCCGGCCGGGCTGAAGTATATCTTATCGGCTGATATCTCGTATTTCCCAAACAGCTGCGTTACCTTCAGGATTTCCTTGAATATCTCCGGGTTTTCCACAGGTAACTGTTCATGCATGACGATATGATCAAAGTGCAGCCCTTTTATCTCAGGTACTCCCTCTGTCAGCTTTGCATCACTTTCCACAACTATGCCATCCTTATCAAAATACAGATAGCTCCCCAGATAATTGACACAGCCTGCCAGCGTCTTCTCATAGACATCAACATGGATCGTGTTCCGGTTCACAATGGAGACATCCATGGATTCAATGAACGGAATATCCTTGATTTCTTTTTTCCGATACAGCAGGGATAGATAAAGCGAATTATTGCGGATACCGCCCGGCAGAACCATTTCCCTGATCTGCTCATCTGTATAATGTTCATTTCCGTCTACTGTCACATCAGTTACAACAAACTGTGTTGTGATCACACCATATGCGCCTGCAGCCAGCAAAATCAATATGATTACCAAAATCAGCAAAAAACGTTTTCTGCTGAAACCGTGTTCTTTCATTCCCTTTTTTCCTCCACATCTGCACCCAGCAGACGTAAATCTCTGCAAATATCTTCATAGCCGCGCCTGATATAGTCACAGCCTGTGATCTTACTTTCTCCTTCTGCCATCAGTGCAGCAACAACAAGTGCTGCGCCGCCCCGCAGCTCACACGCTGTCAGTCTGGCAGGATACAGCTTCGTCACTCCATAGATCCTGAGTTTTCTGTTATTTTCCACTTTCAGATCCGCCCCCATTTTCTGCAGTTCCCTTACGATCTTAAAGCGGTCTTCAAAAATCGTTTCCTCAATTGCACTGCTGCCTTCTGCTCGCGTCAGCACTGCCGCCAGCATCGACTGCAGATCTGTCGGGAATCCAGGATACACCGCCGTGCGCAGATACGGAACCGACTTTCCCGCACGCGCTGCATCCAGTACGACCGCATTTTCCTCATATCTTACCACAGCCCCCATCTTCCGCAGTACATCCAAAAGACTGGTAAGCTGTCTGACCGGTGCATTTTTGACTGTCACGATACCTCTCGTCGCCGCACCAGCCAGCAGATAGGTTCCTGCCACAATACGATCCGGCATTACTGTAAAGGTGACCGGTTGGAGTTTCCCGACACCGCTGATCGTCAGGCAGTTTGTGCCAACTCCCGTGATCTTTGCGCCTGCCTCATTCAGAAAATGGCAGAGCTGCGTGATCTCCGGCTCCTGCGCCGCATTGTACAGAACTGTTGTACCCTCGGCTAACACCGCCGCCATGAGCACATTTTCTGTTGCGCCCACACTCGGAAACGGCAGGCAGATCTCTGCCCCTTTCAGTCCTTCCGTTTCTGCCAGAATCTGCTTTTCATCCTTGCGGAAACGGACACCCATACAGGTAAGCGCAGTTTCATGGATATCAACCGGACGTTTTCCGATCATACAACCGCCGGGGCGTTCCATACTGACACTGCCGCATCTGCCAAGCAGCGGTCCCAGCAGCATGACAGAAGAACGCATGGCTCTTACCTGCTTTGCCGGACAATCTGATGTATGTAAGGAAGAGGCGTCTATGATCACAGCAACCCCCTCTCTTTTTACCCGACATCCCAGCGTTTTCAACAATCCAAGCATTTCATCCATATCCGTTATCTGCGGACAATTATAAAGAACCGTCTGCCCTTTTATCAGTACTGTCGCTGTCACAAGTACAAGTGCTCCGTTTTTAGAGCCCTGCACTGCTGCTTCTCCCTCCAGTGGCTTACCACCATGTATGTGAATGCAGTCCATGTGGCACCCGCTTTCTATCTGCATACTTATATACAGCATATGCCGATCTGCCACAATCGTGCCTGTCAGCCTACATCTCTCAAACGGATACTTTTCGAAACATTCAGCACAAGCCCGACCTCACTCATCAGAAACAGGATCGAAGTGCCTCCGTAACTGATAAAAGGAAGCGTAATACCGGTATTAGGGATCGAGTTAGTCACAACGGCGATATTCAGTACTACCTGGATTGCAAAATGTCCCATAACACCGACAACCAGAAGCGCACCAAACAGATCCGGTGCATTATTGGCGATCACCATCATACGCCATAACAGCATGACAAAGAGCAGGATCACGCAAAATGCGCCAAACAGTCCAAGCTCTTCACAGATAATGGAAAATACCATATCATTCTGCGCCTCAGGCAGAAAGCCAAGCTTCTGCATACTCTGTCCGAGTCCTTTGCCCCACAATCCGCCGGAACCGATCGCATATAATGCCTGCAGTGTCTGGAAGCCGGTATTATCCGAATACGCCTCAGGATCCAGCCATGCCAGGATTCGCGTACCTCGGAAACCACCGGTCTGTGAAGCGCCGCCCTTTGCCGCGTTGACGATCACCAGAACCGTCAGCGCAGCGAGACCTACAACAGCAAGTACAATCAATATATACCTCTTATAATGCGGATCCGCTACAAAAAGCATGACAGCCGCAATTCCCGCAATGATAATGGCGGAGCTCATGTTTTTCGTAATGAAAAGGATCATCACCGCAGGGATCAGCGCTGCTCCCATGACAATAGCTATGCCCTTCAGGGTTCTGACCTGTTTTCCCATAATACAGATCACACTGGCAAGCAGCAGGATCAGTGTGATCTTTACAACCTCTGCCGGCTGCAGGGAAACACCCGCGATCTTGATCCATCGTCTTGCACCGTTTGCTTCATATCCGAGCGGTGTCTTAACCAGCACGACCAGCACAAGTGATATCAGATAGGCAGGCAGTGCAAAACGCCGCCACACGTGATAGTCAACAACACTGATAAACAGCATCATGACAAGTCCCAGCACAGTTGCCATTGCCTGTTTTTTCAAATAATACGCACCATTGCCAAAATCCAGTGTTGCTTCATAGGAGCTGGTGGAATATAACATGATCAGTCCAAAAAAAACAAGAAACATTACAACAAACAAAAGCGTATAATCATAAAAATATTCTCTTTTTTCTCTCCGTCTGCGTCTTTTCTGCAAAAACGACTCCCTCCCGGATCAGGCGCCCTAAAGGGCATTTACCATATCCTTAAACATTTTTCCGCGCACTTCGTAATTCGGGAACATCCCCCAACTCGCACACGCCGGAGACAGCAGCACCGCTTCTCCTTCTTTTGCATGCTCTGCGCAGTAGTCAACTGCCTGCTGCAGATCATCCACAAAAATATAATCTGTAAAACCATGCTTTTTTGCACAGTCCGCTATCTTTTCTCTTGTCTGTCCCAATAAAACAAGCTTTCTGACTTTTCCGCCAAAGCTTTCGATCCATTCATCATACTCGCTCTGCTTATCATAGCCGCCGCCGATCAGATAGGTTGGTTTTACCATCGCACCGATTCCCTTGATCGCCGCATCCGGATTGGTACCCTTTGAATCATTGTAATAATCGACACCACGTACGGTTTTGACATATTCAATACGATGCTCAACTGCCTTGAAATCTCTGACAACGCCAAGGATCACTTCCATATCTGCGCCATATGCATCTGCCATTGCAATGGCAGCCATCACATTTTCCACGTTGTGCATGCCAAGGAGACGCATTTCATGAATGTTCATCAGCTTCTGCTTCTTGCCCTGCACTGCCTTGTAGATGCATTCATCCGCATAGAAATAGCCGTCTGCCAGCTCTCTTTGGGAAGAGAACAGAATAACCGTCGCCGGACATTGCTCCAGAAAAGCGTCTGTATAAGGATCCTCTGCATTTAACACGCAATAGTCTTCCTTTGTCTGATTCTTTGTAATATCCTGCTTTGCCTTCACATAGTTTTCCATCGTATGATGTCTGTTCAGATGATCCGGTGTGATATTTAAGATCGCACTGACACGCGGACGGAAGGTATGTATCGTTTCCAGCTGGAAGGAAGAGATCTCCGCAACCGTAACAGAATCTGCATCTGTCTTTTCTGCTTCGAGTGTATAGGGATTTCCGATATTGCCGACCACAAATGTTTTCTTTCCGGTCGCTTTCATGATCTCCCCAAGCAGCGTCGTTGTCGTTGTCTTACCGTTCGTTCCTGTAATGGCAAGCACTGCGCCCTTTTCCTGCTCAAAAGCGAGCTCGATCTCTCCTGAAATCAAAAGTCCTCTGTTTCTTAAATCATTTACAAATTCTGTATCTGTCGGAACACCCGGGCTTAATACAACACCGGAAAGTTCCTTCTTTTCTTCCTCTGTCAGATCACCGAGTACGATCTCGACGTGTTTTTTTTCATCCCCGGAGAGAGAAAGCTTTCCAAGTATCTCATCCTTGTCAAGTTCCGCATTGCTGTCAAACAGTACCGGCATTTTTCCTGTCCTTAACAGAAGCTGCGTTGCGGCAATTCCGCTCTTCCCGGTACCTACTACAAGTACTTTTTCTTTTTCCATGTTGTCACATTCCTTTCCCTACATGCTGTCACATTGCCAGTAAACCAACCAGACACAGGATAGCAGTAATGATGGAAAATACCGCTACAACCTTTGTCTCTCTCCATCCGCACATTTCAAAATGATGGTGGATCGGTGCCATTTTAAAAATACGTTTTCCATGTGTCAGTTTAAAGTAAGATACCTGCAGCATGACAGATACCACTTCTGCCAGATAAATAAAACCTACGATCAGAATAAACAAAGGCATCTGCATCATATAAGCGCAGGCTGCCACAAATCCGCCGAGTGCCAGAGAGCCTGTATCTCCCATAAACACACTTGCCGGATAACCGTTAAACAACAAAAATCCCAAAAGCGCACCAAGCGTTGCACAGGTGATCGGTTCAATTCCACTGCCCAGTCCGAGTGCTACTACGGTAAAGAAAGTGGCAACCAGACTTGTCACACTTGTTGCCAGACCGTCCAGTCCATCTGTAAAATTCGTACCATTGACGGTTCCTATCACAACGATAAACAGCAGGATCACATTCCCTACCGTTCCAAAATCAAGATATTTTCCCGGCGCAAACGGAATACGCATTGCAAGGCTGATGGAAGATTTTGTTGTGATATAGTATGCAAAGATTGCTGTTACGACGATCTGCAGTGCCATTTTCTGCCATGCACGAAGTCCCATGGAACGCTTCAGCACAACTTTAATATAATCATCCGTTAAACCGATCAGTCCGAACCCAAGTGTCAGAAACAGGATCGGAACGATCTGCGGATTGCTTTTCACATAAAACATGGAGGTTACCGTGATAGAGATCAGTATGATAATACCGCCCATTGTCGGTGTTCCGTTTTTCTGCAGATGTGTTTTCGGACCTTCGTCCCGGACAGTCTGCCCCACCTTCAGTTTTCTCAAAAACGGGATCACAACTGGTCCCAGTAAAGCACTGATGCAAAATGCGATAATAGCCGGTATTACAATAGTATAGTTCATGATGATTCCCTTTCTGTATTTTCCCCGCCTTTCTCTATATGCAGGTAAGGCAGTATATTTTCATAAAGCTTTCTGCAGACTGGTGCTGCAATGGTTCCGCCATAGTATACACCCTTCGGGGCCTGTATGACAACCAGAGTTATGATCTGCGGATCAGATGCCGGTGCAAAACCGACAAAAGAAGAAATATAGCGACCGCTTCCACGTGGCAGCGTCTGGCTTGTTGCGGTCTTGCCGCCGATCTCGTAGCCTTCCACCTGTCCGTTTCTGCCTCCGCCTTCCGATACGACCTTTTCCAGTATTTTCCGCATTGTCTGCGAGGTCTCTGCCGAAATGATCCCCTTTTGCACGGGATATTGCAGTTCTTCTTTCTTTCCGTTTTCATCAATGATCGTTTTTCCAAAATGCGGTGTGATCCTGTTTCCGCCATTGATTATGGAAGAAAAAGTTGTCAGAAGCTGCATCGGTGTAACCTGAAAGGACTGCCCAAAGGACATGGTTGCCAGTTCCACCAGACCGATATCTTCTTTTTTATGCATGATTGTTCCTGCCTCGCCGGGCAGGTCAACGCCTGTCTTTTGCAGCAGTCCGAATTGTTCAAAATAATCATAATATTTCTCCGGTCCAAGCCGCAGACCTACTGCCACAAAAACAGGGTTACATGAATTCATGGTCGCCTGCACAAAATTTTCACTTCCATGTCCTGTTACCTTATGGCAACGGATCCTACGATCCTCTACAACACAAAAACCGGGACAGTGAAACGTATCTGCCGGTGTGACCACGCCTTCCTCCAGTCCCGCCGCCGCAGTGATGACCTTGAAGGTCGATCCCGGTTCATAGGTGTCATTGATACAGTTGTTACGCCACATCCGGTTTCTCTCATCCTGCAGATTATCCGTCAGTTTTTCTCCCTGCAGACTGATATATTCATCCGTCAGATCATACGGCGCATTCAGATTAAATTCCGGTACATTCACGCATGCATAGATTTCACCGTTTTGCGGATTCATACAGAGAATAGAAACCCCCTCCGCTTCCTTGGCAAGCATTGCCTGCGTTGCAAGCATTGTCGCATATGCCTGAATATTCCGATCCAGTGTCAGCTGCAGAGTATGCCCTTTGACAGGTTCTTTTCTGCTTTCTCCCTGTGCATCTATTTCAACGCCTCTGGCATCTGTGATCGTATAAATGGTACCATCCTGCCCGCGCAGTGCATCTTCATATTTCACTTCCAGGCCTATGATTCCCTGATTATCAGCCCCGGTAAAGCCCAGCACCTTACTTGCCAGTGTATCGTACGGATAATACCGTTTATAATCTTCATCCACCTTTATGCCGCCAAGATCCGCTTTCCGGATCCGGTCACCGGTTTCTTTCTCCACATTACTTTTGATCCGTTCGATAGAGGAAACCTTCTCCACTCTTTTCCGGACTGTTTCTTCGTCCATGGAAAGCTCCCTGCAAAGCAGCTCGATCACTGCTTCCGGATCTTTGATCTGTGAATGGATCACCGATATTGTACAGACTGTTTTGTTCGCTGCAAGCACTGTTCCGTTCCTGTCCCAGATCTCACCTCTTGCTGCTTTGATACTGCGCTCTCTTTCATGCAGCATTAGTGCCTTCTGTGTATAGTAAGCTGACTGAAACACCATCAGATAAGTCAGCCTGCCCGCCAGAAGCATCATACAGAAGCATACTCCCAAAAATAAAATGAGTACCTTTTTTCTGTGAAAAGTTTTATATCCGCGCATACAGGCTCCAAAGCTGTCTCTTACCATAGCTTATTAGCCGCATCCGTCAGATATGCATAACGGCTTAAAATCCTGCGCCTGCACTGATTTCTGTTGTACCTTCTCCGGTTTCATCCTGCGGTTTGTTTTCCACACCGGTCAGTCCATCCAGATCGGAACTCTTCGGATCCACCGGTTCAAACGTATTTGGATCAAGCTGTTGTCCGGAATTCGGATCAATGACATTTCCTGTCTGCGGGTCTACCTGATAGGTCACCTCAGGATCTCCACCTTCCGCGCTCTCTCCATCATTATTTCCATCTGTATTTTCATCATTCCCGCTATTTTCACCATCGGAGCTTTCTTCTGTGTCAGTTCCCGGTAAAATGTGCAGTTTCTGAAGCTGCTCTATGTCTTCCTCTGAAAGTTCTTCTGTCCGGAATACATTCAGATACGGTAAGATCTCTGTAAAGATATTTTTGGCAACCTCCTGTGCAAAAGACGAATGAGGCTGTGATTCCACATTCGGTTCATCAATGACAACATATACAACAACCTGCGGATCGTCCACCGGTGCAAATCCCATGAAGGAAACAACATAGTTTCCGTTACCACGCGGCTGTTTTTCGGCAGTTCCCGTTTTACCGCCGATCAGATAACCTGCCGGTACAGCTGCTGAACCCGTTCCGACTGAGCACACATTTGCCAGATACGTTTTCATTGTATCGGATGTTGTGGAAGAAATCACCTGCTTGAGCATACGCGGCTCTACCTTTTCTACCGTTGTGCCATCCGCACTCTTGATCTCTGTTACAACATGCGGCTGATAATACTTACCACCATTGATAATAGAAGAAAAAGCTGTTGCCATCTGGATCATTGTCACATTATAGCCCTGTCCGAAGGTAGAAATCGCAAGATCGGAAGCCACCATATCGTCTACATTATAAACAAGTGTGTTGGTTCTTGCCTCGCCTGAGAGGTCAATATTGGTTTTTAATCCAATATTAAAATTATACAGGTACTTCATCAGTGTTTCTTTGCCCATCTGCTCACCAATGTGCATCAGAGCCACGTTACAGGACTGCTCGAGTGCCTGAGAAACAGTGACGACACCATGTCCGATGTGTTTATGACATTTGATCGGGTGACCGCTGACCTCCAGCACACCGTTACATACGTACGTTTCGTTCCCAGTCAGCTTTCCGGAATCAAGTCCCGCTGCGATCGTCATTGCCTTTGCAACAGATCCCGGCTCATACGTGTCGGAAATACAGTAATTTCTCCAGATTCTGTTCAGCGCATCATACATGGCTTCATCATCCATCTGTGCGATCTCTTCTTCTGAATAAAAAGGCGTCAGATCTTTCGGATTGTTTAGGTCAAAATTCGGATAGTCAGACATTGCCAGAATTTCTCCGGTCTGCGGGTTCATCACAATAACTCCCATATTAGAGCTTCCGTCATCATCCGGTCTGTACTCTCCTTTATGTTCTTCATTGAACTGCTTCATGTATTTTTCAACAATATTCTGAATATTTGTATCCAAAGAAGTAACCAGTGTGCAGCCATCCTGTGCAGCGATCGTTGTACGCTCCAGCGTGGAATCTTCCGTCAGATAACCATACTCTCTGCCATTTGTTCCATTCAGTGTTGTATTGTAATATTCTTCCAGTCCGTATGTTCCGTTATTATCCGAGCCTGTAAAGCCGATCACGGAAGATGCCAGCGTATTATACGGATATTTTCGTTTGTACTCTTCCTCAAACCAGACACCGACAATGGAGCTGTTTTCCTGCTTTGCTTCCTGAAACGGTGCCACCGTCTCATATTCCAGCTGCTTTGCAGCAACATAATACTGGCTATTTGCATTCTGGGAAATATAATTGCTGATCGCATTGATATCCAGATCAAAATACTGATCCAGCGCCTGTAAGGTTGCACTTAATGCATCTTCCTTCTTACTGTTGTTGATTGCCTTGGCATCAATGATCAGATTATAAACCTTTTCACTGTATGCCAGCTTTGTCCCGTTTACATCCACGATCTCTCCGCGTTTGTAAGGAAGTGTTTTGGAATCATATTCCTGCTGGGATAATATCTGCTTCTTATATCTTTCCCCATCCACCTTATTAATATAAATCAGTTTTACACTTAAACCTATGAAAGCCAGTAATATTATCAGGAATAATACTACCAGCTTTTTCTGCATCCTTATATGAAACCGATTGGCATTTGCTTTTCTTCTTCTGTTTCTGCGTACATTTCTGTTCTGATAAGATCTCTGTTCCAACTTCCGCACCTCTCCACTGTTTATGGCATCGCCTTGTACTGGCGTACGTAATCATCCGCAACACCCGGAACTTCTACAACCTGTCCCTTCTCTGCATACTGCATGCCCAGATCCTCGATCGCTCTTGTCTTGATCTCTTCCATATCTACACTGCTCATGATACGGCTGTATTCTTCATCATTATCCAGCTTCATGGTGTTCAGCTCGCTTTCCAGTGCAGAAATTGCTGTGACAGCGGATGTATTTGCTGTCTGCAGTGCCAGATAATTATACAGAATGATGGCAGCTACGCACATGGAAACGCATAAAAATGCCACGTATCCCAGACTCATATGCGTTGCACGTTCTCTGTTTTTACGTGTCTGTTCACTCAGTCTCTTTGCCGGTTTCTTTTCAATTTCTCTTACAACATCATATTTTCTGACTACATTGCCGTCTACATAGTAATCACCATGTGACCTTCTTTCGTATGATGCATATCTTCTTCTATTATAATTTGCAGCCATGTTACTACCCCTCGCTTCTTTCAAATATTCTAAGCTTTGCACTTTTTGATCTGCTGTTTTCTGCCAGTTCCTTTTCGCCCGGTAAGATCGGTTTTCTAGTGATCACCCTGCCAAGCGGTTTTCTGCCACAAGTACATACCGGAAAAGACGGCGGACAGATGCAGGGATTTTCATTCTTGCGGAATGCCAGCTTTACGATCCGGTCCTCTAATGAATGGAACGTAATAATGCAGATCCGGCCTCCCGGATTTAAAATTTTGATCATATCGTCCAGACTGTCTCTGAGTACATCCAGTTCTCTGTTTAAGGCAATGCGGATCGCCTGATAAGTACGTTTGGAAGGATGTCCTCCCGTCTCACGCATTTTTGCCGGTATTGCGGCCTTTACGATCTCATTCAGTTCATAAGTTGTTTCTATCGGTTTCTCTTCTCTTGCCAGAACGATATGTTTGGCAATATTCTTGGCAAATTTATCTTCTCCGTAATCCCGGATGATGTGAAACAGCTCTGTTTCCGAATACCCGTTCACAATATCCCTTGCTGTCAGCGTCTGTCTTTCATCCATACGCATGTCCAGCTTTGTATCGTATTTATATGAGAATCCCCGTTCTACAGTATCGAGCTGATAGGAAGATACACCCAGATCCAGTAAAATTCCGTCTACGCCTGCATAGCCGTTATCCTTTATGATCTGACACATGTTTTCGTAATTGCTTCTGACGATCGTAACATGCTCCGCAAAAGGCTGAAGACGTTCTGTTGCAGCCGCGATCGCTGCAGCATCCTGATCGATCCCGATCAGATGTCCCTGTCCGCTCAGCCGGCTAGCGATCACACTGGAGTGACCGGCTCCGCCGAGTGTCCCATCCACATAAATACCTTCCGGTTTTATGGCAAGTCCTTCAATTGTCTCCTCTAATAATACCGATTTATGTGAAAATTCCATTCTGCCTCTTACCAATCCTAAATACTCAGTCCCAGATCCGCCATCCGCTCTGCGATATCATCCATATCATCGAAGTTACCTTCGCCATCCCATGCCTGCCTGCTCCAGATTTCAATTCTGCTGCCGACACCGAGGAATACCACATCCTTCTCCAGTCCTGCAAACTCACGCAGTACATTCGGGATCAGTATTCTGCCCTGCTTGTCTACTTCTACCTGCGTCGCACCGGCAAGGAAGAAACGGGCGAATTTACGAGTATCTCTGTGGCTCATGGGGAGTTCTTTCAGCTTTTCTTCAAAGGATTTCCATTCTGTCATATCGTACACAAAAAGGCATCCATCCAGTCCCTTGGTCACCACGAAGCTGTCGCCAAGCGATTCCCGGAACTTAGAAGGAACAATCAGACGGCCTTTTGTATCGATTGTATGACTGTACTCTCCCATGAACATAATCGTTACCCTTTTCGGTCTCGGTTTTGGGTTATCCCCTCCACTTCATACCACTTCACTCCACTTTCTACCACTTATGCTCTAATTTTAGACTACTTTTTCTCATTTGACAAGTGTGTATCTTAAGATTTTCTTTTCCATTTGTTAAAAATTTGTACAAAAAAAATCCATAACATTCAGTAAATATTACTGAATGCCATGGATTTCCATTTTATTCCAGTTTTTTATTTTTCGTCTTGTTTTTCGCCGTTTTCGACTTTATTTTGCACTACTGCTGCCTTTTGCGACAATTCCTGCAGTCCTTTTTTCCTGCGGTAGATCCTTACGATCACATCCGTCAGTATCGCTGCAATGAACAGCACCATACCCAGAAGCTGGGATACCGCGATCCCGGTGGAGCCGATCTTGAGCTGGTCGGTACGGATGCCCTCCACAAAGAACCGGATGATGCCATAACCACCCAGATAACCGAGTGCGATCTCTCCGTTAAACTTCTTGTGCTTCGTATAAAGAAGAAGCACGATCAAAAGAAGCAGATTCAGCACACTTTCATATAAAAAAGTCGGATGTACCTGAATATAATTGATCCCGTCTGTAATATGCGCCGCGATATCCGATGTGATATCCGCACTTCTGACCGCTTCGATCGGAAGCCGCATGGCAAACAGGGAATCCGTATAATGTCCGAATACTTCTCTGTTTGCAAAATTACCCCAGCGTCCCATGATCTGTCCAACCAGAAGTCCCAGCACTGCAATATCAGAAACCAGGAAGAAATTCTGTTTCCGGATCTTACAGAAAATGAGAAGGGTCAGGAAACCACCGATCACAGCACCGTAAATGGCGATACCGCCCTGTCTGATGTTCAGAAGCTCATTCAGATGATTCTTATAATAATCCCAGCTGAATACCACGTAATAGATCCTCGCACCTAAAACCGAGAAAATAATCGCCGGAACCGCAAAGTCCCACAAAAGATCTTTGGGAAGCCCCTGCTTATTTGCCACATGGTTTGCCAGGGTAAACCCAAACAGTACACCAAGCGCAATGATCACACCATAAAGCGCGATCGTAAAGCCAAAGACTGTAAAGCTTTTCGGAAAATGTTCCAAATAGATACCCAGATGTGGAAACGCAATATCCCATTTACCCATCATAGCCTGCACCTCTTATCCTATACATTGAAGCGGAACAGGATCACATCTCCGTCCTGTACCACGTATTCTTTTCCTTCCATACCAACAAGCCCTTTTTCTCTGGCTGCCGCAAGAGAACCATGCTCCATCAGATCCTTGTAGTTGACAACTTCTGCCTTGATAAAGCCTCGCTCAAAATCTGTATGGATCTTACCTGCTGCCTGTGGTGCTTTTGTGCCTTTCTTGATCGTCCAAGCACGACATTCATCCTCTCCTGCCGTCAGGAAACTGATCAGACCGAGTAAGCTGTAGCTTGCTGCAACCAGCTTATCCAGACCGCTGGAGGAAACACCGAGATCATCCAGATATTCCTGTTTTTCTTCATCGGAAAGCTCCGACAATTCCTGCTCGATCTGTGCACAGATCACAAATACCTCTGCGCCTTCTTCCTTTGCCATCTCACGTACCTTTGCCACGTGCGGATTGGAAGCACCGTCATCTGCAAGGTCATCTTCTGCCACGTTAGCCGCATAAATGGTAGGCTTTGCAGTCAGCAGATTGTAGCCCTTGAACCAGAGCTGTGCATCATCATCCGGTACTTCAAAGGATCTTGCCATCTTACCTGCTTCCAGATGCGCCTTGATACTTTCTACCAGCTCAAGCTCTTTGGCAAGTGTCTTGTCCATTCTTGCCTGTTTTGAAATTTTGGCGATTCGTCTGTCGAGAATCTCGATATCGGAAAAGATCAGTTCCAGATTGATTGTCTCAATATCACGCGCCGGATCGATATTGCCGTCTACGTGGATGATATTCGTATCTTCAAAACAGCGTACCACATGTACGATCGCATCTACTTCACGGATATTGGCAAGGAACTGGTTGCCAAGACCTTCTCCCTTGCTGGCACCCTTTACGAGTCCTGCAATATCAACGAATTCGATCGTTGCAGGAGTTACCTTTTTTGTATGATAAAGCTCACCGAGCTTTACGATTCTTTCATCCGGAACAGATACGATACCGATATTCGGATCGATCGTTGCAAACGGGTAATTTGCAGATAATGCACCTGCCTTTGTCAATGAGTTAAATAATGTACTTTTCCCTACGTTGGGAAGGCCAACGATTCCGAGTTTCATTTTGTTATTTACCTATCCGAAAACCCATCATTTATACAGGTTTTCACCTTTCTTCAGATTTCTTGTACACCCTTTTTTCATCTCAAAATAAGAGTCCGATGCAACTACATACTATAGCATAAGTACTCTGTTTTTTCAATCTCAACAGAAACTTCAACGTGAATTTTCGCAGCGGCCGGTTCAGAAAATCACCTCAAAGACCGTACCGCCCGCCGGATTGTCCCTGACTGATATACTGCCATCATGCACTCTCACAATTTCACGGACCAGGGCAAGTCCAAGTCCCACACCGCCCAAAGCCCTGCTTCTGGATTTATCCACACGGAAAAACGGTTCAAATATGCGTTCTCTGAGTTCCTGCGGAATTCCGTTTCCGGTATCTGTCACGGCAAGATAAATATGTCGGTCTTTCCCGGCGGCTGTTACCGTAACCTGTCCACCTGCCTGATTATACTTTATCGCATTTTCCACAAGATTATACACCAGTCTGTAAATAAGGATATCACTGCCCTCCATGGTCAGATTTTCACAATTCCCGGAAAGCTCTATATTCTTTTCCCGTGCCAGAGGATCCAGATCTGCAAGCACTTCCTCGACAAGTGCATTTAATGCAATTTTTTCGTTACGCGCCACCGTCTGAAGCTCACTCATATCAAGAAGCGTCTTAACCATTCTGCCAAGCCGTTCATTCTGTTCGGTAACCATTTTTATGATCCGCTCTGTACTCTCATCATTATCCGGATGTCCGGCGGAATGATACAGATCCAGCTGTACCTGTATCACGGATAACGGAGTCCTTAGCTCATGTGCCGCATTCGCAGTAAATTGTCTCTGTACTTCAAATGCATCCGACAGCCTTTCCAACATCCTGTTATAAGAGATACTGAGCTGGTTCAGTTCCCTGACCCCATTCTCTTCCATCCTTGCATCTGACAGATTTTGTGCCTGCACCTTTTCTATCTGATCGGAAAATGCACGGAGCGGCTTAAGCGCGCGTCCACATATAAAATATGTGGCTACACCGCCCAGAAGCGCAGACAATATAGAAACAAGCAGGCTTCTCCTCTTATAATCCGTCTTATTATTATACACTTGAACAGAAAAATCATTTACAAAATCATTCCACTTGTCATCCGGGATATCAATATAAATTTCATCCGTGGCGCCTTCCGCCGTTTCTCCACCCTGCGCATCCACAGTATCCTGCAGTGTATCAATATAATAGACACCGTTTTTATACAGAAACATAGTAAGAAATCCACATATCATCGCAATAAACAACGTTGTGATAATAGTAAGCCTCCATTGAAGCGATATTTTTTTCATAATGCATTCTCCGTTCGTATTGTATAGCCTTCGCCGACTTTATTCTGAATCGGGTCATATCCCAGTTCTGCCTTCAGCTTTTTTCTAAGAGACGACATATGCACTCTGACAGCACCGCTGAAGCTGTCCGCAGATGCATCCCAGACATGCTCTATCAACTCTTCCTGACTTACCGGCCTTCCCTGATTCAGAAGCAGATATTCTAAAATCCCGTTTTCTTTCCGCGTCAGGAGCACAGGTTTTCCTTTTGCAGCTGCTTCGCGTTTCATCGTGTCAAATGAAATATCTCCACACTTCAGACAGATATCCTTCTGTACAAATTTACGTCTTGTCAGACTTCTGATCCTTGCTTCCAGTTCCTGTAAATGAAACGGTTTTTCCATATAATCATTTGCTCCCGCATCCAGCCCCTCAACTTTATCCGCAATCTGACTTCTGGCAGACAAAATCAAAACCTTTGTTTCTTCATCTTTCCGTCTCAGTTCTCTCAGAATATCCATTCCATCCCTGCCCGGCAGGTTCAGATCCAGCACGATCAGATCATAATTTTCCGCCAGAACATACTCAAGCGCCGCATTACCGTCATAGCAGGTATCCACCTCATATCCCATGTCATACAGCCTTTTTGCAACGGTATCACATATTTCTTTCTCATCCTCTACAATCATTACTCTCATTTTTTTCAGCCTCTTAACAGAAATTTTACATTCCTTATTGTATAATAACAAAGTCAGCCGGTCAACAAAGCCGGATAGCGCAGACGAAGGGAGTGACAGGCAATTGAAATACAAAGGGATTTTACAAGGTTTTTTTCTTATCACCGGTGTGAGCATGCTTACCTTTGGTGCTGCCAGAGGCGAAGCTGCCATTGTACTCGGTAAAGCAATTAAATTATGTCTGGAGTGTGTAGGAATTGGATAAAAAAACAAATACTTTTTCAAACAAAACAGCCAAAGCCCGCGGATGGATACAGGCAGCTGCCACATTACTCACCAATATCCATCTTCCCAATTTATGGAAAGGAAAAATATATCAGGGCAATGCAAAAACCGTATGCGTACCGGGACTTAATTGTTATTCCTGCCCGGCCGCGGCAGGAGCCTGTCCGATCGGTGCCTTTCAGGCAGTTGTCGGTTCCTCAAAATTTCAGTTTTCCTACTACATAACCGGTTTTTTCATTTTGCTGGGCGTAACACTGGGACGATTTATATGTGGCTTTCTCTGTCCATTTGGATGGTTTCAGGATCTGCTGCATAAAATTCCCGGAAAAAAATTTTCCACCGCAAAGCTGAAGCCTTTCAGATATCTGAAATATCTGATCCTGATCGTTTTTGTTATCCTTCTGCCGATGCTCGTAACAAATACAATTGGAATGGGAGATCCTTTTTTCTGTAAATATATTTGCCCACAAGGTGTTCTGGAAGGTGCCATACCGCTGTCGCTCAGCAGCCCAGCCATACGCTCGGCGCTTGGCAGTCTGTTTTCTTTTAAGTGTCTTATTCTGATAACAGTCATTGTCCTAAGCATTCTGTTTTACAGACCGTTCTGTAAATGGATATGCCCACTTGGTGCAATCTATTCACTGTTTAATAAGATATCACTCCTCAGCATCAAGGTTGAGGATGACAAATGCATCGGATGCCAGCAATGTACAAAGGCATGCAAAATGGATGTTAATGTCCTGAAAACTCCCGATCATCCGGAATGTATACGATGCGGTGCCTGTATGAAAGCCTGTCCGAAAGCAGCCATTCACTATCAATTTATGGGGAAAGCATGCAAAAGCAGCGATACCCATGTCAAAAACAATACAAACAAAAACAAAGGAGATTTTTAACATGAAAGCAAAAAAGAAACTGTCAACAGTCCTTGCACTCTGCATTACATTACTTCTGACTGCATGTGCGGGAAAGGAAACAACAGAACCGGAAAGTACGCCAAATGCAGCTGCCACTGCTGATACGGCACAAGCCGCTGATGGCGCAGACGCAAAGCTGGATGATTTATATCAGCAGGAAAACCAGCTCTTTGCAGATCATAAAGATGTTTGGGATAAAGTATTCGGTATGATGAACAAGAGCAGCGCCGACCCCAACGGCAATTATGCCGATTACCTTGCCGGTACTGTTACATCAAACAAAGATTCCTTCACAGATGAAGAACTTCAGACACTGAATGAGGATATTGAAACAATCCGCGGCATTGAGGATCAGATCGCCGCACTTGAAAACAGCACTGCCTCAGATGATACTGCAGCTACAGGCAGCAGTTCAGATACGGCATCTCCTTTCAGCAATTTCTCCGGAACAGATTATGATGGTAATACTGCTGATGGCAGTCTTTTTGCCCAAAACGCAGTAACCGTCGTAAATTTCTGGTTTACCGGATGTAAGCCATGTGTTGCGGAGCTTTCCAAACTAAACGAATTAAATGAAACCCTCAAGTCAATGGGCGGTGAGGTTATCGGTATCAATACGGAAACCTTTGACGGAAATGAAGACGCAATAAAAGAAGCAAAAGCTGTCCTTGAAAGCCAGGGCGCCGAATACCGCAATTTTTCAATTGACTCCGCATCAGATACAGGCAGATATGCCTCTGATATCATGGCTTTTCCTACAACAATCCTTGTAGACAGAAACGGAAATATTGTTGGCGATCCCATGCTTGGAGGCATTGATAATCAGGATAATTACGATGCCCTTATGAAACAGATCCAGGCTGTGGCTGACGCCGACAGTGCCGATAAATAAGTACGCTTTTATCTGTATAACAAATCAGAGAGACAGGATTCCTGCCTCTCTTTTTCTTTCCCGATCTGAATATTATCCCAGCAGAACCGTTCCGATCGATACACCGACCTTCTGATAAGGGATCAGCATTGCCTGCAGCGCATGATAAATATCTGATTTGCCCGGCCATACTGTTTCTTTTAACTGATTATGCGCATCAAGCTGGTGGAACCACGAGCCACAGCTGTGATCCAGAACCGTTTCGTCCAGATACTGCATAAACATGGCATAATCATCCGCATACTTTTTATTTCCCGTCACACGATATAATGTTGCAGAAGTGTTAATGGCTTCCGCCAGCGTCCAGTGCATTCTGTCATGCACGACCGGTTTTCCTTCCCAGTCCGTTGTATAAACGATGCCCGGCGCGCCATCTGCATTCCATGCATCTGTAACTGCACGGTTATATAAATCTTCTGCTGCTTCTATGTACTGCTTTGCAGCAGCTTTTTCTCCATATGTGGAAACTGCCCACTGCGTAATAAGACGCGCCCACTCAATACCATGCCCCGGCGTTGCACCGTATGGCTTGAACGGATCATCCGGTTTTTCTTTATTTTTGTCAAGATCCGGCTTCCAGTCTGCTGTAAAATGCTCCGGAATCCTGTCCCGATTATCTTTTACCCAGCCTATGACATGGTCGATGATCTTGCCTGCCCTGCAGCGGTAATTTTCGTCACCAAGTGCATCTGCCACGGCTAAAAACGCTTCTACCGTATGCATATTGGCATTGATACCCCTGTACGGATCAAGCTTCGTAAACTCCGTATTCCAGGTGTCCACCGACAGTCCTTCCTTTTCATTCCAGAACCGCTTATCATAAAGCACAAGTGCTTCCTCCAAAAGCTGCTTTGCCCCCGGTCTTTTTGCCTGCATGGCACTGGATGCTGCCAGAAGTACAAATGCATGTGCATAGCACTGCTTGGAAGGAACGATCTCTCCATCCTTCGTCAGCCCCGCATACCAGCCGCCGTTTATATCATCATGCAGCTCGCCTGTAAGTCCCCTGAGTGCTGCATCCACAAGCTGCTCACTGCCGTCATGGCCCAGCATGACACCAAGACTGTACACATGTGCCATACGACAGGTGATCCATGTTTCTCTGTTTCTGTCCTTCCACGGCGTTCCGTCATCCCCCAGATAATAGGAGCCTCCGCCCGGTGACGGAAATTTATGTCCGAATGCAAGAAGCGTCTCGGCATTTTCCCGCAGAAACTGTTTGTTTTCTTCTGTGTCGATCTGATATTTTTTGTTCACTTCGTTTGCCATATGCAGTCTTCCTTTCCTTTATCACCGGATATCGTATACACTTCTTACCTGTAAACCATCCGCTTTTCCCTTCAGGACCTTCACGCGCTTTTCGCCGCCGCTTAAATCAAAGAAATTATCCGATAAAATAAGATCATCATTGTCATTTCGGATTTCAACACTCTTCGCATAAGCACTTGCCGAAACAACAATCTCATCTCCTTCTATTCTAACACGCAGCTGTGGATCTGCAAAGCGGAAATGCTTTGGCGGGCAGAACAGAACCGTTCCTTCAGAGACAATATTATTCTGCTCATCCTCTTCCTCAGAGTTGTCCTCAAACAACTGATAGCTCACATAATTTGCATACAGCTCTGCCTGTTCAAGATCCACACGGTCAAGCCACATAGCCGAAAGCGGAGGGACCGTCACTTTGCATGCCTGCTCACAGAGCACCTTCGCATCCGGATCTCTGAGCTGCCATTTCACAACTGCCTGTTTTTCCTGCATCGTTTCATTCGTCACATTTAACCGGATCGATTTTTTCACCGGGAATGGCTCAGCATTCACGTTCATCGTCTGATTCAACAGTCCTTCTTCTTCACAGGAAAGAAGCACCGACGCAAAGAAACGTTTTGCGTAATAGTGAAGCGCCTTCCATCTGCCATAATAATCGATGGATGACCAGGAAGCTACCGGCCAGCAGTCATTGAGCTGCCAGTACACAGTACCCATACAGCGTCCTCTGTTCCGTCTGAAGTGCTCCACGCCGTAACGGATCGCTTCTGCCTGCAACAGCTGGGAAGCATAGATCAGTGTATCCAGGCTGTTCGGATACAGGAATGTCTGCTCCATGTAATTCATGATCTTTCCGTTGGCGGCCGCATTTCTCTGATGTTTTTCCATCACATAGGAAAATACATTCCGATCCTGTGGCAGTGTAAATGTTTCAACCGTCTTTATAGACGGGAATGACTGGAATCCAAATTCCGAAAGATAACGGAAGTAGAATTTTCTGTACTCCGTAAACGGTTTGTTTCCGTGCCATACTTCCCAGTAATGCACATCACCGCGGTCCGGATCATTCGGGAAATCAAATCCACCGCCTGTTGACGGACTCGCCGGCCAGTAAAAGCGATCCGGGTCTTCTTTTTTCAAAAGCTTCGGGAACAGATATTCATAGATCTTCACATAGTCGCTTTTGATCTCATTTTTTGCGCCCCATTCTCCCTGATCCACAAACATTTCCATTTCATTATTGCCGCACCAGAGCCCCAGACTTGCATGATGTGCCAGTCTGCGGATCTGATTCTTCAGCTCCGCCATGATATTTTCTTCAAAATCCTCTGTCAGGCGGTAGTTAGCGCAGGCAAACATGAAATCCTGCCAGACCATAAGCCCCAGTTCATCACAAATATCAAAGAAACTGTCATCCGGATATAAGCCGCCGCCCCAGACACGGATACAATTAAAGTTAGCTGCCTTACACTGCAGAAGAAGGTCTCTTGTGCGCGCACTGTTCATACGATGCAGGATATTATCCTCCGGGATATAATCAGCTCCCATTGCAAAGATCTCAACGCCGTTTACCAAATGGGCAAATGCATTTCCGTATGCATCCTTTTCCGTATTCATTGTCATGGTACGCAGACCGATCCTTTTTACAACGCTGTCATACACCGTTTCTCCTTCTGCGTCTGTCAACTCTACGACGACTGTATAAAGCGGCTGGCTACCATAGCCATTTGGCCACCAGAGCTGTGGTGTTTCGATCACCAGTGGCATTGCAGCATCTACTCTGTCGTAAAGCTTTTCTCCCTGCGGATCTGTTACAGTGATCTTTAAACCGTATGTTTTTGAATCTTCTACAGCATCAAACTCCCGTTCTTCAGCACAATCCGCATCTCTGACTGCCTTTACAGCCTTCCAAAATGAAGCTGCCTCCGCTATTTTGGTTTCCACACAGAGCTTTACTTCTGACAGATCAGGCTTCCAGTTTTGTCTGATATAAACCCGTGTCAGTCTTGCTTTTTCCACAAATAAGAGTTCTACCGGCTTCCAGATTCCCGCATCCGGTAATCTCGGACCCCAGTCCCAGCCAAACATATAATGTCCTTTTCTGATCTTCGGAAATCCTTTCATTGCATCTTCTGTGCCCAGAATTGCCGGGTCTTTTTCAAACTGCTCCGCAATATATAAAACCGGGGAATGAAAATAAATGACAAGTTCATTCTCTTTTTCCTTTAACAGATGTTTCACAGAGAAATCCCATGTGCGGTGCATGTTATCAACCTGTTTTAAAAAGGTACCGTTTAATGTGATGTCCGCGATCGTATCCAGCCCATGAAACCTGAGCAGTACTTCATCCGCTCCGGCAAGCTGCGCTTTTCCAACATCAAAGAAGTTTCGGTACTCAAAATCCTGTTTCATGATCTCAAGTGCCCTGTCTTCATTGTCCCTGAAATAAGGATCTTCCATCCGTCCCTGATCCAGCAGATCCTGATAAACAGATCCCGGTACCGTTGCCGAAAAGAAGCTGTCTCCTCCTGCAATTCTCATTTTCCAGTTTTCGTTCAGTTCTATCTTCTGCATTTCTTCTCCTTCTGCAGTTCTTCCCATTTATAGATTATACACACAGAGACGAGATGCGCTCTGCGAATCCGCTCTGATCAGCGGTCGTTATACCAAAAAGGAACTTTCTTTTCTATGCCAGTCTCTGCATCATTTCTATACACATTCTGCCATTGTGATACGGGCATTTCCATGGATGAACCAGTGCCTGCCCTGCCTTGACTGTATTATCCGGTTCGATATTCTCGATCCATTCGCCTGTCTTCTTATCTATTACATAATTTCTTATATACTCCCAGATTTTCTCAGACATACCAAGATAGTTCGTTTTTTCCGGCTGAAGCTGATATGCATTATAGAAACCTATAACAGCTTCTGCCTGCACCCACCATACTTTCTTTGCGCTCACTACTCCGTTTTCGGATTCATTATTCATGGCACAATTAACCGTATCTATTCCGTTACGATATGCGCCATCTGCCAGTCCCTTGATGACCGGAAGCATTTCTTCATAATATGCTTTATCTCCAAGCACATCACATGTTCTTTGGATCAGCCATGAAGCTTCGATGTCATGCCCATAGGATTCCAGCGAAATAAGAGAATTGTAATCTTTGTCAAAAAACACCCTGCAGATTTCCTTATCAGCATCATATACCTTACTCTTAAATATTCTGAGAATTTCCCGGACAGAATCTCCGACTTCAAAAAATCCGTCTGCTCTGTAAAGCTCCATATATGCCTCCATGACATGCAACAGCGTATTCATTGTTCTCTCCGCCATAACACCGTTCTCTGACAGTTTTTCATTTGATACAGGCATAAATGCACGGTCAAACGCCTCAAAATATCCTTCCGCATCACGGCATTTTTCCTCAATTGTACGGTACAGGCTATATGCAAGATCTAATGCTTCCTTCTTTCCGCCCGCAATATAATATTCAGACAATGCATAGATCGCAAATGCCTGATTGTATGTGTGCTTTGTTGTATCTTCCGGCGTTCCGTCTGCCTGAACCGACCAATATACTCCGCCATACCGGCTGTCAAAGAAAGTGTTCCTAAGAAACAGGAATGCATGCTCTGCATGTTCAAGAAGCTGCTGCTTTTTCAGAAGATGATAGGCAGCGGAATAAAACCACAGGATACGGCTGTTCAGAATGCATCCCTTCACAGCGTCTTTCCCCGGAATTCCGTCTGCATCCGCATACCCGTAAAATCCACCGTTTTCTTTATCAACCAGCTTATTCCAGAAAGGAATAATGTTCTTTACCAGATGTTCCTCAAAAGCTTTTCTTTCCATTTTAACAAGTATCCTCCTCATTTTCTCGTTTTTCTTCATTTTACTTTTCGCATCCGGCATATTCTATTAAAATGCAAATCAAAAATTGTATAAACCTATTATCAATCTATTGACACAGTAGCACAAGCTGATAAAATATCACTTAAAATGGATCTTCACACATGAAAATTGCCTGCAGCGATGAGCAGGGCTGCCTATTTATTACCAGGCTATGGAGGTATTATCCCATGGAAATGTTTGAGTATATTGATTTTATGAATCAGCCCTATGATATCTTTTATACAGATAATGTACATTCCCCTCTGCACTGGCATTATTACAGTGAGATTCTTTTTATGATCAATGGCTCCATCCGGATCATATGCAATAACCGCGAAACCACTCTGCATACAGGGGATCTGTGTTACTTCTATCCGCTGCAGCTGCACAGTGTGCTCCCGGACAAAGAATGTACCGATCCTGTCCACTATGCGGTTATCAAATTTAATATCCAGACGCTGAATATCCCCCAGTCTTATCTCCAGACAATGTATGATTTATTTGTTCACCGCACTTCCGAGGAAGACTTCTGTATCATTGCACATGATACTGATACCTTTCCTTCTATTGTAAATTCTGTTGTTACGGAATATGAAAGCTCCGCCCAGATGCATATGCTTGCCGTTCAGGCAGATATCTATCGTCTTCTGATTGCGATAGCCCGCAAAACAGGCACAAAAAAACGACAGGCATGTCCGGGCGCTGAACATACTATGTCGTTTTATCATATTCTGGAATATATAGATTCCCATTCCTCTGAACCATTGGAGGTACAGGAGCTTGCCAGACTCTGTCATATGAGCTATTCGCATTTTGCAAAGCTTTTCCGTGAAAATTACGGAAGATCCTGCAAGGAATATATCAAGTATATCCGGCTTAATAAAGCGCAGGATCTGCTGGTCAATTCAGATCTGGATATCGATTATATCGCACAGGAGACCGGTTTCTATGACAGCAGCCATTTTATCAGGCAGTACAAAAGCTGGCGTGGCATCACACCGAGGCAGGAGCGGAAATTCATTGTCTCCTGACAGCTTTCAGAACAGCTGTCACGGCTCCGTATAACACACCTGCGATCGCCCAGATCACCCAGTAATATTGGGGCTTTGCATTTCCATACGGTCCAAAGCAGACAAACAGGAAAACCGCTGTGACAAGCAGCCAGTAACAGGTACTGACAGCACTATAAATACCGCTTCTTGCCTTATTTTCTCTTGTATACTCTTCTTCCTCCAGCAGCTTCTGCATGGAATCATTGATCGTTCCGGCATACACGAAAAGCAGACATGCGATTGCTATCACAAACAGCATAAAACAGACCGCCGCACAGGAAACGATATCTCCGGCATCCAGTCCCATTGCCCCAAAGAGCGGCATAACCGAAAAAATACATAAGACCGTTCCGATAATTTTATTTCTTGTATAAACCGGCTGAAATTCCTTTTTACGCGCCCTCACAAGACCGATTACACCATATTCCGTTTCAAATGGTTCTTTTTCCAAAAATGCATAGTCTTTTTCTTTTTCACTGCATGACGTATAAATCACAACGCCGATCGCCACAAACAAAATGAGAACACACAGCCCGATCGCAGCGGCGGCATTTTCGTTGATTCCAAATCTTGCATATTCACTCATAGATGCCAATAAGATCAGTGCAATAGGCGAACTCACCCATAAACAAGTTGCCAGAGCCTTCTTTGGGGCATCTTCTCTTTCCAGCTTCATATAAGCGGAAGCCTCTTCCATAGTCACCCGCCTGTATGTTTTTTCCGGATTTTCCTGCGTTCCCGCATCTGTCACAAGAACCGGCTCCGGCTCTTCCAGCTCATCCTTTAATAAATAATCGGTCGTGACCGAAAACAGTCTGCTGAGCTGCACGATTTTTTCGATGTCAGGCACTGACTGCGCCCCTTCCCATTTGGATACGGATTGTCTGGTTACCCCCAGCCTGCCGGCAAGCTCCTCCTGCGACCAGCCCGCTTTCTTTCTCAGATTTATGATCTTGTCTGCCAGAAACATGTTGTACTCTCCTTTTGTTGTCAGTTATTTGATGCATTTATCCTATCGTTTTTATCGGTTGCGTACAAGAAAGCAGTGCAGGCAATGTGTCAACCACCGGTTGCGAAGTGCTGATTTCCTGCATTTTCTACTGTTTTCTCCGCGAAACAGCCAAAGGAAGCATCCATGCAGCCAGACAAATATATACCATAAAGTAATCTGTTCTCTTCCTCCTGCCAGTCCGGACTGTATCATCCGCAGGTAAAGATCCGGCAGATCGCGCAGCTTACCGGAGACCAAATGTCTGATCATTGTTCCGTCAAAGGATTCCATCGGCGGATGATTTGCCCATTGCCATGCTTCATATCCCCACTCTGCAATCTGCAAAGCAGCAAGCAGGACAAAAACGATCAGTATCAGCAAAAGAATTCCGTGTATCCAGCCATAAGCTTTTCCCCGCAGCGGATGAAAAGCCGGATACAGCAGATGCACAAGCTGCAGAAACAGACCGCCGCCCCAGAAAAAACACAGGGGATACAACATATATTTACAAATAAACACCGGCCAAAGCAGAAAGGTGTCCTGCACATAACGGTGTATCGCCGGTTCAGCCAGCCTGATCGCAAGCAGTATCAATGCTATTCCCGCAAGCTGCAGAAGCCATAGCTTTATCTTCTTTTTCCTGTCTTTTGAATCCTGCTGCTTTTTTTCTTCTTGCTCTTCCGGCTCTTTTCCATCGATCAAGAAAGATACTTCCGTTTCGAGAGCCTCGGACAACTTATGGAGCATGGCAATATCCGGCTCACTTTTTCCGTTCTCATAACTGCTGACAGTCTGACGCGTTACCTGCAGATGAGAAGCCAGTTCTTCCTGTGTCATACCTTTTTCCTGCCGCAATTTTGATATCCGTTCTCCGAGTTCCCTCATACGCATCCTCCTCTCATCAAAGTCCCTGCATACGGTTCCTTGTTATAAAATATTATAATCAGTATACTGTATAGCCGGAAAAAAGGCACGCAAAGATTCTTTGCGTGCCTTTTTTCTCTCAACTCTGCAGTCAGGCAGACTAAGATCTCTCAGTCTTAGTATTTTCTTCACTACCATCCGTATACAATTTTACAATTGCTATTTTTTCAAACTGCGAACGGATCTTGTGGAACGCTTCCGCAGGAGAAAAGGCGTCCTTATAACAGCGCTCGTTTACCAACGCATCATATACATCTGCTACGGATACAAGCTTTTCATATTTCCTTTTCCATATGATCCTACCCTCTCATAAGTCTGTTCCTGTCTTCAGGTCTATTCTGCCATAGTTCGGATTGCATCTACAGTATTTTGATACTCCTGCTGCACTTCCTCGTAAGCTTCTTCATATCCGTTGAACTCTCTCCCCCGGAGTTTCTCCGTAAGGCACGCACTGACTTTGTAAAGTCTGTCCAGTCCCAGATTCAGACTGATTCCTTTTAATGTGTGAGCTGCACGGAAAGCTTCCTCTGCATTCTGTTCTTCCACTGCCTTTACCAAATTCCCATAGCTGGGATCATCAAGGAATTTCAGGGCGAATCGCTTCACCATTGCTTCGCTGCCCATTCTGCCCAACACACCTTCGAAATCCGATCCCATACTCTCGTAACATTCTTGTACTGTCATCTGCATTTATTCCTCCTTTTATATTCTTCCCTTACTATCTACCGGACATTCCCGTCAGCTGTACAGATTGTTTCGTCTCTGTCTGTTATTATGTATTTTTATATTGCTGTTTTAGGATAAACATTTTTGAATGGCTATCACAATTTTTTCCCTATCCAGCAAAATAACATTATAATATCCCGGCTCTGATTTTTCAACATTGACATCCGGGAGCTGTTCCTGGATGTATGGTGCGTATTTTTCATACAGGTTTGTGGTCCATATAACTTATTCCATTTTTCTTTTTCATTATGAATCCCCTTCTGAAAGTATTTTCCGTCCATCCACTAATTTATGAATTACTTTTACTAATAATTTTGCATCCACAGGTTTTGCAATATGTTCATCCATTCCTGCTTCCTTTGCTCTTATCCGGTCCTCCGTGAACGCATTCGCCGTCATTGCAATGATCGGTACCTCCTTTGCATCCTCTCTGTCCAGAGACCTGATTGTCTTTGTGGCATCGTAACCATTCATCACAGGCATCATGATATCCATAAGAATAACATCAAACTCACCAGATCTGCTTTTTTCGAATAGTTCAACAGCTTCCTGTCCATTCCATGCTTTTGTCACATCAGCGCCTTCATTCTGAAGCAAAAATTCGGCAATTTCCATATTCAGCTCATTATCTTCTGCCAGAAGAATATGCAGTCCCTTTATTGATTTTTCCAATACTTCTTTTTGTTCTTCGCGATTATCCGCATCCGAATCTATTTTAAACGGAATCCGGATCACAAATGTAGTCCCGACGCCTTCTTTACTTTCAAAAGTAATCGTTCCATCCATTTTCTCAACCAGCCTTTTGGTAATCGGCATTCCCAGACCTGTTCCTGCAAATTTTGTGCGGCTTCCTGCATGTTCCTGTGCAAATGGTTCAAAAATATGTTTTTGGAACTCATCTGTCATTCCGATTCCTGTATCCCGGCAGACAAATTCCATTGTCGTCATTTCCGGCTGCTTAGATGGAATTTCCATACAGCTGATATAGATCTGTCCGTTTTCTCTGTTATATTTCACCGCATTCGACAGGATGTTCATCATCACACGTTTCACATATCCCGGACTTCCTATAAAATCCCGGTGTGTGATTTCTTTTTTCTCCCTCACGATCCGGATATTCCGTTCTGCAGCCATTTGTTCAATCACAATGAGCACTTCCCCGGCAATTTTGCTCAAATTAAACGGAATCTCTTCCAGAACAACTTCACCGGACTCAAGCTTACTCATATCCAGAACATCATTTACCAGTTCCAGTAACAGATTGGATGCCTCTTTCACCTTTGTCCTGTATTCCGCCTGTTTCTCCATATCATCTGCATAATGGTCAGCCACATCAATCATGCCACAGATTCCATTGATCGGAGTCCGGATATCATGGCTCATCCGCTGGAGAAACTCTGTTTTTGCCTCATTGGCGGCTTCTGCCTTTTTTGCAGCTATCAGAAGTTCTGCTTTATATTTTTCTTCTTTTTCCTGTTCCTGTTTCCGGTGCATCAGATTGATTCTGTACATCCAGAACCAGAATATACTGAACATCAGAAAATAAAGAAAAGCAACACCTATTACACTTAATGGAAGATTATGGAATACTTCCATATCCGGAAGATATACATAAATATAATAATCACGCTGCTTCAGCATGATTCCGTAACATCCGGTTTCTCCATTTTTCAAATGAAAAATGTGCTGACTGTCTGTATGTCTCTTCATTGCCTGAACAACTTCGTTGTCAGCCGTATTCTGCCCCAACAGGCTCTCATCATTGCTGGCAACAACGATCCCTTCATCTGCAACAATAACCGTTCCATCTTTATGAGTACTATAGCCATTTAAAAGACTCTGTATCGTCAAAGTATAATTTCTGGCAAATTCGGGAGATGTATAATAGTAGATCGCCACGATACCCGGTGCATCTTTTCTGGCACAGGCTGCAATGTCGACATGTGACCCGTCTTCCCCGGTAAACCGTTCCGAATAGCTTCTTTCTTCATATCCGGTAAAATCCATGATACTGTCTTTTTGCAGATACGCCGTAACCTCATCTGTCAGAGACTCATCCATGCTGTATTCGCAGTCCGTCTTTCCCTCTGCGTCCAGTACAAGGATACCATCCACCCAGAGAGTCTGCAGGTTTTCTTTCAGTAAATCCTCGCTTAGCTGACCACCGTTTTCTGTTTCCATTTTAATATTTGTACTCATCTGTCTGGCACTTTCAATGGCACGGAGGAGACTTTTGGATTCCGAAGATTCATTATAATGGGTATAGGTTGAGCACTGCACTTTGACATAGTTTACAATCTCCACCATTCTTTTCTCTGCTTCCGCCTTTTCCGCATGAAAAAAATAAAACAGAGCGGATGCAGCCACAAAGAGCCCAAGCAGTCCACCGACCACCTGGATCTGTTTTCCTTTCAT
>ENA-UPTB01000468-UPTB01000468.1-human-gut-metagenome-genome-assembly--contig:-NODE-468-length-43086-cov-9.315539_pt1 | contig 43086 bp, 42 predicted proteins | sample MGYA00250046_ERZ773369 | MGnify/ENA primary metagenome ERZ773369 (study PRJEB29103, sample SAMN06111938) | human gut metagenome | biome: human gut; feature: ankylosing spondylitis patient; material... | reverse complement strand
GCGTAGCGTACGCGCCGCCGCCAGAAGCTTTCATCAAAGCGGTCGTTCGCGTTGCGCGAGACAATGCGCACGCGGAGCTTACTGAGTCTGCTCAAAAAGCCCGTGCCGAGATATTTGCCCTTTTCCGACACCACATCGACGAGCGCGCCGTTTTCACACTCGCTCTCGTCCGGCTCGCGGGCGACGTCGGAGTCGTACACCCAGGGATGTCCGCTCTCGAGCCAGCGCGTGCCCTTGGCGGTGACGGTCAGGATCGGATAGTCGCGTGCAGCTTTCATAGATCAAAATTCCTTCTTTAAAACAAGTTTTCCCCATCATACCACGGCAAAAGCCGCGGCACAACTCATTTGTTGAGGAAAAACAGCCCGACAAGGCACAGCGCAAGGCCCACGAGCTTGTTGACCGTGATGGCCTCGTGGTAGACAAGATACCCAATGAACACCAAAATCGTCGCGATGGCCGCCGCAGATGACACCTGAAACGCGCTGACCGGCCAGCCCGCCTTGTAGGCGTGCATACTGCCAGCTTCCAAACCGACGACCGCGAGACCGAGCAGGTACGGCGCCCAGTTCATCTGGCTGTATTCGTGCAGAAGGTTCGCCCCGCCGCGGTTCGTCACAAAATACAGGATGCCCGAAAAGATTGAGCCGATCAGATACGTGACCGTGAGCGACGCGAGCGGATCAACGCTCTCGGGCAGCGATTTGGCGCAGATGTGATACACGCTGTTCGACGCCACAACGAGAATGAGCGGCCAGAAGTAAGCCATAAATATTCCCTCCTATTCAAATGCCGGATGCAAAACGGCAGCCAGACTTCCGCCTGACTGCCGGTAGGTGCGCACCCGTAATAGACAAGGAAAGTGTATCAGCGGCGCGCGCTCTTGTCAAGGAAAATCCCGCCGCGGCGGCGATTCCGACAAATTTGCAAGCGACAGTTCATACAACCTGCCGCTTGTATTTTCCGCTCCGCCATGCTACCATAAAAATGTCATATCAATCCCAGCCGCGCTTGCGGCGCAGACTTTAATGGAGGCAAATTATGAGCTATCCCAAGACCGGCGAAGAAGTTTACGTCAGCCTGAATCTGTCTAACACGATGCTCACAGGTCTCGGCAAGGGCACGATCACCCGCGAGGACGTTTCTGTGGACTACCTCAAGAAACTGTTTATGCAGCACGGCGTCATCGTCTCGGCCAAGCCCGAGTACCGCAACATCATGGAGCGCGTGAACAGCACCTATGACTTAGGGCTTGAAATTCCCGCAAAGCTCCAGCTCTTCCAGCTCTCCGAGCAGCACCGCCGCCTGGTGGTCGTGAATATCTCCGGCCTTCAGCGCAAGAACGGCTCGCTTCTCCCGTCCTACACGGAAGAGGAGCTTGACGAGGCAACGTTCACGTTCGTCAAGTATTACGTGCAGGGCGAGCACTACGACGAGCTTGTCGAGGAGAACAAGAAGCTGCGCTACGAGCTCGAGCAGGAGATCTCCTGGAGAAACCGCACGGATTCCGAGGGCTGAGTTCGCGACACCTTACATCAAAAAAGGAAGAGGTTCCCGATGGGAACCTCTTCTTTCGCCTGTCGAAAAAGCGGCTTCGCCACTTTTTCGAGAAGGATTCGCTGCGCTCTGCGCCTTGAATTGTCCGCTGAAAGCGGACAAGCAAGACGCTCGCTCCGCGCAAAGTGTTTTCTGCCACGCACATGTCGCGGCAGAAAACAGATCAAACCTCTTTCGCGCCTGCGGGCGCGAAACTCTGCGAGGCTTTTTTGACAAACAGAGAAGAGGTTCCCATCGGGAACCTCTTCCTTTTTCGTGCTTATTTCTTGTCGTCTTCAAGCAGGCCCTTAAAGCTCGCGGCGAGGCCGGCGAGGCTCTGAATCTCGCTCGGGACGATGATCTTCGTCGCCTGACCGTCGGCGGCCTTTTCGAACGATTCGAGCGCCTTGATCTTGATGACCTGCTCGTTGGGGTTGGCCTCATTGAGCATCTTGATGGAGTCGGCAAGTGCCTGCTGCACGTTCAGGATGGCCTGCGCTTCACCCTCGGCCTTGAGGATGGCGGCCTGACGCTCGGCCTCGGCCTTGAGGATGGCCGCCTGCTTTTCGGCGTCCGCGCGCAGGATGGTGGACTGCTTTTCGCCCTCGGCCACGAGGATCTGGGACTGCTTCTGGCCCTCGGCCTGCAAGATGGACTCGCGGCGTTCGCGCTCGGCCTTCATCTGCTTTTCCATCGCGTTCTGGATCTCACGCGGCGGCAGGATGTTCTTGAGCTCCACGCGGTTGACCTTGATGCCCCACGGGTCGGTGGCCTCATCGAGGATAGAGCGCATCTTGGCGTTGATGACATCGCGGCTCGTGAGCGACTGGTCAAGCTCCATCTCACCGATGATGTTACGAAGGGTCGTCGCCGTCAGGTTCTCGATGGCGTTCATCGGGTGCTCGACACCATAGGTGTAGAGCTTGGGGTCGGTGATCTGGAAGTAGATGACCGTGTCGATCTGCATCGTGACGTTATCCTTCGTGATGACGGGCTGGGGATCGAAGTCGGCCACCTGCTCTTTGAGGCTGACCTTCTTCACAACGCGCTCGAAAAACGGAATTTTGAAGTGCAGGCCCACGCCCCATGTCGCGCTGTAAGCGCCGAGGCGCTCAACGACGTAGGCGCGCGACTGCTGCACGATCTGGATGTTCGTGACGAGCACCAGAAGCACCAGCAGCACTAAAATGCCGATACCGATATAGCCGATCCATTCCATAGTTCTTTTCCTCCTAAAATGTTGTGTAGTTTGGGTTTACTCTCTTCTCTCGGTTTCTTTACTCTCGCGCACGTAGAGCTTGACGCCCTCCATGCGAACGATTCTTGCCATTTTCCCCTTAGGGATGATATTGCCGTCTTCGCTGCGCGCCGTCCATGTCTTGCCGTCGATGTACACAGCGCCCGTGGCGTTCTCGTTGTCCACCGTTTCGGTCACCTTGGCCTCGTGGTGCAGCACACGGTCGGCATTCGTGGGCACGATCGTCTTATCCAGCATCTTGCGCGCAAGGGGCCTTGTTGCGATGAGCGCCAGAATGGATACGATCAGGAAAGCCGCGAATTGCAGCCACAGCACCGCGCCCAGCTCCGTCGCCACCAGCGCGGCCACCGCGCCCACGACGAACCAGATCGACACCAGCCCCGCCGTCGCCGCCTCGGCAATGCCGAAGATGATGATGGCGGCGATCCAGATAATGGACATCATTTCATCAGCTACTCCACTCAAACTGCGCCTACATCAGACGTATGCCGGACCGATCATCGCGATGACGGTCAGCAGCATGATCCCGATGCTTTTGTTGTAGGGCGACAGATTCGCATACAGGTTTGACAACTCGCTGCCGAGCGTGCGCGCGGACAGCAGCGGGGCTTCGACCGGCGGCTCGCCGGGGGTGGGGACTTCTTCTTTGAACAGCTCGTCCATCGTTACGCCGTAGCGGTTGCAGATGAAGATGATCTTCTCCATCTCGGGGTAGCCCCGGCCGGATTCCCAGCGCGAGACCGACTGGCGCGAGACCTGAAGCTGTTCGGCAAATTCCTCCTGTGTCAGTCCGCTGCGTTTGCGGACCTCCTGGAGCCGCTCGCCAAATGCCATTGCGTTCCCTCCGTTTCTCTGTCTGAGGATAAGATAGCAAAACCGCGCGTCCATTTCCAGCAACTTTGGTGTTGAAAAGTAATAGTAATATATCTGTCTGCTGGAGTCAGATATTTTTCAATACATTTAGAGTATTCCTTTGAAGCCAGATTAATGATAATTCCGCTGTCATCCATTACTTCCCTGTAAAGCTTCTCACCCCAGAACTCATACAAATTTTTATAATGCCCTATTGCAGCCTTTGCCTGCATTTCGAGTCGATATGGTGTAATACCATCCATCGGTTTTAATACCCCATAAAACGCTGACATTATTCTCAAATGTTCCTGCACATAATCAAAATGAGCATCTTCAAAAACTACAGGAGCCATATACTGATAGGCAATGCCCTCGTAAGCTAAAACAGCAGGTGTAAGTTGTTTATACAGATTCATAGAATTAATTCTCTCTATGTTCTGTGCCGCAATATTGTCATTGCACTTCCACATTTTTTGAAGTTCTTCTTCGGTTCTTCCTTTCAGCCAGCTAAGTATCTCTTCTGTTTTTTCCATGAATACCGGACATGATAATATACCTATGCTATCAGTGTCTGTTTTCATTTTTTTAGCGGGTGATAATATAATCTTCATCAACTTAATTCCTGCAGCATTTTTTCAGGATCATCAGCTGCTTTTACTTTATCATTAGCTTTTACTATTATCCCATGTTCATCAATAAGGTATGTTGTTCTGACCACACCCATGGATACTTTTCCGTAGTTTTTCTTTTCCTTCCATACATCATATGATTCAATAACCTTGCGCTCTGTATCTGATAAAAGCGTAAATGCCAGTCCATATTTTTCCTCAAATTTCTTATGTGATGCAACTGAATCCTTGCTTACGCCAAGTACAACCGCACCTTTCTCAACAAACTGTGGGTATCTATCCGAAAATCCACAAGCCTGCTTTGTACATCCAGGTGTATTATCCCTTGGATAAAAATATAGGATTACTTTCTTTCCAAGATATTCGCTTAATTTATGTAATTCTCCATTCTGATCCGGTAATTCAAAATCCGGTGCTTTTGTTCCTACTTCTAACATTTTTATTCTCCAATCTATGCATCTTTCATTTCTTTCTTCTGACATTCCTGGCAGATGCCCTTAAAAAAAATATCATGGCTTATATACTTCATTCCATGTGTGTCTTTTATTTTCTTCTCCAGCTCTGATATAACATCCATATCAACATCAAATATCTCTCCACACTTTACGCATTCCACATGGTAGTGATTTTCGAGTGTAAAGTCAAAGCGATCTGAACCATCTGGAACTTCCACTTTTCTAACCTTGCCTTCTTCTACAAGAATGCCAAGATTTCTATATACAGTCCCTCTTCCGATAGATGGATATTTTTCTTTTATAAATGTATATATCTGGTCTGCTGTTACATGACGGTGCATTTCATTTACTGCATCAAGTACCATATCTCTTTGAATTGTATTTCTAATTTTCTTCAACCTCCTTAATAGGATTTATTCTTAATTAGGATTTTATATCATTCCTTTTATTCTGTCAAGCATATATTTAATTATGTGCACAATTATAAAAAAAGATATTCAGATACGTAACACTCATCTGAATACCTTTTTTGTAACTTTATTAAATTGTCACCTTCTACAGCATCTCTATTAGTCTCAAATCGTGCAATTACATCACATCCACACTTATCTGCAAGTATATCTGCTGCTTTGCAGAAAGTATTTTGTCTGACTGGGGCATACATTATTAAAATATAATTGCATAACAAACAGTTCTATAATCTGTCAGGATTATCATATATATTTATATATTCGGCTACAGATCTGTCAAATGTCTTGATATGACCAAACAGCCAGTCAATAACATTGATTTTTACCTGTTCCATAAACTTTTCATCTGGTCCCTCATTTTCATCCAGATAATCATAGAGTACCTTAACAGTATGCCTGAACTCCTCATGCTTCTTTATATGTTCCTCCAAGCCTGGGTAATCAACGTCTTTCTGCAGTTTTTCTTCTTCTTTGAAATGAAATTCTGTATATTCATCAAGATAATCAAGCATTTTAATTGCCTTTACTCTTGCATCTTCTGATTCACATGCACTCACAAACTGCTGAATACGATCAATCAGTTCCTTATGCTGCTCGTCTATTGTCTTATTGCCTGTTATTAAATTATCATCAAATGTAATTACTGTCATAAAACCACCTTACAATCCACCTCATATAAGTTACCAAATTGCATAAATATTCTAATTCTTTTCTACTTCTTCACTTTTCTTAACTGCACCTTTGCCCGAAATCATCTTATACCCAGAGAGTACAGAAAATAACATACATCCCATTGCTCCAATCGCAAAAATCTTATGTTCCTTCATCTTTCCTCTGAAGCCGGTATAAAATGTAGCAACCATACATGCTAATGCACCTACTGCCCAATATTTATGAGTTTTCACGATTTCACCTCCAATCTCTTTAATTGTAACGCAAATATAATTGCTGTACAACACCATTATCTATGCATTTCTTTTTCCAATAACAAGAGTTACTGCAAGCGTTATTGCAGAATAGGATAATGATTTTTTCATCATAATCTCTCCATAAATTCACATTGTACTTTTCTTTTATATCGCATAGACACAGTATATCATATCCACTGTGCCTATGCGATATCCTACTGCTTCTTTCTATTCCGGTGTATATGCCCAGTGCATCATTCGGTTTGTGATGGTATCTTCCCACTTAGGCTTTTCCCTTTCAGGTCTTCTTACATATGAAATGTGTAACTACAACATTAATAAGCACTAAAGAAAACATTACACCTACAGTACTAAAAATCGGCCAATGAAATGTAAAATATGACAATTTATTTTCCATATAAATCTTTACTCCAACCAAAGTAACCATTCCTACAGTAAACAACAATCCTATCACACACATAAAATAATAACTGCCTTCTCCAAAAAGCATTAATTTCTTTTGCTTATCGGTCATCCCAATGCTTTTCATAATATCAAATTCTTTTCTCCGAGTGTACATCCCGGTAAATACAACATTACAATAATTGGTCAATCCCGCAATGAATAATATGATACTTACAGCACCTAAGAGAATTCGATTTCCTCTCATATATGTTTCTTTTTGCTGCATCAGATCTGATTTACAGATAATAAAAACTCCTGCTTCGCCGGTTCCTTCATCCATTGATACTTCTGTCATTTCGGATTGTTTCTTATTTTCCTCAGATATCAGCTCACTGATCTGTGTTTTCACATAAAGTTCTTTTCCCGGATCAGCAGTCAATTCCATTGTTAATCTCTTTTTCTCCGTCGGTATCTTTTGAAAGCCTTTCTCACTAATAAAATAATATAAGATGCCTTCTCCATGCCAGGATTGATGTATTTCTGGAAAATTATCACTTTGCCTGTCTAAATAACCGCATAGAGTAAATGTTTCGGATTCCTTTTGAGGAAATTCGTCTTTCTGTTGTTTCTCTTCACTCTCTGAATTGATTAGTTCTTTTCTACGAATTGCATCTTCTTTTGAAAGCAACGTTTTAAAATATACCGGTTCGCCAATTGCTTCATCTGCAAGTTTTTGCTGTTCCGGAGTCAGCATATGATCATGTATGATCAGCACGCCATTTCCCTCTTCCAAAGATTCCATATCAATATTGAGTTGATTATCCTGCACGTATTTCTTAAGTGACAAGATTTGATTTTCATCTATAACTTGTACAGTATCCCAGCTAAATCCTTCCACCATATTCTCACTTGTAAGATTCGAAAGCCCCTCGTCATAGGGACGAATGCCTTTCTTAGATATAACCATATCTACATAGGCTCCTTCAATCAGATTGGACTTCTCCCAATCAATACCATCTATCTTGTGTAGTTTTTTCTCTAACTCTTGAGAAATTGGTGAAAATTCATCATAATCATTGTCATACAACAGTTCCACACCGTCGCCCTGTGTCAGTAAAGGATCAACATCGATTTCTCTGGTTTTATATTCTTCCCCACATCCCTGGCTTTTCCCGAATTCGCTAAACTCTCCTGCCAGCAAAAAATCAGGGCGTTTCTCAAGAAGATGCTTATAATCGCATCCATTTGTAAGTACATTCATTAGAATAAAAGACAGGACTCCTAAAAAGATAGAAATACTTGTAATGATAAATCGTGCTTTATGACGTTTTATATTTCCCCATGCAATATAAAACATTTCTCCTGTCTCAGAGCGTTTCAACACCAGTTTTCCAGGATGTTTTATTTTTTTGTCACCCATATTTCCATCATAAGTGGCACTCTCGATACAAGACAGCTTCGTTATTTTTCTAATAACGCCTTCTGATGCCATCCACAAAATTCCATTTACAAATACAACAGAAAGAAAAAGAATCCATGGTCTGAAAAAGGAAAGTATCATATTTCCTCCCATTTCCTGATAAAAATGAAACCCTAATATTTCCGGTATCAATAAGACCAAAATCAATACAGAAATCAAACTCCCTAAGACAGAACCTTTTAACATGAGTAACCGCATTTGTTTCCGGTATATTTTTGTGATCTGTCTTTCTGTGGCTCCAATCGTGTGGAGTAATCCGAGATTTTGAATATCTTCACTCATGGATATCCAAAGAACATTACGCACAAGGAAATAAATTCCGCACAAAATACCTATCGTTCCCAATATCACCATCTCATATCCACCTGCGAATTTAGAAACGGCAGTATATTGTGCTGTATCAAAAACGTATATCTTCTGATCTGCACTCTTCATCGGCAATGCCTGATATAATTTTTCTTCTGTTTTGCTTCTGCTTAAATGATTGCTCTGACTGAAAAGTAAAGTATAGGGACCCTTTTCCAGGTTTAACTCATTAATTTTGTCATGTGAAATATATCCGATTGCTAATTTATTTCCAGAGTCCGTATACCATCCACATAGTTTGAATTTTTCTTTCGAATGTTCGAACAGACCTTTGTATACATCTAAATTTATTTCCATTCCCTGTTCTGGTTCAGAAATACCAAGTTTTTTCAATGCTCTCTCAGATAATAGAATTTCATCCTTTTTCTGTGGGTAATTTCCAATCACATTGGTATATGCAGGCTTCAAAAAATTGTTCCAGCTTTCTGAGTCAGCCCATACTACATCACATATCGTTTTTTCATTATTTTCTGAAACGTCTGTAGCTTCACCTACAAAAATGCTTTTCCCAACCTGTTTTATATAATCCAGTTGTTTTAATTTTGCATATTGTTCTTCTGTTCCATCTTCTATTCTGCCCGAAGAAGCAGTTCCATTTTCTCGGGTTAATCTTATTTCTTCTGCCTGTATTTTTCCACAGGAGATTCCGAAGACCATGGTTATAGCAACAATACCGATTACTACTGAGCAAAATAAAATCGTATTTCTCACCTTTTTTGTGCCCGCAAAATTTTTAGCCAGGAATCGGATTATATCTTCATTGTTATTTGGAATGTTCTTATGAAACATAGTGATACCTCCTAACAATCGTTACAATCTCTTGTATAGATTTTCCCATCGGACATACGTATTACTCTGTCTGCCATCTGCGCTACTTCCTCTTGATGCGTCACGATCAATATCGTCTGATGAAATCTGACGGCACAGGATTTTAGTAATCCTACGACTTCCATACTTGTAACAGAATCCAGATTTCCGGTCGGTTCATCCGCCAGGACAATAGCTGGTTTCGTTAATAATGCCCGTGCTATAGAAACTCGCTGTTGCTGCCCTCCGGACAGCGTTGATGGAAGACGTTCTAATTTATCTTTTAGTCCTAGTATTTCAACAATCTCATTGAAAAAATCTACATCGATTTCCTTGCCATCCAGTCTCATTGGGAGGACAATATTTTCACGTATACTAAGAGAAGGTATCAAATTATATTGCTGAAATACAAATCCGATATTTCTTCTTCTGAATATCGTTCTTTCTTCCTTGTTAAGATCTTTTAAACTTGTATTTCTGATCCAGACACCTCCAAAATCCGGAGTATCAAGACCTCCTAAGATGTTCATAAGTGTTGTCTTTCCGCATCCTGACGTACCGACAACTGCTATAAATTCACCATCTTCCACAGTCAACGACACACCATCTAAAGCACGCACTTCATATGTATCGGATGTATAATATTTTTTTAGATTCATGGCTTTGATTATATCCATCTTTTCTGTAAACTCCTTTCGTAAATGCTACCTTTAACTCAGCCATAATCTATTATACATGGTACCTCTTACAAACTTCTTACAAGCTGCATATGAACTGTCTCTACCGGAAGATTTACCTCTATAAGCAGCCCTGGCTTCATTTGTTTTGCTTTCATCATCCCTTTTTGTAATAGAACAATCTCTCTGGAAAGATATAAACCAATTCCGCATCCTTCCTGCCCTCTTGCCTGCTCACCACGATAAAATCTTTGAAAAATTTTATTTTCTTCTCCATCTCTTATCCCGATTCCATAATCTCTTACTTGAATTTTATAAAACATTTCTGTCTGTTTCATTGTGATATTGATCGTGCTGTTGTTTTTACTATATTTGACTGCATTATCAAACACATTATAAAACGCCTCACACATCCAGTTTTTATCATGTTCGCAAATGATTTTCTCTGGCAATTTTACTTGAAAAAAGATACCTTTATCTTCTGCCTTTTTTTGTATTTGCCCTAATGCATTTAAAATCGTTTCGACAAGATTTTCTTTTTGCATGTGAACTTGTATGATTCCTTGCTCTAATCGGGCAGTTTTTATAAAGCTCTCCACTAAAAAGCATAATTGTTCTTCACTTGTTCGCAAGTCTTTCATGTATTCTGCATTCAATACTTCTTGCGTTTCATTCAATGATTCTTGCAGCAATTCCGTATAATTTTTTATATTTGACAACGGTGTCCGTAGTTGATGCGCAATCTCAGAAATCAATTTCTGTATCTCATATCGACTTTTTTCGGCCTCTTTTCTTCTTCCCTCTAACATTTCCTGTAAACGGATTAGCTGATTGCTAGTTTTTGAATAAAGCGTTTCCTTCCCGATATCTGAACCATCTAATTCATTGCCGTTTATTAAGGATTCCGTCAATTTATATATTTTATTCATTTCCTTCGCTCTTAAATGATTTTCCACTAAATATACAGTACTTCCTCCGAGTATGAAACCTATTAAAAGTACTGTAGAAATTGCTACAACCATGCTAATCTCCCATTCTATATCCCATTCCAAATACATTACTGATAACATTCGATGAATCATTCAATTTCTTTTTCAATCTGCTGATCATAACACTAATTGTGTTAGGATCAATGAATTCACTATCGATTCCCCATATATTTTCCATTATCATCTCTTTTGTAAGAACCTGATTCTGATTCATAATAAGATATTCTAAAAGCTGATACTCTTTGACTGTCAAAAATATTTCCGTCTCTCCGACAAAAACCTGTTTTCTATCAGAATACAAAATGACTTGTCCGCACATAAAAGTATTTTCATTTGACTTTCTCTTTAAAACAACTTCTATACGTTTTAGCAATACCTTTATTGAAAATGGTTTGACCACATAATCATCTGCTCCTGTATCAAACGCTTTTAACATATCTTTTTCATCATCTTTTGCTGTTAAAAAAATAGCTGGAATTTTTCCATTTTTTTGAAGCTCCTGATATAGATTTATTCCATCCCCATCCGGCAATCCAATATCTACGATCAACAAATCTACAGAACTATCTATATTTTTAATTGCCTCTTTTCTTGAAGCGGCAAGAATCGTTGTATAACCTTGATTTTTCAAAGATGTATCTAATGCTTTTCTTAACAATTTATCATCTTCTATAATTCCTATTACCATACACACCTCCTGATTTTTCTAGAATATATACAAAAAGTCCATTACAATATATATAACACCTCTGTATATTGTAACGGACTTTTTCAAACCCAGACTTGGTGCAAGCACCATTTCCGATAAAAACCTCGAAAGTTTTTATTTTATGTGCATATATTCCCCAATTTCATTCACAAAATCAATATGTTTTCTACTAAATTTTCATCTACTATTTTATACTACTGGGTACAGGCTTGAATCTATTGTTTCATACTTATCACATAGCACCTCTAGTGCTTGAAAATCTAGTGCTGATTTCACATACCCAGCCGTTGTATCATTTGATACTTTTTGATTGTACATCACTTTGGCATTTGAAATAATTTTCTCACGATGTTTACGTATAAAAATCATTTCATTGTGAACGAGATCCTTATACGTACTATCTGATTCATTTTCCAAATCATATAATTCAAGTTCTGATGTAGGTACCGGAATCATATGGCTAATTCTGAGTGTGCCCTTTAATTCTTTTTCACCATCTTTATTTTTTACTACAATTCGTATAATTGGCACAATGCTTTTCTTAATGACCTTATTTGCTCCTGCAATCTGATAATCCGAATCTTTGGGCGATGACATCGGAACATAATAATGATATTGTCCAATCTGCAAAACTACACCCAAGTATTTCCTAGTATGTGTTCTAGAATTAATTTTGTTAGAATATACGTTTGGAAAATCCTTACGCAACCATTCCACATAATCATCCGAAACACTATATAATTTGAATTCTTCCATCCGTATTTCCTTTTATTTATTTCTCCTTATACGAAAACAAGGGAGCTAACGCTCCCTTTGAGTTTAAAATTCTCCACTTATATGGCAGGAGCTCTCCCGAGTTTAAAATCTTCCACTTATATGGTAGGAACTCTCCCGAAGATAGGCTCTCTATCTAAGAATAGTATATGACAAATTCATAAAAATAGCAACTCTTTTTATGTAATTGTTGCGTTGTTACTGCATTAAAGCTTCGATAAAAACATCCAAGATTAGTGAGCCACAAAGTGGGCCATTCTTCAAAAACTTACATGAATGCTCCTATAAATCCCTTATTTCAATCTCTCGTTTCCATCAAAACAACTTTTCCAAACACGAAAGAGATCTTCACTTCATCTTCACCTTCTGCGAACTCATTACTCACACACAAGCTGTCTCCTGATGAGAGCAAATGATTCTGCAATGGATATTTTGCACCGCTGATACAGAAATCCTCAACCGGAAATTGCATCGGAAATACTGAAAAATACTTTCCGAAAGCTTCTTCTCTGCGAATTGCGATTCCATGATTAAGCAGACGAATTCTATTATGACTGTCTAAGATCATCGCTTGAGATCCTGCTTCAAGTGCAATATTCAGGCACTGGACATTGGCCCAGAAATGATCCAGACGATTTCCTGTTCCTCCAAGAATCCAGATTTCTTTTCTTCTGAGTCCAAGACACATACGAAGTGCAATCTCCGTATCAGACGCATCCTTTACCGGATTGAACTCCCGGATCGGTACATTTGCTTCTTTTCTATAATAATCGATCACTTCTTCCGGTACACTGTCAAAATCTCCTACAATGTAATCCGGCTTGATCTTATGTTCATAAAGAAATGCAAGTCCTTTATCTACTCCAATAATAAATTCTGTCTCTTCTGCCTCAAGAATCGGAAGGACGAAATCTTCTTCCAGCATTCCCCCACTCACAATAACTGTTCTCTTACACATTGCCGTTTAAAATCTCCATAAACTTTGCTGTATTATCTTTGATATCACCTTTAAAAACTCCTGAACCTGAGACCATTACATTCGCTCCGGCTGCAAGTACTTCTGCCACGTTTTTATGATAGATTCCACCATCTACTTCAATATCAGTTGTAAGTCCTTTTTCATTCAGAAGGTTTCTCAATTCACTGATGCGTTCCAGTGATTCCGGAATAAATGCCTGTCCGCCGAATCCCGGTTCTACAGACATGATCAGAAACATCTCTGCCTGATCCAGATACGGAAGCAGTACATCAACCGGTGTCTTTGGTTTAATAGAAATTCCCACTTTCGCTCCTGCTGCATGGATTTTATCAATTGTTGCCTGCAGATCTTCACATGCTTCATAATGAACTGTAACGATATCTGCTCCTGCTTTCACGAATTCTTCCACATAACGGATCGGTTCTGTCACCATAAGATGAACATCCAGTGTCTGTGTTGTTGCTCCCTTGATTGATGCGAGAACAGGCATTCCAAAGGAAATGCTTGGAACGAACATTCCGTCCATCACATCAAAATGAATATACTCTGCGCCTGCTTCTTCTGTTAATTTCAACTGTTCTCCTAAAATTTTGAAATCTGCTGAGAGAATAGATGGTGCCAAAATATTTTTCATAAACTTAATACCTCTTTCTTTCCTTTAGTTCACGGTACATCTCCGTATAATCTTCATATCTGATCTTATGGATCTTCCCTTCTTCAACTGCCTCTTTTACAGCGCATCCGGGTTCATGAATATGGTCACAGCCATTGAACTTGCACTGTCCTTCAAACGGTGTGAATTCCGGAAAATAATATTTTAAATCTTCTTTTTCGAAATCATTGACATAAAGAGAGCTGAATCCCGGAGTATCCATAATATAAGAATCTTCTCCAATCACGATCAGTTCGGAATGTCTTGTTGTATGTTTCCCTCGGTCAATCTTCTTACTGATACTTCCTGTCTCCATCTTCACTTCAGACTGCAGAAGATTGATCAGGGATGATTTTCCAACACCGGAAGGACCTGCAATCGAAGTTGTCTTTCCTTTTAAAAGTGATTTTAACTCACTGATATTTTCTTCTTCCTTCGCACTTGTGAAGATTACCGGATATCCGCATCCAGTATAAACTTCTTTCAATTCTGCAATTTCAGGATGGCTTGCAATATCTGTCTTATTAAAACATAATACGACAGGTATCTCTTTTCGTTCCATCATGACAAGAAAACGATCTAACAGATTATAATGTGGTTTCGGTTTTGTCACTGCAAATACAACCAGTGCCTGATCAATATTGGCTACTGCCGGACGAATCAGCTCATTCTTACGCGGCAGGATCTCTGTGATATTTCCTGTCATTTCTTTTTCATCAAGTACCTCGATCACAGCATCATCACCGACCAACGGCTTGATTCCGTCTTTTCGAAAAGCACCCTTTGCTTTACATTCAAAAATTCCGGATTCTACTACATTCACGTAGTAGAATCCGGCAATCCCTTTTATTATCTTTCCCTGCATATACTTGCTCTCTGTTATCATTGATTCGTGTTCTCTTCTGTTCCGGAATCATTTCCGGAATTTCCACTATCCGGGGCTGATGGTTGAGCTCCTTTGCTGACCATATACTGGACAGTTGTTCCTTTTTCCACCTGTGTACCGCTGCTGACAGACTGATAGAATACCTGTCCTTTCGGATAATTATCACTATAATCTTCACCAATATACTCTGGTGTAAGTCCTGCCTGTTTCAGCAGTTTCTCGGCTGTGTTTTTATCTTTATAGGACAGATCCGGCACAGTAACCACCGTCAGCTTTGGTCCTTTGCTCACCACATATCCAATTGTTGTACCTTTAGATACTTCTTTTCCGGCATCTGTATCCTGTGAAATAACCAATCCTTTTTCTACAGTATCACTGTAATCTTCCGTTGCATTTCCGGACAAGCCAGCCTGTGAAAGTGCTGCTTCAGCATCCGACTGGGACTTTCCGGTAAGTTTCGGGACTGTTGCCGGCTGATTTCCCTTGCTTATTACAAGAGTAACTGTTGTTCCTTCTTTTACTTCTGCCCCTTCACTCGGACTAACAGAAACAACTTCTCCCTGTTCCACATCATCACTGTAGACCGGATCACCTTTCTTCACAACAAGATTCTTATCCTGAAGTGCTTTTTCCGCATCAGCTTCCGACATTCCAACAACATTTGGAATGGTTGTTGTCTTTGCTTCCTCACCGGAACTAATCACAACATTGACTGTTGTATGCTTCTTTACTTTCTTTCCATCTGCAGGATCCTGGCTGATAATCTTTCCTTTTGCAACAGTATCGGAAGGCGCAGTTGACTTATGGATTCCGAGATCATATTTGTTCAGTTCTTTCTGTGCTTCCTCATATGTCTTGCCTGTCACATCCGGTACTTTTACCATCTCTGAATCTGTTTGCTGTGTAGTCGTTCCTTTTCCACCTTTAAATACGCCCACTGCATTTCCTACAAGGAACATGATCAAAAGTGCGATCACAACACCGGCAACAACCATAAGAATCTTCATGATCTTCTTCGTGTCTTTATTTACTTCATTCTTCTTACGGCGATTCCGGTCATCATAACGGTCTTTGCGACGGTCATCGTAGTCATCGTCATCATCATAGCGGCTTCTGCGGCGATCATCGTAGTCATCGTCATCATCATAACGGCTTCTACGGCGGTCATCGTAGTCGTCCTCATAATCATCGTCATAATCGTCATCATAATCATCATTATAATTCTGACGATTCTTCATACGATTCAGTTCATCCGGTGACATAACAACCGTAGTCCGACCTGTATCCTGGGATGTTGCCGGCATACGTTTTGTCACACCATCAAGAACAACAAAATCCCCTTCCGGATCTACCAGTGAATGCTTCAGATCCTGAAGCAGCTCCTCGCAGCTCATATAACGCTTATTCGGCAGTTTCTGCGTACATTTCATAATAATGCACTCCAGGCTGTACGGAATATCCGGAACTTCTTCTGCAGGAGACTTGATCACTTCATTCAAATGTTTCAAAGCAACCGTCACTGTCGAATCTCCGTCAAACGGAACATGACCGGTGATCATCTCATACATCGTGATACCTGCTGAATAGATATCACTCTTCTCATCTACAATACCGCCTCTGGCCTGTTCCGGAGATGTGTAATGTACAGATCCCATCACTGTCGTTGTTACTGCCTGTGTTGCCGTTGATGTCGTAGCCCGCGCGATTCCGAAATCAGTGACCTTAACCTTTCCATCTTTGGAAATAATGATGTTCTGCGGCTTAATATCCCGGTGAATGATATGGCAGTTATGCGCTGCCTGAATACCTGTCACCATCTGGATGGAAATACTGATTGTCTCTTTTGCTGAAAGCTTTCCTTTCTTCTCAATGTAATCCTTCAGCGTAATTCCTTCTACAAGCTCCATGACCATATAATAAAGACCGCGATCCTGCCCTACATCATAGACATTAACTACGTTTGGATGCATCAATCCTGCTGCTGCCTGAGCTTCGCTTAAAAACTTCTTAATAAACGTCTCATCCGAACGATATGTGCTCTTCAGCACCTTGATCGCAACAAAACGATTCAGCTTATGATCCTTGCCTTTATAGACATCTGCCATTCCGCCAGAACCGATACGGCCAAGTATCTCGTATCGTTTCCCTAAAAATACTCCTTCTTTAATCATACACTCACCTCATCTGCAAATGGCTCAAACAATACCACTCCGATGTTATCTGTTCCTCCATTCTCTTTTGCTGCTTCCACCAGCATCTCACCTGCCTCGACGATATCCCGGCTTCCCTGCACAATATGGAAAAGTTCTTCATCTTCCACCATATTACTTAATCCGTCTGTACACATCAGAATGATGTCTCCCCGTTTCAGACGGTGTTCATAAAAGTCCACATCCACATCAGCTTTTGCCCCGATCGCTCTTGTGATAATATTCTTATCCGGATGATGCTTCGCTTCTTCCGGCTTAATTCCACCAAGACGTACCATCTCTTCTACAAGAGAATGGTCCTTACTTAGCTGTTGGATCCCCTGATTGATCAGATACAGACGGCTGTCTCCCACATTGGCAAAATACAGCATCTGTTCTTTCACAGTAGCGGCAACAACCGTTGTTCCCATCCCCTTCAGATGTTCGTCACCGGATGCTTCTTTGATAATCTCACGATTGGCAGCCTTGATTGCTTTTACAAGAACACGTTCAATATCCTCGCCCTCGCTCTTCGCAATCTCTTTGATCATCACTTCCACAGTACACTTGGAAGCATAATCTCCTGCCTGATGGCCACCCATACCATCCGCTACCACGAACAGGTTCTGGAGAATACCCAGTGGTTTTCCCGTCGTAAAGACGTAGTCCTGATTTACCTGTCGCACCATTCCAACATCTGTAATTGAAAATGTCTTCATACCTTCTATTCTCCTTCAGTTTCTACGTAGCGGCGCCTGAGCTGACCGCAGGCTCCGTCAATATCAGAGCCCATTTCCCTTCTTATAGTAACATTTATTCCGCTTTTTTCAAGTTTATTTTTGAAATTCAAAGCACTTTTCCGGCTTGGACGAACAAAATCGCGCTCTTTTACCGGGTTGACCGGTATCAGATTGATATGACAGTTCTTGTGCTTTAATAAATGAATCAGTTCCTGTGCATCCTCATCCGTATCATTCACACCATGCACAAGGCTGTACTCAAAACTCACTCTCCGGCCGGTTTCTTTGAAATATTCATCACAGGCCGCGAGTACTTCTGTGATATCATATTTATTTGCAACCGGCATCAATTTTCTTCGCTTTTCCTGATTGGAACCGTGAAGTGAAAGTGCAAGTGTAATCTGTAAATGCTCTTTCGCCAGTTCTTTCATCTTTGGAACTATTCCGCAGGTTGATACGGTGACATTTCTCTGACTGATGTTCAATCCATGCTCATCTGTAAGTAAATGAATAAACTTCAGGAAATTATCGTAATTATCCATCGGTTCACCGGTTCCCATGATCACTACATTTGAAACCCTCTCACCACTTATCTTCTGAATCTGATAGATCTGTCCAAGCATCTCAGACGGAGAAAGATTTCTCACCAGACCTCCGATCGTTGATGCACAGAATGCACATCCCATCCTGCAACCGACCTGAGAGGAAATACAGACAGAATTTCCATGCTTATATTTCATAAGAACACTTTCGACTACATTTCCATCATAAAGACGGAACAAGAACTTGTTCGTACCGTCAATCTGGGAAATCTGTCTCTCCAGCATAACAACCGGGAGAATCTCATAATTCTCTTCCAGTTTTTCCCTCAAAGCCTTTGAAAGATTCGTCATCTCATCAAAATGATCTACCAGCTTCACATGCAGCCATTCATAAATCTGTTTTGCACGAAATGCTTTTTCTCCGATCGTTGCCATCTCTTTCTGTAATTCTTCATATCCATAAGCACGGATATCCTTCTTCATCTTAAAGTTTTCCTCCTGTATTTCGTTTTTTCTGTGAGTTATTCACATTGTTTATCTGCTTTTTCTATTTTTTCACATTTCCTGAAAATCATGCTTTTTTCTTAAATCTTGCAATAAAGAATCCGTCACAATCGTGAACTCCCGGGAAGAATTGGATACATCCCTTCTCGATCACATCACTTTTTAACTCTTTGCAAATATTTTCTGTAATATCATCCAGCTCAAATTGTGGATATTCTTTTAAAAACCAGTGCACATTCTCTATGTTCTCTCCCGGATTCACGGTACATGTGCTGTACAGCAATGTTCCGCCTTCCTTAACAATTGCCTGTGCACAAGTCAGGATCTTTCTCTGTAGATCTGCAAGTTCTTCAAGATCTTCCGGTTGTACGCGATATTTCAGATCCGGCTTTTTGCCAAGCACTCCCAGCCCGGAACACGGCAGATCTGCGATCACAAGATCTGCTGCTTCCTCGTCATATTTATCAAACACTGACGCATCCTTACATACTGCATAAATATTTCCAAGTCCGGAACGGTCGATATTCTGCCAGATCAAATCTGTCTTATATTCGGTCAGATCTCTTGCTTCAACCCGTCCTGTCTTTTTTTCTGTTCCATTCTCTCTCGCTGCCACTTCATCTGCCAGCTGAAGCTTCTCTGCCACATGAAGTGATTTTCCTCCCGGTGCTGCACAGACATCAATTACATGATCGCCGGCTTTTGGATCTGCCAGTTCTCCGACAAACATAGAACTGATATCCTGTACTGCAAAGAGTCCTTCCTGAAAACTTTCCAGACCTTCCAGATAATCATAATCTGAAAGATAAAACGCATAAGGAAGATACGGATGTGCTTCTACCTTCGCTCCTTCTGCTTCCAGTTTTTCTTTCAATACTTCCGGTGTAACCCGGTTCAGACAACAGCGGATCGTAATTGGCTTCTCTTTCTGAAAATCTGCTGCCATCTTCTCTGTGATCTCTTCCCCATATTCTTTCTTCCATAAAGAAAGAATCCATTCCGGGACAGAATATTTCACAGACAATCTCTGTACATCTTCTTTTGGATACTCGATCTCGTCCATCTTGCGGACAACATTTCTCAGAACCCCATTCACATATCCCCGCAGACCTGAAAATCCTTTTCGAACCGCAAGCTTTACTGCCTCACTGCACACCGCATGATCCGGTACGCTATCCATATATTTCAGCTGATAGACACTGCTACGAAGAAGATTACGGATGACCGGTTTCATCTTCTTAACCTTTGTCTTTGAAATCTGATTCAAAATATAATCAATTTCTATCATATGTTCCAGAGTACCTTCCACAACTCTGGTAATAAATGCACGCTCACGTTTCTCAAGATATTGATATTTTGACAGAACATCGCCAAGAATCTTATGACTATATGCTCCATTCTCTGTTATTTCCATCAAAATCTCAAGAACGACCTCGCGTTCATTGATCTGCTTTCCCATAAATAATCTCCTATTCTCCGCATTTTGGAGGTTGGCTCTGAACAGTTACAGCATTTTTTCTTTTTGTCAGTCATTCCTTCTTCGTCCATTTGTCAGGATCAACAAACGTAAAAGCTGTAAAATCATTGCGGCCGCACTTGCCACATATGTCATTGCTGCTGCCCGAAGTACCTTCTTCACTCCACCAACTTCGTCTTCACGGAGCATTCCTGAATTTCCAAGTACCTTCACCGCTCTTCTGGAAGCATTGATTTCCACCGGAAGTGTTATAAGATGAAATGCCACAGCTACCATAAAGAGCAGAATTCCAATATCAATAAGGAAGCTGGACATCTGGCCATTCATAAACAGGCCGATAATGATCAACGGCCAGGAAATCATGGAACCGAAATTTACGACCGGCACAAGTGCCCCACGGATTGATAAAGGTGCATACCCTTCAAAATGCTGTACTGCATGACCACACTCATGTGCCGCAACTCCGATTGCTGCTACAGAAGTTGAATTATAAACCGGATCAGAAAGTGCCAGTGTCTTGTTTCTCGGATCATAATGATCGGTCAGATTTCCCGCGATATGAGTCACCTGCACATCATAGATTCCATTTCTTCTGAGAATCTGTTCTGCCGCTTCTCGTCCTGTCATCCCTGAATAACTGCGGATCTTCGAATATTTTGCAAATGTTCCTTTCACCTGGGATGATGCGAGCAGGCTGAGAACCACACCGATCAGTACCAGTATATAAGTCCAGTCATAATAAAATCCATAATACATACTAAAACTACCTCCTGTTATCTATCTGCAGTCCCCCTCCAGAAGTCCTCTTATTCCTGTGTAAATTTAACTCCGCTTTCAATTGTGTATCCCCTTAAGAAAGCTCCCGTATCCATTCTCTTTTTCCCCGGAATCTGAAGTTCCAGAACTCGTAAGACGCCATCCCCTGTCTGAACAGTAAAGGAATCTTTCTCTACACTCAACACTGTTCCAGGCTCTGCTTTTACCGTGCCATCAGCCTCTGCTTTTGCTCTCCAGATCTTCACTACCTTTTTGTCCCAATGTGTGTAAGCACTTGGCCAGGAATTCAGGCCACGCACCAGACGTTCGATCTGTACTGCGGATGTATTCCAGTCAATATTTCCAAGCTTCTTATCGAGCATTCTGGCATATTCTGTCGGGCTTTCTCCCTGCTTCTCGAAAGTTGCCGTATGATCTTCAATAGCTTTCAGAGTCTCTACACAAAGCTTTGCTCCTGCCTCTGCAAGCTTATCATGAAGGCTTTCTCCTGTCTCATCTTCTGTGATCGGCACTTCAACCTTCTGGATCATGTCGCCTGTATCCAGTCCTTCGTTCATCTGCATTGTTGTAACACCTGTCACTTCCTCGCCATTGATGATAGACCACTGGATTGGCGCGGCACCACGGTATTTCGGAAGTAGAGATGCGTGTACATTAATACATCCGTATGGTGTCATCTCCAGAATTTCTTTCGGAATGATCTGACCAAATGCAATGACAACCATCACATCTGCATTGTATTTTCTCAGTTCTTCTACACATTCCGGATCACGGATCTTCTTTGGCTGATAAACCGGAATTCCATGTTTTATCGCAGCTTCTTTCACCGGGGTTGGCTGCATCTCTTTACCACGTCCTTTTGGTTTATCTGGCTGGCTCACTACGAGACATACCTCATGTCCTGCTTCCACCAGTGCCTCCAGTGTTCCCACGGAGAAGTCCGGTGTTCCCATGAAAATTATTCTCATCAATTATTCCTCCACTTCGTATTCCATATCTTCCTCGTTGTAGGCCGGTGAATCATGCAGTTCTCCTTCTACTTTCTCTACATAGAGGTGTCCTCCCAGGTGATCGATCTCATGACAGAATGCTCTTGCAAGAAGTTCTTCTCCTTCTATCTCGAATTCCTCCATATTTTCATCCAGCGCACGTACCTTTACGTGATTCGGACGAGTCACGATTCCCCATTTTCCCGGCACACTTAAGCAACCTTCTTCGCCTGTCTGCTCACCGGATGTCTCAATGATCTCAGGATTGATCAAAACGATCGGACCCTCTCCGACATCAATCACTACAATCTGTTTGAGAATACCAACCTGCGGTGCGGCAAGACCCACACCCATCTTCTCATACATCGTATCAAGCATGTCTTCAATTAAAATCTTTGTACGAAGTGTCATCTTCGTCACTGGTTTACACTGTTTTTCAAGAACGTCATCGCCCATCTCTCTTACTTCTCTGATTGCCATTATTCTTTCCTCTCTTTTCTATAAATTCATCGGGTTAAAATCGAATTGGATTCTCATTTTCTGAAACCCTGAGTTAATTTCTATATATTGTTCCATCCTGTCTTTTAATACAACTAAGGTTCGGTATTCCGGAGCTTTTACGTAAATCACTCTCCGGTAAATATCTTTGATCTTATCCACTCCCGGACTTGCCGGACCAATCACATTGAGCTGTGCCTGCCCTTTGATCCGCAAAATGTATTCCTTCAGATACTTGCACGCTTTCTCTAAAAGTGCCTCATCTTCACATGCTGCAAGTACTGCCATCAGGTTCTCCACCGGCGGATATCCCATCAGACTGCGGTAACGGATTTCTTTCTCATAGAATGCTTCATAATCCTGCGCTGCTGAAGCCTCGATTGCATAATGCTCCGGATCGTAAGTCTGGATCACAACCTCACCCGGTCTGTCACCTCTTCCGGCACGGCCTGCTGCCTGTGTCAAAAGCTGGAATGTTCGCTCACCGGAACGATAATCATCTGTATAAAGTGACATATCTGCTGCCAATGCACCGACTAATGTGACCTTTGGAAAATCATGTCCCTTTACGATCATCTGTGTTCCCACAAGAATATCCGCCTCTTCATTCGCAAAGGCAGATAAAATCTGCTCATGGGAATCCTTTTTCTTCGTCGTATCCATATCCATGCGGAGTACTCTTGCCTGTGGGAATCTTGCCTTCACCATGTCCTCGATCTGCTGGGTTCCTGCGCGGAATTCTCCGATATAACGGGAACCGCATTCCGGACACTCCGTCACCTTCGGCTGTTCATAACCACAGTAATGGCAGACCATTTTTCCACCTTTGTGTACCGACAAGGATACATTACAGTGCGGGCATTTCACTACATGGCCACATTCTCTGCAGGAAATAAAACCAGAATATCCCCTGCGATTCAAAAACAGCATGATCTGCTCTTTTGCATTCAATCTGTCTTCGATCAGTTCCTGCAACTTCTCACTCAAGATGGATCGGTTTCCATTCTTCAGTTCTTTACGCATGTCTACTGTATACACAGTTGCCATCTGCTGCATATGGGAACGGTTCTTCATCTCGTAAAGCTGATATTCACCAAGTCTTGCCCGGTACATGGCCTCCATGGACGGAGTTGCGCTTCCAAGCACTACACTGGCATCTTCTACTTCTGCCCTGTGGACTGCCACTTCTCTTGCATGATAGCGTGGCACCTGCTCACTCTTGTAGGTTGGTTCATGCTCTTCGTCAATAACGATCAGCCCCAAATCCGGAAATGGAGTAAAAAGTGCAGAACGTGGTCCGATCATCACATCGACCTCGCCCCTCTTTGCACGCATCATCTGATCGTAACGTTCTCCGGCAGACAGTCTTGAGTTCATGATAGAAACTCTGTCGCCGAAACAGCGGTAAAACCGCATCACTGTCTGATAGGTCAGTGCGATCTCCGGAATCAGAACGATTGCCTGCCTTCCCTGCCCGACCACAGTGCGAATCATCTCCATATAGACTTCTGTCTTCCCACTTCCGGTCACTCCGTGAAGCAGATAAGTTCTCCTTGTTCCATACAGATAGTCTTGCCGGAATTCCTGGATCACATGCTGCTGTTCTTCTGTATAGATGATCTCCTGCTGTGATTTCTTTGCCTGTTTCACCGGATTACGGTATACTTGCTCTGACTCTATCTTCAGCACTCCCTGATCTTCCAATGCCCGGATCACAGGCAACGTCACATTTAATTTTTTCGTCACCAGCTCATAATCCTGAACCGGTACTTCCATCAAAGCTTCCAGAAGTCTCGCTCTTGCTTTCTGATTCTTTTTCTGATAAAAAGCCAGCTTCTCCCGACTTTCTTCCTCAGTAAGCAGCAGACGGAGATGTTTCTTCACCTTCGCATTCTCTTTCTGCTTGATTGGCAGCACTGTCTTAAGTGCCTGGATCATTGTTCCGCCATACTGCTCTTTCATCCATGCCGCCAGCGCGATCAGTCTCGCTTCGATTGCCACACTGTTTCTGGATATGTCTGTGATCTCCTTCACCTTTGACAGATCATAATTGCAAGTCTCTGATAATGAAGTCACATAACCTTTGATCTGCCGGTTTCCTTTTCCAAAAGGGATAATTACTTCCATCCCCGGATGCAGCTCGTCTTTCAGTCGTTCCGGTATTCGGTACTGAAAGATCTTATCCAGTTTTTCATGTTGTATATCTACAATAACATCTGCAAACACAATCTTATTTCTCTTTTAATTCTTCCAGAACTTCTTTGATCAGCACGCGCTCATCCATCGGATGCTTCACGCCGCAGATCTCCTGATAGTCCTCATGTCCTTTTCCTGCCAGCACAATAACGTCACCCGGTTCGCCGTGTTCGATTGCATATTTGATTGCCTCTTTACGATCACAGATTTCCACATATTTTCCATCTGTCTTTGCGATTCCGGTTTTGATATCGTTAATAATATCCTGTGGTTCTTCAAATCTCGGATTATCTGATGTAATGATTGTCAGGTCTGCCAGTCTTCCAGATACCTCACCCATCTCGAATCTTCTGTCTTTAGAACGGTTTCCGCCGCATCCGAACAGACATACAAGACGCTTCGGATTATATTCTTTCAATGTTGTCAGAAGACTTTCAAGACTCATCGCATTGTGCGCATAATCGATCATCAGTGTAAAATCATCAGACACCTTGATCATCTCGATACGTCCTTTTACCTTTGCCTTCTTAAGTGCATCTTTGATCATCTCAACCGGCACTTGGAAATGGCGGCAGACTGAGATTGCAGTCAGTGAATTGTAAACACTGAACTTGCCTGGAACATCGATTTCCACATCAAAGTCCATCACGCCTGCAACATGATATGCAACACCAAGATATCCCGGTCTGGATACCAGTTCTACATTCTCTGCGCGAAGATCTGCCTCCGGTGAAAATCCGAATGTCTCAACCTTACATGTAGACCCTTTAAATACATCTTTGAAATACTTGTCATCCACATTGGCGATTCCGAGCTTACACTGTTTGAACAAAAGCCCTTTGCATCTCTTGTAATCATCAAAATCCTTATGCTCATTCGGACCAATATGATCTCTTCCAAGATTTGTGAAAATACCGATCTCAAATGGAATTCCCGCTGTTCTGTGAAGCATCAGTCCCTGTGATGAAACTTCCATAACAACACAGTCACAGCCAGATTCTACCATCTCTGCAAAATATTTATGGATTGTATAAGACTCCGGTGTTGTATTACATGCCGGGATCTTCTTGTCTCCGATAATTGCCTCGATTGTACCGATCAATCCAACCTTGTGTCCTGTCTCTTCAAGAATAGACTTGATCATGTAAGTTGTTGTTGTCTTTCCTTTTGTTCCTGTAATACCGATGACTTTCATCTTATCTGCCGGATATCCAAAGTAAGACGCTGACATCAGAGCCAGTGCATAACGAGTATCCTCTACCTTAATTACAGTCACATTTTCCGGCACTTCGACATCTTTCTCTACAACAACAGCTGCCGCACCTTTCGCCGCAACATCCGCTGCATATTTATGTCCATCAGATACTGCTCCGCTGATACACACGAAAACAGATCCTTCTTCCACTTTTCTTGAATCATTGATCAGTGTTGTTACTTCCGTAGAATCACTTCCCTGTACTACTGTGTAGTCCAGGCGTTCTAATAATTTATCTAATTTCATGATCTAACCCTCCTGTTCTGAACTGGTGTATTGCATCATTGACTTTCAGGCAAATAACGATTGTCTTAACCTTTATAGAATAACATAATCTCACCGCATATGCAAAAAAACCTACATAATCTTTCGTCCTGTTTTCGTCTTTCGAATCAGCCAGACACATCCAAATGACAATAACACAAGTCCCACACTCACTACCGGAATCATGATCCAGGCTGAAACTGTCTCTGGCTTAATATTTCTCTTATAAACATCAAGAAACATGATATGGATCAAATAAATCCCAAAGGAACATCCACAAAATCTGTCAATCCACTTCTTTGCCTGTTCGGACGGATTGAATTCGCTCTTTTTCAATCGTACTAACATAAGAAATGCCATCGCTGCTGCCAGTGCAAGCAGTGGATTACCATATTCCAGCAGACGTTCATAATGTTCTCCATCCTGCAAGGTTGCCGCATAAGTCAGCCCATAATTTAATGCCATGCATACTACAAAAATACCTGCCGGAATCATTTTCCCCTTCATCACATGCTTACGATATTTATATATATAATATCCGATAAATACATAATAAGAATAGATTCTGTCCCCCACCATTGGGACAGAATAATACATCTTTTCATCAAAAAATGTGGAAATATAATTGAACAAAACAGCTGCCGTAATCACCACAAGAAATGCGCGTTCCATCCGAAGGTTCATCCCTTTACACATAACCTGGAAAAAAGGAAGTACCAGATAGATCGGAATCATTGCATACAGATACCACAGATGCTGTTCTACCGGCTTATATAATAAATCTTTGATTTGATAAGGATCTTCCATATAAACTGCATTCCAGATCATATATATTACACTCCACACAAGCAGAACAATTAGAAAACGAAAGATTCTTTTTGCATGTTTATGAAGTGATTCCTGTCTTCCAAGCAGAAGTGCTCCTGTGATCATGAAAAAACATGGTACACTTATCCTTGCCAGCAGATTTAATAGCAGTGAAAAACTGTACTCCCCAATCGTAATATCGCCATAGGCTCTGCAGTAATAGTTTGATACATGGATCACAATAACAAATATAAAAGAAATCATTCGAATCAATTCCAGATTATAATTTTTCTCTTTCAATGCACGTTCCTCTTTCTATCTCTTCTGATTTTCATCTTTTTTCTTGTTTCTGTCCGGTTTATAAAATGTGCCTTTCACAACCGCATCCTTTCCATAACGATTGTTCAGCTGTTCCAATGCGGCATTTAATTTCTTATGTTTCTCGTCCGGTTCTTTTGGAAATTCAATATCAAAAATTGTCAGCTGCTCCGGTGCATTCTCTTCTACTAACTTTGACGTTCGGATTCCGAGCAGACGGACAGGTTCTCCACTCCAGCTTTCACGGAACAAATCACATGCTGTCTCACATAAGATAACCGGATCATTCGTTGGCTTTTGAAGCTGCACCTGATGCGACATATTTCTGAAATCATAGTAGCGAACCTCCATGCTCACCATCCCGGCTTTCTTGCCTGCCTTCTTCAGCCTGCTTCCCACGCTCTGTGCAAGTTCACGAAATACATCTCTCGCTTCTTCATAAGTCGTTGCATCCTCTGACAGAGTCGTTGAATTTCCTACGCCCTTTGCCTCTTCCGGTTCATACTGTATCTTATCGTCCCCGATTCCATTTGCAAAATTCCAGAGCATCCGGCCATGACTTTTTAAATGCAGCGTAATTACATTTACATCCGCATGAGCAAGATCTCCAATTGTATTGATTTCAAGTTTCTTGAAAACCTCCACACTTGAACGCCCTGCCATAAAGAGTTCTCCAATCGGAAGCGGCCACATTTTCTGCGGAACCTCTTCCGGAAATAATGTATGGATCCGATCCGGTTTCTGAAAATCTGAAGCCATCTTCGCCAACAGCTTATTATTGGAAATCCCAATATTCACTGTAAATCCAAAACGCTTCTTCACCTCTTCTTTCATCTCCATTGCCCCATCTGCCGGTGTCGGATAGCGGCTTGCAAGTTCTGTGAAATCCATATAACATTCATCGACACTGACCTGCTCAATCTTCTTCGTATAAGTACGGAGAAAATCCATCAGCATCCGGCTCTTTTCCCGATACATCTTGTGGTTCGGCGGTGCTGTCACGAGGTTCGGACACTTGCGGAAAGCATTTACAACAGGTTCACCAGTCTGAATTCCATAAGACTTGGCAAGTGATGATTTTGCAAGGACAATTCCATGACGTGAACTCTGATCCCCACCGATGATTGATGGAATCTTGCGCAGATCCACCTTCGATCCATTCTTCAATTGTTCAACCGCTGTCCAGCTTAAATAAGCAGAATTGACATCAATGTGGAAAATAATACGAGTCATGGGAGCCTCCTTTCTTGGATGATTTGTGTTGACTCTGAACAGTTACATTTATTTTAACATATAGTTTGCTCTCGTATCAATTGATTCAGTGATTAGTAGAATTAATCCACACTACTTTTTTATCCATACACCACAGAAAAAGGGCTGTGAAAAATTCAAAGTCTCCCTAATTCAGAAAAACTCTCATTTTTCACAGCCCTACACGCTACAACTTTTCATGTTACAGCATTTCACATTACAACTATTTTATTTCTTCACACCCGCTGTCAGTTTACCGCCCTTCACATCGATCAAGATCGTGTCTCCACGTCCCACATCTCCTGCGAGGATCAGTTTTGCAGCTAATGTCTCTACATTCTTTTGCAAGTAACGTTTCAGTGGTCTTGCACCGTACATCGGCTCATATCCACCTTCCACAACGAAGTCTTTCGCTGCATCTGTCAGTTCAACACTCAGTTCACGTTCTTCCAAACGGCGGTTCACATCAGCAACCAGAAGGTCAATGATGGAGCGCACATTTGTCCTTGTCAATGGTTTGAACATGATGATCTCATCCAGACGGTTCAGGAATTCTGGTCTGAAATGTGCTCTCAGATCACCCATTACCATCTCCTGACTCTGTTCATCGATCGAACCATCGTCCTTAATTCCTTCCAGCAGATAGTTTGCTCCAATATTGGAAGTCATGATCAAGATTGTATTCTTGAAGTCAACGGTACGTCCCTGTGAATCCGTGATTCGTCCATCATCAAGTACCTGCAACAGTACGTTGAAGACATCCGGATGCGCTTTCTCGATCTCATCAAAAAGTACAACGGAATAAGGTTTTCTTCTGACTGCTTCTGTCAGCTGTCCACCTTCATCATATCCGACATATCCCGGAGGAGCTCCGATCAGTCTGGACACGGAATATTTCTCCATGTACTCACTCATATCGATACGAACCATGTTGTTCTCATCATCAAACAGGCTTTGTGCAAGTGCCTTCGCAAGTTCTGTCTTACCTACACCTGTAGGTCCAAGGAACAAGAAGGAACCGATTGGTTTTGTCGGATCTTTGATACCTGCTTTAGAACGAATAATCGCTTCTGTTACAAGCTCTACACCCTCATCCTGACCGATGACACGCTTATGCAGTTCATCTGCAAGGTGAAGAGTCTTGTTTCTCTCGCTCTCGTTCAGTTTTGCAACCGGAATACCTGTCCATCTGGAAACGATTTTTGCGATCTCATCATCTGTAACGGCTTCATGCACAAGTGCAAGATCTTTTGCCTTTACCTTTGCCTCTTCCTCTTCCAGCTGTTTCTGCAGCTGTGGAAGACGTCCATACTGGAGCTCTGCTGCCTTATTCAGATCGTACTCTCTCTGAGCTTTCTGAATCTCCTTGTTCACCTGCTCAATCTGCTCACGGATCTTCTGCACATGCTCTACGGAATTCTTCTCATTCTCCCACTGTACTTTCTTACTTGCATACTGCGCTTTCAGTTCTGCCAGTTCTTCCTGCAAATGTTCCAGACGCTCTTTACTTAAGCGGTCTTCCTCTTTCTTAAGTGCAGACTCTTCAATCTCCATCTGCATCACACGACGACGAAGCTCATCAAGTTCTGTCGGCATAGAATCAAGTTCTGTCTTGATCAGTGCACACGCCTCATCCACAAGGTCGATTGCTTTATCCGGCAGGAAACGATCAGAAATATATCTGTTCGAAAGTGTAACTGCCGCAACAAGCGCACTATCTGTGATCTTAACTCCATGGAAGACTTCGTATCTCTCTTTCAGTCCTCTCAGGATAGAGATTGCATCCTCAACGGTTGGCTCATCTACCAGAACCGGCTGGAAACGACGCTCCAAAGCTGCATCCTTCTCAATATACTGACGATACTCATCCAGTGTTGTTGCGCCGATACAGTGCAGTTCGCCTCTGGCAAGCATAGGCTTTAACATATTTCCTGCATCCATCGCACCGTCTGTTTTACCTGCTCCTACGATTGTATGAAGCTCATCGATGAAAAGAATGATCTTTCCGTCACTGTTTTTCACTTCTTCAAGAACTGCTTTCAGACGTTCCTCGAATTCACCACGATACTTCGCTCCGGCTACCAGTGCTCCCATATCCAGTGAAAAGATGGTCTTATCTTTCAAGCCTTCCGGCACATCTCCGCTGACGATTCTCTGGGCAAGTCCTTCTACAACTGCAGTCTTACCTACACCAGGTTCACCGATCAGCACCGGGTTATTCTTTGTCTTACGGGACAGGATACGAATCACATTACGGATCTCTTCATCACGTCCGATGACCGGATCCAGTTTCTGGTCTCTTGCTTTTTCAACAAGATCCTGACCGTATTTATTCAATGTATCATAAGTTGCTTCCGGATTGTCAGAAGTAACTCTCTGATTTCCTCTTACTGTTGACAGCGCATGGAGGAAATCCTCTCTGCTGATGCCATATTCACGGAAAATCTGCTTCAACTCACGGCTTGCATACTTCAGCATTGCAAGAAACAGATGCTCAACAGAGACATACTCATCTCCCATCTGCTTTGCTTCATCTTCTGCATGGATCAGCACATTATTCAAGTCCTGACCGACATAAGCCTGACCTCCCTGTACCTTCGGTCTCTTGCCGATTGCCTGCTCGATACTGTTAATAAAGAGCTGGCCCTGAATGTTCATCTTCTCAAATAATTTTAAAATCAGACTGTCATCCTGTGTCAGCAGCGCATACAGCAAATGCTCCTGTGCCAGTTCCTGATTCCCGTTATCCGCAGCAATCTTCTCACAGTTCTGAACTGCCTGTAATGAATTCTGTGTAAATTTATTGATATTCATGGTCTTTCCCTCCTTTGAACCACAAATTTGTTTTCCCTGTGTTCTATTAGGAATATAGCACGTATTGTTAGCACTGTAAAGAGTTGAGTGCTAATTCTTTTCTAAAAATTTTGTGAAGTCCTTATTTCATGGGCTTCACAAAATTTTTAAATTTACAATTACACTCAATTTGTAATGATTTAGACCATTCTATCTTGGCCATCTCTCTTTTTTATTCATTAACGGTTTAAAAGCCTGATGCGGTTCACTCTGATACCAATATGCTACACTGGCAACATCATCCTGTCTTTCAAATAGTCCTTTATAACATACACCGATCTGCTGGATAGTAACTTTTAAATTTTCTTCAAAGCAAATCGGATCCATCAGATGCCATCTATAAAATCCTCTCATTGGCGGACAATCATCATTATGATATGGATTATGCACCAGTTCATCGTGTGCTGAATAATACGGATATCCTAAAAATGGAGAATTATAAGTCTGTTCTACCGTCTTTCCGTTTACCTGGTGAGCAAAACTCCATGACCCGCCAAAATAGTCCTCTGTTCCCGTGCCACATATTGTAGGATATTCTTCATCTCCGTCAATATAAAATTTAACTTCGCCTTCTCCCCACCAGTATCTTTCAAGTGTTGTCAGAGCAAGATATGTACCAATATAATGGCCTTTTCCTTTCACATTATCCAAAATAACATAATCCTTTGCCAGTTCTGTTATTCTTTGACGTCTCCACTGTGCATGAAAATAAGCTGTATCTTCTGGTAACTCATCATACAAACAATAGTCTACCTGATAAAAGAAATCAGGAATTGGATTATCATGTTGATTTTCTAAAGTAATTCTTGCTTTTTTACGAAATGGCATTTGAAAATAGCTATTAAAACCTCTGTTTGGAATTACGGATATTGGCATAGATGTAACAAGACATTCTCTTGCAAAACCACAGCAGAAGAAATCACCTAAAGGACTTTCAACCGATGGAACTTCCTCATCATCCCAGTACATGCGGAGTACTAAATCACGGAGTACATAACAATCCGCATCTGATGTTTTATTATTAACCGTAATCCATATATGCTGAATAATACCCGGTCCATCCATTTCAGCTAATACTACCGTTTCATTCGGCATAATATTTTTCAAGCACGGACTACCTTTTCTTGAAGGGCCAAGATGACTTGCTGCAATTCCACCCTTTCCTTTTTCTCCAGTTGGATTTTCAGCATTTATAGCTCTCGATCTTCCATTTCTTAATCTGAAAATATCTGACATTATTCACACCTCCACTTATTGCTTAACGCCGCCAGCCATAACACCTTCCATGATCTGCTTCTCAAAAATAAGTACGAAAATAACTATTGGCAGCAGGATAATACATCCAACTGTACTTATTAAATCCCATGGCATACTATATGATGTCTCCCTTGGAATAGTTGTAATAGCAACACTTAATACTTCTATTTTTTGTGCAAAAAACAATGGAGTGAATAAATCATTAAGGCAATTTATAAAATTAATGATTAATATTGTTGCAATAGCCGGTTTCATTAAAGGCAACGTGATATAAAACAGTTTCTGAAACATATTCGCTCCATCTATTTCTGCTGCTTCATCTAATGAAATAGGAATTTCACTTAAGAAATTACCTAAAATCAACATAGTAAATGGAATCAATGCACTTGTATACATGATGATCAAGCCAGGAAATGTATCAACTAATCCAAATCTTTTCATCAGATCATATAACGGTCTTGCTGTTACAATTCCCGGAATTAAAGCAGATGCCACTATCGCTGCATATACAAGTGTAAGTCCTTTTCCTGAATAACGAGTAAATGCATAAGCTGCCATTAAGCAGATAACTGTTGATAAGATCAACGAACATACAGTAATAATTGCTGTATTTAAAATCTTCTCACCCAAATTCATCTGCGTGAAAATTCTAATATAATTATCCAGTGTAGGATGTTTTGGCAGATAGTGAATCGGTGAACTAAACAGCTCAGAAGCAGGTGAAATAGATGATGTAAAAATCCAAAGTAATGGAAGTAAAATAATAAAAGCAACTATTAAAATCAAGCCCCATTTGAATATCGGTGCCAAAACTTTTTTTGTTTTTGGTTTCATTGTCAACCTCTCCCTTCTATATTTTAATCAAACTTTTTGATTGCTCTAAGCTGTATAAAACTTAAAATTGTCATAACAATAAACAGGCAGACAGCTATTGCAGACGCATATCCGAGATTCAAATTAGTAAAAGCCTCCTGCATAATTCGATATGCTAACAAAGATGTTGAATCCCCTGGACCTCCTGATGTCATAGCATATACTAAGTCAAAACTTGTCAATCGCCACATTGTAAAGAAAATAGAAAGGCTCAGTATTGTCTTCATTATATTTGGCAGTGTAATTGAGAAAAAAGCTCGTACCGGTCCTGCTCCATCGATTTTTGCTGCCTCATAAATATCTGCTGATAAAAACTGTAATGCGGCAAGCACCAAAATTGCAAAGAAAGGTAAGTCCTTCCATAAATCAACTGCAATAACTGCTCCTTGAGCTGAATTTGCATGCACAAGCCAATCATAATGAAAATTCGGTACAAATCTTCTGATCAAATCATTGATTAATCCATATTGATCATTAAACGCCCATCTTGCAGCAAGTCCCGCTACTACCATGGGCATTGCCCATGGTATAAGTACTATTGTACGCAGGAATTTTTTACCTTTGATCTTCATATTTAACATTAATGCAAGAATCACACCTAATACTAGATGGAAAAACATTGATACAACCGTAAATTTCACAGTAAATCCGATAGAAGATAATAATTTTTGATCTTCAAATATTCTAAGATAATTTCCTAATCCTATAAATTGAAAGTTATTGCCTTTTAATAAACTCATATCATAAGTACTGTTTATAAAGGTCATGATAATTGGATAGAGCGTAGTAAATGCTCTTACAATCACTACCGGAAGTACCAGAAGCCATGCAATCCACAATCCTTTTGTCTTCTTTTTCATTGTCCTTACCTCCCGTAAAACACGTAAAACAATATATTAATTATTTGACTACATATGTATCAACTGCCTTCTGTGCTTTTTCACAAAATGAGTCTAATGTTAACTCGTCAGATACATACTGCTGGAATAAAGATCCCATCTCACTAATAAACTCCATCGCCTGCGGTGCCATAGGACGTGCAAGAAGTTCTGTATTGTCCACGTACTCTTTTACTTCATCTAAACCAGGCAAATCCATCGCTGCTAATTCATCACTTTCCAACACGTCTGTTCTTGCCGGAAGTCTGGATGTCATTTCTGTATAATCAAGTTCTCCCTGCTCACTTGCAGCATACTTGAGGAATTTCTGCGCCGCTGCTTTATTTTTTGAAGCACTATTCAAAACATATCCCCATGTAGAAATATAAGCTGCCTTATTTTCAAATGTCGGCATAGGGGCAATATGCTGTTTATCCGGACCATACTTTCCTGAATTAACAAAAGACTGTATTGCTCCTACATACATAAAGATAGAAGCATATTCTCCATCAAAAAATTTCTGCATCATTGGATCGTACTGATCTGCCAGCTGAGAAATAGGTGTCTCTTTTTTCTTCATCATATCATACATGAATTTTACAGCTTCCTGAGTTTTAGGATTTGTCCAATCGTAGTAGTCTCCACCAAACAAATTCACAAATGTTCCGATAGAGTTAAATACATATGTTTTTTCCCACGCATCTCCATATCCGTATTTACCGTCCGATGAATTAGCTTCTACATATTTTTCAAAATCCTCTTTTGTCTTAATCTCGGTAAGACCTGCATTTGCCATCTTTTCCTCATCAACCCAAAAAGCAAGAACATCCATAAAACAAGGAACTGAATAAACATTGTCTCCTACCATTGTCATTTCCTGCATATATTTCTGTGGAAAATTTTCCATAATCTCCGGTGTCATAACGGTGTCTTGAAGCGGCTCTAGATAACCTGTATTTTTAAATCCGCTCATCATCTCATCATTAATTGTAACGACATCAATACTATCATCACCTGAAGATAATATAGTTGTTATTTTTGCCTGACGATCATCCGTATTTGTCGGGCATGCAATTGTTTCAATTTCCAGTCCCGTTGCTTCCTCCGCTTTATGGATATATTCATCAAAAGCTTTTCCATAAGTTGTATCCTGTGTCATCAAGGTAATTTTGTTTGAATTCTCGTTCTGCTTAACCTCTGTGTTTCCTCCAGACTTCCCGCATCCACTAAAAAGTCCAACAGACATTGTTGCTATAAGTAATACACTGACTATTCTTTTTTTCATTTCTTTCCCTCCTGCGTTTTAATATGCAACCTAATATCTACAACTATTTGTTAATATCATCATAGAAAATAATGCTTTAAAAATAAATATATTATTTTGCGCATACTTTATAATTTTTTTATTTTTCAAATCAAATTATTGCGTTTTATTATTTCTTTTATTAGAATGAAGCTGAAAGGAGCGGTTCCATAATATGAAGCTATTTACGTCACTAATCAATACTATAAAAGAACACTTTCGCTTAAAACTAATCATTTGCTTTATTCTTTGCGCCATACTTCCCCTTCTTATATTGGGAACAATATCTTATAAAATATCTTATAATATAGCTAAAGACAAGATTCTGAAAGAAACAGCAATTTCTTGTGAAAAAAATCAGCACCTGCTTGAAAATCGAATGACTCAAATAGAAAATTTAGAAGATTCTATTCATTTTAATTTATGTATGTTATGTACAACAGCAGAGCAACCTATGTCAAATTATCTCGACAAACTTTCTGCGGTTCGGAATAATATTGCTTCAATAGCTGATTCTTTTAATATTTATCATGTAAATATCTTTTTACCTGATGATACTTTTGCTTCAAAAGAAGGGCTTACTTTCTGTTCTTTATCAGATCTTAAAAAATATAAGGTACAGTTGAGCGATTTTTCAAAACAGGGGCTTACTCCTAATTGGATTTTTCGCAAAGACATTAACTTCCCTTATATGGTCAGCAAAGGTGAAGAACCTTCCGGAGTACTCTCCTGCTATAGGTATGCAAAAATCAATTCACAAAAAACTTGTTTGGCTGTTCACATAACAAGTGAAGAATTAAGCAACTACTTAAACACATTTTCTGAAGGCAATCCTTCTCTTTCTTATATAATAAATTCCGAGGGTGTTGTATTATCAAGCACAGATAAGAAACAAATTGGGGGTTCTTTATCCAATGAAAAACTTCATGCAATCACACAAAACTTGAGACTATCACATTTCTCATATGATAAATGTGAGATAATTTCCACACCAGTACATAACCAGCTATTTCTTGTTACTGAAACTCCTGATTATTATATACGCCAAAGTTCATCCTTTCTCGTAAAAATGATTTTCATTTGTTTCATGATTATTGTTCCTCTAACTATGCTCTCAATTATCTGGGTGGCTGATCAAATGACAAATAAAATCAATCATTTGTCTCATTCTATGTCGGAAATCAAAATGGACGATGTCATAGATTCGACGCAGATCGACAAGTTAGTTCTATCTTCTTCAACTCACTTGGATGAAATAGATTCACTAACCGTCACCTGTGCTAACATGATTTCAGAATTGAATTCAAGCTTTGAGAATAACCTTCAATTAAAAATACAAGAGGAAAAACTAAATTATCAGTTGCTGCAATCACAAATTAATCCTCATTTCCTATATAATATTTTAGCATCTGTTCAAAATTTGTTGTCATTTGGTGAAATCACGAAAGCGAATAAAATGCTTGCTGATTTATCGCTTTTTTATAAAGGATTGTTACGCACCTCCAATGATCTGATTCCTATTAAAAAAGAATTAGAAATTGCACAATTATATATGGAAATGGAAGCATTATGTAAAGATAATTTATTTGATTGGAATATAGATATGGAAGAAGGAATAGAAAACTTTCTTATTTGTAAGTTCACACTACAGCCTATATTGGAAAATTCGATTCAACATGGTTTTAAAGGAAATGGAATCCATATGCATATCGATATTTCTATTAGATATGATGATGATATGATAGAAATCATGATTTCTGATAATGGAATTGGTATGTCTCCTGAGAAACTAAATGAACTCCGTGAAGGTATTGTTTCCAAACAAATTCACTACGAAAAACATTTCGGTATAAGTAACATTAATTCACGTATATGTTCCTCTTTACAGGGACATGGTACACTCAGAGTTGAAAGCAACAAAGATACTGGAACCACAATTTATATAAGAATTCCGCAATTACTGGAGGACTACTAATGTACAAAATTATGATTATAGATGACAACCATATATCTGTTGATGGTATTTGCCACAACATTGACTGGTCTGATTTAAATGCAGAAGTCGCTTGCAAAGCCTATGATGGACAGCAGGCTCTTGATTATCTGCAAAATAATATGGTTGATTTAATTATTTCCGATATAGAAATGCCACAATTAGACGGTTTATCTCTTGCACAAAATGCACTAAAGATTAATTCATCTATAAAAATAATACTTATCAGTGCATTTGATAAATTTGAATATGCCAAACAAGCTATACGACTCGGTGCATTTGACTATATAGAAAAACCGCTTGATTATTCTTATCTAAAGAAAATCATTCGCAATGCTCTTAGTATGCTTAATAAAGAACAGAGGAATCTTGAAATATTAAAACAAAGCCGCCCTATAATGATCGATAATTTCTTTCATAAATTAATACAATCTTCAAGTGATGAAGCTCGATATACACTTTCAAATTATGCCGATTATCTTCAGTTGAATTTTGACTATCATTATTATCAGGCCATTGTAATTCAAATACAAAATGCAACAGACATCAAAGAAAAAAAAGGCATTGAAGAGTATCACATAAAACTAATGAGTATGTCTGATACCATAAAAGAACTTTTCAATGAGCACTTTTCACTGATTCATACTTTAACAAGTTTTGACGAAATCGTATTGGTAATCGCTCACAATTATTCTAATCAGAAATACTTCTATAATACGTCTTATGATCTGTTAACAGAATTATTGCAACTTTATAAAAACAGCTTTTTCGAATTAAATATCGGAATAGGAAACATCGTCAAATACTTGTGGACTTTATCTGTTTCGTATTCCAATGCATTAAAATCACTGGAATACCGTTTTTTCTTTCCACAGAAAAACATATTTACACTTGGTGATACTATAGACAACGATTACTCTGCTGAATTATATGAAGTTTCCGGTCACGAAAAGTTAATACAGCTTTTATGCGAAAATGACCTGGACGGAATAGAAAAGTGGATTCTTTCATTTTCAGAAGAATTAACACAAAACTACAAAAACAAACAGTTTATATTTATACGTATCTATCAGCTTTTGGGGCATTTACTAAAATTTCTCTGCGATATGGGCATTAGAAGCAATGACATGGAAAAAGACATTATTAAAACCTATCAACACCTTGACTCTTTTTCAACAAGTACTGAGATCTTCCAATGGCTTTCTAGTTTATGCCAGACAATATCTGATAAAATTAATCTTTCAGCACAGAGTCGTCAAGAACATGTTTGTACTGCTACTATCAATTATATACACCAACATTATCAAGACAACACCTTATGTCTAAATGAAATTGCTAACAATGTTCATATTAGTCCGGCTCATCTTAGTGCTCTGTTTAAAAAACAACGCCAGCAAAATATTTCGGATGTAATCACAGATATTCGGATTGAAACGGCCTGTAATCTATTGAAAAATACGAACCTCTCACTAAAAGAAATAAGTGCGAAAGTAGGATATTCAAATCAATACTACTTCAGTTCTTGTTTTAAAAAGAAAACCGGACAGACACCTTCATCCTATAGATAGTAGAATTTATATACTTTTTTTTATTGTTTATCAGTGTTATAATCTATAATTGTTTCATAAAAATACAGTTGCTGACGCCCATAGTGCCGACAGTAACAAAAAACTTAAGAGAGGAAACTATCATGAATTTTATTCAAAAAAATTTCAAAGGAATTCTGGTCTGCTTTCTGATTGCGATTCCATCCTGGCTGATTGGAAAAGCATTCCCGGTAATCGGCGGACCTGTCATTGCGATTCTCGCCGGAATGGTGATCACCTGCTTTTGGACTGAAAAAGGAACAGCCGAATCAGGAATTAAATGGACATCTAAAATTATTTTACAGACTGCTGTTGTTCTGCTTGGATTTGGCATGAATCTCGGAGTTATCTTACAGACAGGAAAGCAGTCTCTTCCTATTATCATCAGTACAATTTCTACCTCTTTGATCATTGCATGGCTGCTCCGCAAGGTACTGAACGTTCCTTCCAACACATCTATCCTTGTTGGTGTCGGTTCTTCCATCTGCGGTGGTTCTGCGATTGCTGCTACAGCGCCTGTCATTGACGCCGATGACACAGAAGTCGCACAGGCGATTTCTGTTATCTTTTTCTTCAATGTTATCGCTGCTGTACTTTTCCCGGTGCTTGGAAATGCACTCGGCTTCGACACAACTAGCGGAAATGCTTTCGGTGTCTTTGCCGGAACTGCGATCAATGATACTTCATCCGTAACTGCTGCCGCCTCTACCTGGGACAGCATGTGGAGTCTTGGAAGTGAGACACTTAATACTGCTGTCACAGTTAAACTGACACGTACGCTTGCCATCATTCCGATCACACTTGTGCTCTCACTGGTTCGTGCAAAATCAGCCGCAAAAGACGGCAAAGCATCCGGTAAGTTCAGCTTAAAAAGAGCATTTCCAATGTTCATCCTGTACTTTATCATTGCGGCTGTCATTACAACTGTATGCATGAGTCTTGGGGTAAGTGCGGATGTATTTGCTCCGCTGAAAGAACTGTCTAAATTCTTCATTATCATGGCTATGGCTGCGATCGGTCTGAACAGCAATGTTGTGAAACTAATCAAATCTGGTGGAAAGCCAATCCTTCTCGGTGCTTCCTGCTGGGTTGGAATTACAGTAGTCAGCCTTGCAATGCAGCATGTAATGCATATATGGTAAAATATTGGCTCGAAATGAGCCTTGAAAAGGTTAAAATAGATTAAATTTTGATAGATTTTCTAATTTATGGGAGCCGGAACCTCTTTCGATGGTTCCAAGCTCCGGTATTGGTTTTAAATTGAAATGAATTTCCATTGTGACCGTTTCAGGAGTGCGGCGATAATTCTCTGTTCCGTCCTTTCACAAATTTCAGACACTTAATAGCGGCTTCTGTTTTGAAGCAATATTGATCTTTTAGTTTATTGGGCAGCAACTGTCTGATGCAGAAATCGTCTGCTTCCTTATCGCCTGATCCTTGGATGTAGTTAAATAAAATCCCTGCCCAAAATCTTTTCTCTTTGCACATTTGGCAAGATCTGGCTCTTTTACTTCACAATAACTTCCATGATAGAGAACAAATCCGTCTTTTAACTTAAGCACTAATCTCTTGTACACCTTTCATTCCACCATATTGGTTTAATAACATTGGTAATAAACTAATAACAAATGCTATTGTTAATATAATCTTCTTTTTCATAAAATACATCTCACTTTCAAATCCCAATTGTTCGAGCTTTTCAAATACTAACGTACTTATTTCTGTTCAATAAGTGATTTATAGTAGTTACCAAAGTCAGCAAGTGAATTAACAATTGGAAGCATTTTTGTTCCGAGTTCCGTTAATCCGTATTCAACTCTCGGTGGCTGTTCATGGTAATCGTGGCGATATGCCAGTCCATCACTCATCATTTGTCTTAAACTATCTGTCAAAACCTTTTGTGAAATACCATCTATACTTCGTTGTAGCTCATTGAATCTCCATGGACGCTCTTTCAAGTTACGCAAAATCAGCAGTTTCCATTTTCCTCCGATGAGAGATACTGCTGTTGCAACTGGGCATTCCGGTAATTCTTCTTTTGCTCGCATAATTCTCGTCGAGTAGACTTTGTCTCGACTTTTCACATCCTTTCATCATATATTGTTTTGCGATGAGAGGTTCAAGTCTCAAAAGCCCCTCACAGAACCGCACGTGCCCTATTAAGGCATACGGCTCTTCAATAAGCCATTTACCTAATAAGCACTTTTCAGATATATCCTTGGATACTCCAGTGGATGTATCTTTAGGATATTCATATATTTCTTCCACGTCAGCCAATACGTTTGGTCTCTGCGTCTCTTGCTTTTCCATAACTCCTGTCTCACATATTTGTAATACTTTTGCAAACCTATGTAGTTTCCATAGATTCCATAGTATCTGTAATGCCCCGTCAGTTTCACATTCAACGCTTCTATGGTATCGGCTATGCTTTCGTGCATATGCTCCCATAACCATTTCTTGACTGCTTCTCTTTTCATTTTCAGCTTCTTCCTGCTTGTTCTATGCAGTACACAGTACTTGCCCCAGTGACTTGTCGCATTGTAGTGTGTAAAGCCGAGAAAGTCAAAGGATTCCTTTGTTCCCTTGTATCTGCCAAAGGGTAGAATTCTGCTTTTATCCTCTGCAATTTCAAGACCGAATTTACGCAGTCTTTCTATCAGAAGCTGATAAAACCTTTGTGCTTCATTCTCGTATTGGAACAGACATACAAGATCATCTGCATAGCGTACCATGTACATTTCTCCCTTAAACTCATGCTTTTTCACATAATCAAACCATGTGTCTAAGGTATAGTGCAGATACACATTTGCCAGCACTGGCGAAATCAGCCCGCCCTGTACTGTTCCAGCTTCTGTATCCAGTCGCTTACCATCCTCCATAACTCCCCCTATCAGAAATCTCTTGATATATCTGATGAAGTTCTTATCTGCTATGTCATGCTCAAGAAATTTTATCATCCACTCATGGTCTAGGTTATCAAAGAATCCCTTGATGTCTGCATCTAAAATGTAATTGACCTTGTCTGCCATGATGTGTTTGTTTACTCTTTGAATTGCATCGTGACAACTTCTGTTTGGACGAAACCCAAATGAAAACTCCTTGAACTTAGGCTCATAAATCGCTTCCAGTATCTCTTTAAAGACACCTTGAACGACTTTATCCTCAAATGACGGAATGCCGAGTCCTCGCATCTTGCCATTACCTTTTGGGATATAGGCTCTGCGCACGGGATATGGTTTATAGGAAAACTTCTTCATTCTGACAAGCAGACTCTCTATGTTTTCTTCTACCGTATTGCTCCTTGGTTATTCCATCCACTCCTACTGCTTTCCCTTTGGGTTGTTTGTTGTAGGACTCTTTGAGTGTGTCACTGTTGACATATTTCATTAGCGACTGAACTCTGCCATATCTTTCTACGAGACTGGCTATTTCTGCTTTCTCTTTTTCCATAGATTTTATGCCTCCTGTGCTCTCTATGTTTTGATTGCAAAAGCAACTTATTGTCCGTCCCTTCCCTCCAGCGTCATTACTGCTTTCATCAGTACTATGGACGAATCCGACTCCTCGATGGTCTTCGTTCATACTCACCATTGCATTGGTCGATATTCCCTACTGTCTCATGTACAGAACCATCCAGGTCTCCCAGGTATGTAGATCGGAAGAGCGTCGTGTAGGGAAAGAGTGTAGATCTCGGTGGTCGCCGT
>ENA-UPTB01000466-UPTB01000466.1-human-gut-metagenome-genome-assembly--contig:-NODE-466-length-43155-cov-8.585380_pt1 | contig 43155 bp, 32 predicted proteins | sample MGYA00250046_ERZ773369 | MGnify/ENA primary metagenome ERZ773369 (study PRJEB29103, sample SAMN06111938) | human gut metagenome | biome: human gut; feature: ankylosing spondylitis patient; material... | reverse complement strand
AGTTGGCTCTGCCCTCAATGACCCGCAGCCCCAGCGTACGCAGGCCGTTTGCAAGCAAAGGCCGCTGCGCCGCAATGAGGGCGCGCACCCGGGAGACGTAATCCGTTTCGTCCAGCGCGGCGATGCCCGCCGCCTGTGCAAGGCCGGACACCGCCCACGGCTGGCCTGCCGCCTGCATCCGGGCAAGTCGGGCTTCGTCGGAGCAGATGCAGTAGCCCAGCCGAACCCCCGCCATGCCGTACAGCTTGGTGAAGGCCTTGAGGATGACAAGGTTCGGGCTGCGCAGCAGCCGCTTTGCCGAGAGGGCATCGCCTTCCGGCAGGAAATCGAGAAAGCATTCGTCTACCACTAAAACTGCTCCGCACACTTCGCACCGATGCAGAAGTTGTTCCACAAGGGCGGGAGAGGCCAGCTGCCCGGTGGGGTTGTTGGGCTGGCAGAGGAACACCATATCCGTGTCCGGGTGCACAGCGTCCAGAATCGTCTCCGTCACCACAAAATCGTTTTCTTCGGTGAGAAAATGCCGCTCCACCGTGCAGCCCGCCGTTTCCAGCGCGGCGGCGTATTCCGCAAAGGTGGGGGCCGTCACCAGAGCCGTGCGGGGCTTTTCGGCCAGCACCAGCCGGAAGATGAGGTCTGCCGCGCCATTGCCGCACAGCAGCCACCCGGCGGGCACATTCTCCGAAAGGGAAAGCTTTGCCCGTAGATCGCGGCACAGCGGGTCGGGGTAGCGGTCGGCGGTGGGCAAAGAAGCCGTAATGGCTTTTGCCACTCCCTCCGGCAGGCCGAGGGGGCTGACGTTGGCCGAAAAATCCAGCGGGTCGCGGCCGTATGCGGCGCGGTAGCCCGCCCAGTCGCCGCCGTGGGTCAGAGTTTGCATCATACAACGAACCCCCGTATCACAAGCCCAAGCACCAGCGCCAGAATGCTGGCGGCATACATCATGCGGTCGGCCCGCAGGATGTCCTGCGGCTCAATGGGGCGCAGGGCATCGCCGATGGTGGGTTTCGGGTAGTATTCGCCAAAGTAGTAGGCCGGCCCGGCCAGCTGGACGCCCAGCGCACCGGCGCAGGCGCTTTCGGTCTGGGCGCTGTTGGGGCTGGCGTGATTGCGGCGGTCCCGCCGCCAGATGCGCCACGCGCCCTTGGCGTCATTGCGGGTGAACGCCGCCGCCATGATCCAGAGCAGCGCCGCCAGACGGCTCGGGATATAGTTCGCCACATCGTCCAGCTTTGCCGCCGCACGGCCAAAATAGAGATATTTTTCGTTTTTGTAGCCCAGCATACTGTCCATGGTGTTGATGGCCTTGTAGGTCAGGGCCAGCGGCGCACCGCCCAGCAGCATATAAAGCAAAGGCGCAATGACGCCGTCGCTGGCGTTTTCGGCCACGGTCTCCACCGCAGCCTTGGTCACGCCCTCGGCAGTCAAGGCTTCGGTGTCGCGGCCCACGATGCGGCTCACAGCCTTCCGGGCGGCGGGCAGGCTGCCTTTTTTCAGCTCGGCATAGACATTCGTGCTCTCCTGCACCAGTCCCTTTGCGGCCAGCGCCTGCCCGCACCAGAACATCTGGACGGCCAGCCCCAGCAGCGGGTGGAGCCGGGCGGCCCCCCAGCAGACGAGCCCTGTGAGCAAAAAGGTGCCCACCGGCAGGCAGAACGCCACGATGGCACCGCCCAGCAGCTCTCCCTGAGGCGTTTTGGGCAGACGGGGGCGCAGGCATTTTTCAAGCTTGGAGATGGCCTTGCCCATGTACACCACCGGGTGGGGCAGCCAGGCCGGGTCGCCAAAGAGGGCGTCCAGCACAAAGCCGCCCAGCACGGCCCAAACCGTCATCATGGGTTCTCCTCTGCGGCACTCTTTGTATATTGCACCGTCTTGATTACCGTGAGGATATGCTTTTGCGTCCAATCTTTGGCGTCCAGCACATAACCGCCCGCATTGGGGCCGCACCACTTGTAATAATCCTGATGAGGCACCCCATACCGCTCCATGGCCGCCATCTGGGTACCGCCATGGGCCAGAATGACCAGCCGGTCTTTTCCCTCTGCCAACGCCTCATCCACCAGCTTGGAGAATGCGGCACAGATGCGGTTGGAAAAGTCTTCTTTCCGTTCGCCGTCCGGGCAGGAGCTCTCACAGTTGGCCTGCACCCAGTCCTGATAATCCGGGTCATGCTCCATCTCAATGAAATTGCGGCCCTCAAAGCTGCCAAAGCACATCTCCTTGAGGCCGTCCACCACCACGAGTTTTGCGTGGGGGAAGACGATCTTAGCCGTCTGGGAGGTGCGCTGCAGCGGGGTGACATAGACCACATCGGGGTCAAAATCCGCTTTGCGGAGCTGGGCGGCTCCCTCGGGCGAGAGCGGGATATCCCGCTGGCCCTGATAGCGCTTCTGGGCGTTGTATTCCGTCAGACCGTGACGCAGTAAATAGATCAGCATTTTTTTGGCAATTCTCCTTTCAGCACCGTGGGGATGCCGCAGAACATCTGCACCACGCAGTCGGCGCGGGCCGCCAGCAGGCAGGCCAGCCGCCCGGCGGCTTCCCGGGCGGCACGCTGCCCGGCATCCACCGGGACCACGCCGCCGCCCACCTCGGTAGCAATGACGATATCGTATTGGGCCAGCTCTTCCGCCAGCTGGGTCAGATCGGCAGCATCGGCGGCTTTGTCCTGCACATCGGTGATGCAGCTGCCCGCAAACTGCCGCGCAAAGGTGCGCTTGCCGCTGTAGAGCGGCCCGGTAATGAACATCATGTTATAAAATGCCTCCCCACTGGCTGGCCGCCAGCGCCGCCAGCATCCAGAATTCGGCTTTTTGCAAAAACCACCCGGCCAGATCCCCCGTGATGCCGCCAAACTCCTTGACGGCCACATGGTGGTACCGCCACAGCACCAGCAGAGCCGCCGCCACCAGTGCCCCGCCGCCCAGCGCAATGAGCGCCGCAGCCAGCAGGACGGACAGAACGATCAGGATTTTTTTAACGCTTTCCCGGTCTGCCGCCGTGGCAAAGGTGTGGGCCAGACCGGTGTTTTTGGCCATGGGGAACGCCGCCACCGCCAGCCCCGAGAGGCCGCGCTCCAGCACCAGCGCCAGCGTCCAGCACAACCCCACCCGGGGGGAGAAGCGGATGCAGAACGCAACGTAGAAATACGCGAGGAAGTAGGTGCAGAGCCGGATGACGGCAAAGGCCCCGCAGTGGGGGTCTTTTAAAATTTCCAGCTTCTTTTCCCGGTCGCCATAGCTGGAAAGGGCGTCCGAAGTGTCGGCATAGCCGTCCAGATGGATGCCGCCGGTGACCAGCACCGGAATGAGGCAGAAACCGCCGGCCCGGATCATATCAGGCAGCGGCATCGCCCCGCAGAGGCTCCACAGCGCCCCGATGACCCCCCCGATGAGAGGGAACGCGCAGAGGGCGTACCGCATGTTTTTGGAGTTCCAGGCAAATTGCGGCACCGGCAGGGCCGAGAACATGGCAAACGCCACGGCCATGGTTTGGAGCACGATCATTCCGGGGTCCCTCCTTTGTAATAGACCGGGATGCCGCAGACCACCCGGCAGACATTGTCCGCCCGGGCGGCAAGGGCGTTGTTGACCTGCGCGAGGGCCAGCAGATACTGGTCGGTATCGCCTGCATAGTCGGCCCCGCCGCTGAAGACCTCATTGGAAACGAGGATGAGATGCTCGCACTGGGCTGCCACCGCTTCCACGCCGGCCAGTACGGCCTGCGCGGTGTGTTTGCCCGCGCCGCTGGGGCTGTAGAGCTCGTTAGCGGTCAGGTTGCCCAGGTCTTCCAGCAGGGCAGTGCCCCGGGCGGGGAGCTGCACCTGTTCGAGATGGAGCGGGCACTCCACCGTGGTAAACTGCTTTCGGGCCCGCATTTTCCGGTGCTTTGCCACCCGGGCGGCGCACTCGGCGTCCCACACCTGCATGGTGGCCAGATAATAGCGCGGCAGGGCCGTTTTCAGGACAAGGCTCTCAGCATACTCGCTTTTTCCGCTGGCTGCCCCGCCCAGCACCAGTGTCAGCATCCGGCACCTCCTTGAGGCGTGTAAGGGGTCAGCCCGCCGTCTGCGAACGAATAGCAGTTCCGATAAACGGCCAGTGCCATATCCCACAGCGGGATGGCGGCCACGGCCCCGGTGCCCTCGCCCAGATGGAGTCCGGCGGTGATGAGCGGGGCTTTGCCCAGCGCTTCCAGCACCAGCCGGGCGGCAGGTTCCGCCGAGCAATGGCTTGCAAACACGGCCTTGGCCGCTGCCGGGCAGAGCCGGACGGCGCAGAGGGCCGCCACCCCGCTGATGAAGCCATCCATCAGCACGGGCACGCCCTCCAGCGCGCCGCCCAGAAAGACGCCGCAGAGACCCGCGATGTCAAACCCGCCAAGCTTGGCGAGGACATCCAGCGCGTCGTCCGGGTCGGGCTGATTGACCGCAATGCCCCTTTGAATGGCATTGATCTTCCGGGCAAGGCCCTCATCCGAGAGGCCCGCGCCCCGGCCGGTCATGCGCTCCACAGGCTGGCCCAGCAGCACCGCCGCCACCGCGCTGGAGGTGGTGGTGTTGCCAATGCCCATCTCGCCCGTGGCCAGCAGGGTGACGCCCTGCGCTTTCTGCTCCCGCACCAGCGCGATGCCCTTGGCAACAGCCTCCACGGCCTGCTCCCGGCGCATGGCCGGGCCCTGGGTAAAATCGGTGGTGCCGGAGGCAACGCGGCAGTTCCGCACGCCGGGCACCGGCTCCCCGGCCATGCCCATGTCCACTGGCACCACCTCGCACCGGGCGGTGCGGGCCATCTGGCAGACACTGGTGCGCCGGGCGGCAAGATTCTCCGCCACGGTGCGGGTCACGCTCTGGTCCGTCTGGCTGACGCCCTGCGCCACTACGCCGTTGTCCGCGCAGAGGACGAGGACGGCACGCTTGGAGAGATCCAGTACCGCGCTCCCGGTGAGGGCGGCGGCGGATTCCAGCGTGGTTTCCAGCGCTCCCAGCCCGCCCAGCGGCTTTGCCAGGCTGGCCCAGTGGGCATGAGCCGCCGCGCGGGCGGCCTCGTCCGGCGGGGTGATGCCCTCCAACAGGGCTTTGAGTGTTGCTTCTGTCATAAACTGCCTCGTTTGTTCTGGTAAGATTCTGCCGCGGCCACGAACCGCTCCGGCAGGGGCGTACCCGCCCAGTACAAATGCGGGAACCCCGCATAGAAATGCTCGTTTGCAAAGCCGCAGGCCCACTGCCTGCCATTGGCCTTGGAGGCGGTAAGGGCGGTGCCGTTCTCCGTGGAATCCCAGTGGTGGAACTCGTGCACGGGGAACTGTTCCCCGGCCCGGAAGAGCAGGCTGTCCGCCCGCGCCGTAAGGGTAGCGTAGCCAAAGCGGACCAGCCGCCCGACCTTGACTCCCTGCCCGGGCAGGACGCCCGCCATGGGCCAGATGCCCCCCTCAGCGTCTTCCAGCGCCTGGCCGAGGTAGAGGAAGCCTCCGCACTCGGCCACGGTGGGCAGGCCTGCCGCGACAGCCCCCCGGATGCTCTGCCGCATCAGGATATTTTCACTCAGCGCCTGCGCATGGAGCTCCGGGTAGCCGCCGGGCAGGTACAGCCCGCCGACCCCCTCGGGCAGGCCCGCGTCCCGGATGGGACTGAACGGGACCAGCTCGGCCCCGGCGGCGGTAAGGGCCTCCAGCGTTTCGGCGTAGGCAAAGCAGAACGCCTCGTCCCGCGCCACCGCGATTTTGACACACTGTTTTTTGTGTTCCTGTTTGATCTGCGCTGCTGCCGGGGCAGGCTGCTCACAGAGGGAAAGCAGTTTTTCCCAATGGATATTTTCTTCGGCAGCCTGTGCCAGCAGGGCGATCTTCTGCTGTAAGTCCGCTACTTCCCCGGCCGTGTAAAGGCCCAGGTGACGGCTCCCGATGGCCGCCTGCGGCACCGGGGGCAGATAGCCCAGCACGGGCAGGCCCGTCTCCCGTTCCAGCATGGGAGCCAGCATTTTGTACAGCCCGGGCTTGCAGTCGTTGAGCAGGACGCCCGCCAGATGGCTGGGCGTCCGGAACTGCATCAGCCCCCGGAGCTCAGCCGCCAAGGTCAGGCTGGCCCCCTTGGGCCGCACCACCAGCAGCACGGGCAGATTCAATGTATCCGCCACCTGCCAGGCGCTGGCCGTGGTGCTGGTACCGCTCAGGCCATCGTAAAAGCCCATGGCTCCCTCACAGACGGCGGCACCGTGGCCCGCCGCGCCGCTGGCGTAGAGGCCGCGCGCCGTCTCCGGGGAGGAAAAGAATAAATCCAAATTGTGGCTCTCCACCCCCAGCACCGCCCGGTGGAACATGGGGTCGATGTAGTCCGGCCCGCACTTGAACGCACAGGGGGCGTACCCCCTGTTTTTCAAAGCTGCCAGCAGGGCGCAGGCGAGGGTGGTCTTGCCGCTGCCGGAGTTCGGCGCGGCCAGCAGGAACTGGATCATACGCTTTTCTCCGCTTCGTCGGCCCGGGTGATGAGGAAAATGGGGTTATTGGCCATGAGCAGGTGGAGTTTGCCCGCTGCTTTGGCGCGGCTGACAGAGATCTGGCAGACCTCCGCCTGCAGGCCGTGGGCCGTGAGGGCCGCCACCGCGGCAGAGAGCGTCTCCAACGCAATGGCCGAAATGCAGACGCGGGCGGCCGGGTTGCGGGCCAGCGCAGCCTCCACCACCGCTGCCATATTCCCCTTGGTGCCGCCGATGAAAACGGCATCCGGAGCGGGCAGGTTTTCCAGCGCGGCGGGGGCGGTGCCCTCCACCAACGTCAGGTTGCGGACCGCGAATTTTTCTTTGTTCTGGCGGATGAGGGCACAGGCCTCCGGGTCACACTCCACGGCATACACCCGGCCCCGGGGGGCGGCCAAGGCCAGCTCCACGCTGACGCTGCCGGTGCCGGCGCCCACATCCCAGAGCAGCTCCCCGGGCTGGACGCCCAGCTTTGCCAGCACGGCGGCACGGACTTCCTGTTTGGTCATAGGCACTTTGCCCCGCGCAAAGGCTTCGTCCGGCAGGCCCTGGGTACGGCGGGACGGCACCTGGGCCGCCTCCACCAGCAGCACGCTCAGGCTCTCGAAACGGCTGGCGGCCAGCTGGCCCACCGTGCCGGTATAAACTTTCTGCTCCGGGGTCCCCAGGTTCTCGCCCACGGCGGCGGCCAGCTTTCCAAAGCCCTCTGCCGCCAGCTGGGCACAAAGGGTGGCGGGGCTCTCGCTGCCGCCCGTCAAAAAGAACGTAGGCTTGCCCTCCATGCACTCGGCCACCGGGTCGCAGGCGCGGCCATGGGCCGAGACGAGCTTCCAGTCCTGCCAGGGGCGGCCCAGCGCGGCAGAGAGCATCTGCACGCTGGAAAGGCCGGGCAGCACCACAGGCCGATATCCCTGTGCCTGCAGACGCTCCACCAGTGCCGAAGCCCCGGAGTAAAACCCGGTGTCGCCGCTGTACAGGAGCGCGGCGTTCTCACACCCGGAGGCGTGGAGCAGCTCCAATATTTCATCCGGCAGGTAGGCAGCGGCACGGTTCTCCGTGCAGCCAGCAGGCAGGGCTGACAGCAGCCGACGGGCCCCTAAAATCAGGTCCGCTTCCCGCAGGGCCGCATAGCCCTGCACGGTCAGGCTCTCCGGGCAGCCGCTGCCCATCCCGATCAATGTGATCTTCATAACATTTTCTCCTTGCAGAGGTTCAGAATCTCCTGTGCGGTCTGGCCCTGTTCCGGCGGGCGGCGGAGCACCACGAGCTGGGCCCCGGTGCTTTGCGCGGCCTGCACTTTCTCGGCAAAGCCGCCCGCCGCGCCGCCATCCTTGGTGACGAGCCAGCGAATTTCAAACTGCTGGATCAGTGCTTCGTTCAGCGCCCGGGAGAACGGCCCCTGCATCGCAATAATGTTGCGGTGGGGGACGCCCGCCGCCTCACAGGCCGCAATCCCCTCCTGGGTGGGCAGCACCCGGGGGTAGCACCGCTCCGGTGCGATGGGGGAAAAGGCTCCCAGCTCTTTGGCCCCGGTGGTGAGGAGGACATTGCCCTCCGTCCGGGCCAGCTCCCGGGCGGCCTCCGCCGCACCGGCAAACACCAGCGCACCCTCCGGCAGCGGGCTGGGGGCCCGGAGCAGGCGGTGGTATTCCACCCCCGCCCGGGCCGCCGCCGCTCGGATATTTTTGGTAGCCTCCACGGCGTAGGGGTGGGTGGCGTCGATACAGAGGTCTGCCCCCTGCAAAAGAGCCGTCATCTCCTCCGGTTCCAGCCGTCCGGCCCGGACGGTGACACCGGGAGCACTTCCCTGCTCCTCCGCCCCGAGGTCCGTCGCCACGCTGACGAGGACATCCGCCCCAAGGGCCCCCAGCTGTTTGGAGAACGCGCGGCCCTCGGTGGTACCGCTGAACACGACCGCTCTCATCGCTTGTACCCCCGGGGCGTGACCATCCGGCCAGCCAGCTCACGGGTGGCGGCGTTGCCGATGAAGACGGTGGTGAACATATCCACCTGCGTCTTTTCCAGCTTGGCCAGCGTCAGGACACGTTTTTCCTGCCCCTCCCGGCCAATGTTGCGGACGATGCCGCAGACCGTCTCCGGCGTTTTACCGTTGGCCAGTAAAATGCGGACCGCTTTTTGCAGGTAATCCGGGCGGCCCTTGGAAGAGGGGTTATAGAGTGCCAGCGCAAAATCGCCCCTGGCGGCACAGGCCAGCCGCGTCTCGATGACTTCCCACGGGGTGAGCCGGTCCGAAAGAGAGATGACGCAGAAATCGTGGGCCAGCGGGGCTCCCAGCACGGCTCCGCCGGAGAGGGCCGCCGTCAGCCCGGGCACCACCTCCACGGTGACCTCCGGGTAGCTTTGCGCCAGCTCCAGCAGCGGGCTGGCCATGCCGTAGACCCCGGCATCCCCGGAGCAGACCAGCGCCACAGCCCGCCCTGCCCGCGCCGTTTCCAGCGCCCAGCGGCAGCGGTCCAGCTCTTTGGTCATGCCGGTGGAATAGGTTTCTTTTTCCGGGAAAAGGGGGCGCACCAGGTCCAGATAGACCGTATAGCCGCACAGCACCTCGGCCTGCTGCAAGGCGCTCCGCGCCTGCGCGGTCAAAAACCGCGCGCCGCCCGGGCCAAGGCCCACGACGAAAACAATGTTATGGTTCTGCATCCTTCCAACTCCAATCCGGGGCAAATGGTTTTGCGGCCAGCGCCAGCGTGACGCCCCCGCCCGCCTGTTTGGGCACCTGCAGCGGCCCGTCCGCCGCACAGACGGCGGCCCGCTCACAGACATTGTCCACCCCGGTCACGCTGCGGACAAAGGCCGAGGGGGTAAAATGGCCCTCCACGGCCTGCAGCTGCCGGGCCGTATAAAAAGTGATGGGCCAGCCGTGGGCGGCACAGAATGCCGCCAAGCCGGGCTCGTCCTGTTTTAAATCAATGCTGGCCGCGCCGCGGATGCCCGCCGGGGCAAGGCCATGGGCGGCACAAAAAGCCGCAAAGGCCGCTTCCAGCTGGTCAGCTGTGGTCCCCCGCTTGCAGCCCACGCCCAGCACCCCGATACGGGGTACCAGATGCAGCGCTTCCGGGGCTGTTTTTCCCGGGGTGAGGGTCAGGGCAAAATCCGCCGCTTCTCCTGCCCCAGCCAACGCCACCCCGGCGGGCGGGGTGCCCTGCACGGGCCAGTCCGATGCCAGCCGGACAGTGTGCCCGGCCAGCAGCGCCCCGCTGACCAGCTTGATCCGCTCCGGCTCCAGCACGGCGCAGCCCTGGGCTTTGGCCCACTCATCCACGGCGAACACGCCATTGGCATCGGTGGCCGTCGTGATGACCGGGATGGCCCCGCAGGCTTCCGCCAGTGCCCGGGCCAGCGCGTTGGCCCCGCCCAGGTGGCCGGAGAGCAGCGGCACGGCAAACCGGCCGCACTCGTCCAGCACGACAACGGCAGGGTCGGCGGCTTTGCTCTTGCAGTGGGGCGCAACGGCCCGCACGGCGATGCCAGCAGCCCCCACAAAAATCAGGGCGTCCGCTTGTGCAAACTGCGTACGAGTCCACTCCGCCAGCCGGACGCCGCCCGCGCCGCAGCGGGAAACGCTGCCGGGCAGTGCCCGGGCCAGCCGGTGGGCCAGAGCCATGCCTTTTTCTGTAAAGGCCAGATAGGCGCGGCTCATTGCTTTGGCTCCGTGGCGGGGCGGTACTCGGTGGCAAAGGCGGGGTCGTAGAGCTTGCTGCGCTCGTACCGGGTGCCCAGGAAATCGCCTACCACGATGAGGGCCGTTTTGGTGATGCCCGCCGCCTTGGTGCTCTCGGCCAAAGAACCCACGGTGCACCGCACCACCCTCTGCTCCGGCCAGGTGGCCTTATAGACCACCGCCGCCGGGGTATTTGCCGTGTAGGCCCCGCCGGCCAGCAGAGCCTCCTGCACCTTTGCCACCAGACCGATGGACAGGAAGATGACCATGGTGGCCCCGTGGGCGGCGAGGGATTGCAGCTTTTCTTTTTCCGGCACCGGGGTGCGGCCCTCCATCCGGGTAATGATGACGGTCTGGCTGACGGTGGGCAGGGTGTACTCGGCACAGAGGGCCGCCGCCGCCCCGCAGAAGCTGGACACGCCGGGGGTATCGTCGTACCGGATGCCGTCTGCATCCAGCGCATCCATCTGCTCCCGGATGGCCCCGTAAAGGCAGGGGTCGCCGGTGTGGAGGCGGACGGTGGTCTTGCCCGTCGCTTCCATCCGGCGCATGGTGTCCAGCACCTGTTCCAGTGTCATCTCGGCGCTGTTGTAGATGGCACAGCCGGGCTTTGCCAGCCCCAGCAGGGCCGGGTTGACCAGACTGCCCGCGTAGATGATGCAGTCCGCCCCCTGCAGCAGGGCCGCGCCCCGCTGGGTGATCAGATCGGGCGCGCCGGGGCCCGCCCCCACAAAATGAACCATGGCGTTACTCCTTTACCAGAATGGTTGCAAAATATCCGGCATCCTGTGCCGGGTCGTACCCTGTCAGCGAGGGGAAAACGGCTTCGTCTTCCAGCCCGCAGTTGCAGACCATCGCACTTTTTTCCAAAAGCCCATGCCGGGCCAGCGCTTCCAGCGTCCGGGGCAGCTGGCGGCCCGTCTTCATCAGCACTTTCGTGCCCGGGGCCTCCAGCACTTCGTCGGCGTGGCGGCCCGGAGCGATGGTCAGCGGCTGCTCCATCCCGCCTGTCAGGCTGCAGCCCAGCCGGGCCGCGGCGGCGCAGAAGCTGGGCACCCCGGCAATGCGGTGCGTCTCATACCCCTGCTCTTTTAAAATCTCTTCCAGATAGCCGTAGGTGGCGTAGACCGACACATCCCCCAGGTTGAGCATGGCCACGTCCTGCCCGGCATCCAGGCAGGCCCGGACTTTCTCCGCGGCCTCCTGGTGGGAAGCGCGCAGGGCTTCTTCCTCCCGGCTCATGACAAAGTGCAGGGGCAGGATGGTCTTGCCGCGGAGGTCTGCCGCCCCTCTGGCAATGTCCAGCGCCAGCATCCGCCCGGAAGCGGTCTGCGGTGCCGCCAGCACGGGGCAGCGCTCCAGGCAGCGCACGGCTTTCAGGGTCAGCAGCTCGGGGTCGCCCGGGCCGACGCTGACGCCGTAGAAACGTCCTTTTTTCAGGTTTCCTGTGTCCATGCGTGCAGCAGCTCCTTTGCAGTCTGGGTCTGGCCCAGCGGGCCATACTGGTTGGAAAAGAGGATGGCTCCCACACGGAACGCCCCGGCCGCGCGGCGGTCGAGGTGGGTCTGGATGGCTCCCAGCAGCCCGGCCAGCACCGGGGCCCGGAGGGCTTCCCGGTCCAGGATCTCAATGCAGGCGTCCGTGGTGGCCGCGTGGAGGAGGGCCGCGCAGACCTCCTGCCCCGCCCCGCTGAGGGCGGCGTAGGTACAGAAGAGCTCGGTGCGGCAGTCCGCCGTGCGGGAGTGGGTGTTCATGATGCCGCCCGCCAGCTTGCACAGCTTGCCCACATGGCCGATGAGCAGCACTTCCTCAAACCCGGCGGCGGCCGCCATATCCAGCGTGTCACCAATGAAGTTGGAGCACTTGACCACCGGGATCTTTTCCAGCTGGGGCAGGGTGCCGTGGAGGTAATCCAGCCCATAGTTGCCCGGGGCCAGGATCAGCCGCTGGGGCGTACCCGAGTGGGGGCGGAGGCGAGCCTGATTCATTTCCAGCTGGATGGTGTCCAGCAGGGCCTGCTCACTCATGGGCTCCACGATGCCGCTGGTGCCCAGGATGCTCAGGCCGCCCTCCACCCCGATATGGGGGTTGAACGTCCGCTTGGCCACCTCGGCACCGCCCTCAATGGAAACAGTCACGGCAAAACCGCCCGCATAACCGGCGGATTCGGCTTCTTTTTGCAGGGCCTCCGCGATCATCTCCCGGGGGACATGATTGATGGCGGCTTCGCCCACCGGCTGGTCAAGGCCCGGCTTTGTCACCAGGCCCACCCCCGGCCCGCCGAAGATCTGCACATCCGCGCGTTCCGGTTTCAGGACCACTTCCGCCGCAACGGGCAGGCCGGTGGTCACATCGGCATCGTCACCGCCGTCCTTTTCAATCACGCAGACAGCACCGTCTTCCGTTGGATGGCAGGCCAGCGGGGCCACCTCCACCACAATGCCTTTTGGGGTGCGGAGAGCGACCGTTTCCGGCGTGCGTCCGGTAAGCAGGAGCCGGGCGGCTCCCGCTGCGCCCAATGCCGCACAGGTGCCGGTGGTATAACCGCAGCGGAGCAGTTTCTGCCCGCTGCGGACATAGTGCTCGAATTTGGGTCTTGGCTTTTTGGGGGCCTCTGCCTGCGGGGCAGGCGTCTGCACCGCGGCGTCCGGGCCATAGAGAAACGTGTATTCCTCCGCTGTCAGGTGGTAGATGCGGCAGATATTTTCTTTGGTGAACGCTTCTTCGGGCGTCAGCACACCGGAAACAGCCTCGGGCGAGACGCAGACCACTTTGTCCGAAATTTTGCGGGCGAGATCCAGCTCATGCAGACTGAGCAGAACGGCCATGTTCCGCTCCCGGGCCAGCTGTTTCAGGATGCCCAGCAGTTCCACTTTGCCCTTGATATCCAAAAAAGACGTAGGCTCATCCAGCAGAATGATCTCTGGCTGCTGGCAGATGGCCCGGGCCAGCAGCACCCGCTGGCGCTGGCCGTCGCTGATCTTGTTGAAATCCCGGTCAGCGAGGGCCTCCGCACCCACCAATCTGAGGGCGGCGCGCACCTGCGCTCTGTCCTCTGCCGAGAGGACGCCCAGCCGCCCGGTGTAGGGGTAGCGGCCCGCCGCCGCCAGCGTGAAGCAGGTGGTGAGCTCCGTGCGGCGGGTGTGGGGCAGCATCAGGGCCATTTTGCGGGCCCGGGCGTTGCCGGACAGCGTGGAAAGCTCCGCGCCGTCCAGCAGCACCGCACCGCCCTGCGGGGCCAGCTGGCCTGCCAGCGTTTTGAGCAGGGTGGATTTGCCCGCGCCGTTGGGGCCCACGAGGGTCAGGATCTGGCCCCGCTCCACCCCCAGCGCGATATTTTGTAAAAGGGCTTTGGTGTAGCCCACAGCCAGGTCTCTTGTCTCGCAGTAATAACTCATCGTTCCCCCTCCTGTGTCTGGCGGCGGATCAGCAGCCAGATGACCACCGGCGCGCCGAACACGGCCGTGACCGAGCTGATGGACAGCTCAGTAGGGGCAAACAGGCTGCGGGCGATGAGGTCACAGAGCAAACAGAACGCCGCCCCGCCCAGTGCGCAGCCCGGCAGGACGTGCAAGGGTTTGGCGCTGCCCAGTGCTCCCTTGACGAGGTGGGGCACCGCGATGCCCACAAAGGAGATCGGCCCGGCAAAGGCCGTGACGCAGGCCGCCAGCAGGCTGGAAAGAAGCACCAGCGCCATGCTGAATGGCCGCACCGCCACGCCCACGCTTTTGGCGTAACTTTCCCCCAGCTGGTAAGCCGCCATGGGCTTGGAGAGGCAGAACGAGGCTGCCAGCGCGGGCAGCACCACGCAGGCCGCCACCTGCACATTGCCCCAGGTAACGCCCGAAAAGCTGCCCATGGACCAGTTGTGGAGGTTGACGATGTTGGAGTCCTGCGCAAAAGTGACCACGATGTCCGTGATGGCAGAGCAGATATAGCCGATCATGACGCCGCAGATGACCAGAATGCTCATCCGCTGCACCCGCCGGGCCACAGCCAGCACAAAGGCCATCGCCGCCATGGCACCCGCAAAGGCGGCTATGATGAGCGCCGCCGAGCTGGTGAAGCGCCCCTGATTGAGGAACATCACCATGGTGAGGGCCACGGCCAGCTTGGCACCGCTGGAAATGCCCATGACGAACGGCCCCGCAATGGGGTTGGCAAAAAAGGTCTGGAGCAGATAGCCTGCTGCCGAGAGCGCCGCCCCCAGCAGGATCACCATGACCGCCCGGGGGAGCCGCAGCTGCAGGATGATGCCCATGGAGAGCGCGTCCTGCCCTTTGCCCAGCAGGGCCGCCAGCACGGCCTGCGGGGTCAGCGAAACGCTGCCCCACAGCAGATTCATGCCAAACAGCACCAAAAGCCCCGCCGTGAGGGCGAGGTAGGTCAGGGTCAGGCGTTTGGGGGTGGTCATGGGGTACTCCTTTTCACATACCGTCAGGAAATTTTCTGTAAGAGGGTCAGCTCCTCCGGGGCGGGGTCGCCCTCGGTGAAGACACGGTTCATATCCAAAATGAGGTCCGGCAGGGCCATGCTCTGCTGGAAAAAGCTCTTGGAAGTGCACCAGCAGTCACCGGACTGGACGGCTTTGAAATCGGCCAGCATGGCGCATTTTTTCACCAGCTGCTCCCGGGTATCCACCACGCCCTCGATGGTGCTGTTGTAAATGAGTACATCGGCGTCTCTGGCCTGGGCGTAGAATGTTTCCTGCGGGAGATTCATGGTGGAAAGGCTGTTGCCATTGTCCGTGAGGTCGGCAAAGACATAGCTGCCGCCGGCCATCCCGATCATCTGGGCCACATAATCCCCGCCCTTGCGGACGGTGATGAGGTTATTTCCCGTGACGGAGAAGAACGCCACCGTCTTGCCCGTGGGCTCCTGCTGCAAAATGGGCTCGATCCGCGCGATCTTCTCGCTGAAAACGCGCTCGGCCTCTTCGGCTCTGCCCAGCAGCAACCCAATGAACTTGATCCACTCCATCCGGGCAAGGGGGCCGCTCTCATAACTGGAGCGCTCCACCAGCACCGGCACCCCAAAGTGTTCCAGCTGCTCCTTGACCTCCGGGGTGTGGTAGATCATGGTGTTTTCAATGGCAAGGCTGCAGTGGGCAGCCAGGATGCACTCGTAGTCCGGCGCACTGTACTTGCCCGCATAGGTGATCTCGCCCGCCTCCATGGCGGCTTTGGCCTCGTCGAGATACCAGCCATCGGCCCGGGTGCCGGAAAGAGTGATGGAATCCAGCGCGTCCAGGTGGATGAAGTAATCCATAATGGAGCTGGACACGAGGTAAATATTTTCCAGCGGCTGGCGCAGCTCCACGGTTCCCTCCGGGAGGACGGAAAGCTCCGCCGCTCCCTCGGGCCGGACAAGGAACTTGTCCCCAGATTCCGCGATCGTGAGCAGAACGGAGCCGTCGGTATAAACATCCGCCGTGAATTGCCGGGCATAATCCAGCGGGTAAGCGTGGTCCAGCACAAGGGCATCCGTGGTGGCAGGAGCCTCCTGCTGCCCGATGCCGCAGGCCGTCAGGGCCAGGGCAGCCGCCGGGAGGGCTTTGAGGAATTGACGTCGGTTGATCTTCATGGCATCAGTTCTCGCTCGGGGCGCTGAACGTCAGGGTGTACTCGATCTCATGGGGAGTGCTCATGGCGACGGTATCCGCCACAACAGAGAGCGGAACGCCAAGGGCAGAGACCGGGATCTCAAACGTGGAATTGCCCTCGGTGTTGGTGGGCAGGTACTTCTCGCCGTCCACGATCATATAGTCATAGTTTGGGCTGGACCAGACGATGGTGGCGGTCATTTTGCCGTCGGCCACAGTCAGGGCAGCGGGGCTGTCCACGGTGGCACGGCCGGAGCCGCCCTCCAGCGTCACCTCGCAGGTGTAGCTGCCGTCCGCGGGAGTCTCCACAGCCTCCGCGGCCTGTGCCTCGACATTGCGGACGCTGACGGTGTGGTCATACCACTTGCCCTTGGTGCCCAGGATGGCCAGCTGGAAATCGGTGTCCAGTGCTTCCACCGGGACGTCAAAGCCGTAGACTTCCTCGGAGGTTCCGTCGGAGTAGGTCACGGTGTCGGTGGTGGGCTGGAGCCAGTCGGCCTCATGGTCCGGGGCATCCGCCGCCATACCGATATAGAGGTTGACGATCTTCTTGGACTGCAGGCTGATGTGCAGGGTCATCTGGCCGTCTTCCACGGTCAGCGTGCCCTTGCCGTCGCTGGCCTCATTGACATGGAACATGCTGCTGTCGGTATCAAACTCCGCCGTATAGGTGCCGTCTTCCAGCGCCAATGCAGAAGAAGCAGCGGCACTCTCGGAAGCGGCCTCGGAGACAGCGGATTCCGCCACGGAAGACACCGCCTCCGAGGAAGCGGAAGAAGCCACGCTGGAAGCAGAGCTGCCGCAGCCAGCCAGAGAAGCAGCCAGCAGGGCGGACACTGCCAACAGAGAAACAAAACGCGTATATTTCATTGCATTACACCTCAAAAACAATATTACTTGAATAGTATAGCACGCAACTGGGGGAACAGAAAAGGGGGACACAAACAAAATTGCCCGAAAAGGTCTCCCTTTCCGGGCAACGCGGGTCTATTTTAGCCGTTCAGGGAGTCGATGGCAGCCTTGGTGTGGGCAACGTAGAGCTGCTGGACGTCAGCAACCCCGCCCAGGCCTGCGATCTGGCAATCGACAGAGTCGAATGCACCGGAAGCCTCAAACTGGCTCAGCCAGGAGTCCTCGTCCGCACCGGCCATATCGTTGTTGGCGTGGTCGCCGGCAACGACCATCAGCGGGCGGAGCACGACCTTGGTGTAACCGGCAGCCTTGACAGCCTCGATGACATTCTCGCAGGAGGTGGACTCAGGCTCGCCCTCAACAGTGCCGATGAAGACATTGTCATAGCCCAGGGTCTGCATGGCGGTCTGCATCTGGCTGTAGCTGACTTTAGCGGTGTGAGAAGTGCCGTGGCCCATGAAGACGAATGCAGTGTCATCCTTGGCAGCAGCCTCTACGCTGTCGTAACCAGCAGTGGCAACCGCCTCGGCAGTGACAGCCTTGGCAACCGCTTCCTTATCCTCGTTGATCACGGTAGCGTCAGCGCCGACCTCACCCAGCAGGGGCTCAGCCACAGCGACGGACTCGAACTTGTCGCGGTACTCGTCGATCATCTCCATCATCTCGTCGTACTCAGCGCCGTGCATCAGGTGAGTGGGCTGGACGACCAGATTCTTGACGCCGTTGGCAACGGCACGGTCCATGGCCTGCTGCATGTTGTCGATCTTCTCGCCGTCACGAGCCTGGACATGATTAATAATGATCTGAGCGGTGAATGCACGGCGGACAGACCAATCGGGGTAAGCGGCCTGCAGAGCATCCTCGATGCCCTTGATGTCTTTCACGCGGCTGTCGTTGAACGAGGTGCCGAAGCTGACCACCAGCAGCTCGTTGTCGCCGATGTTGTCCTCATTGCGGGGGTCATCCTTGGAAGCATCGCCGGTGTCGCGGCCAAAGTAATCGGGATCAGCCTCTTCCCCCTCGACCAGCTCTTTCTGGGCGTCAGTCAGAGCGTCCCAGGCGTCCTTGGCAGCCTTGCACTGTTCATCGGTGTTCTCGTTGCGCTCCTGCACATAGATGGCGTCGATCAGGTCTGCCACGTTCTTTGCGGCCATTTCGTCAGCCTCCTCGCTGCTCACCTCGCTGGCGGCAGTGCTGGATGCAGCCTCGCTGGAAGCGGCGGTGCTGCTGGAAGCGCTGCTGCCGCAGCCTGCCAGGGTGCCGACGCAGAGCGCCAGAGCGGCGGAGACTGCCACGGTCTTTTTCCAATTGAGTTTACGCATGGTTCTAGTTTGTTCCTTTCCTGTTTTTGCTTGTGTGCGGATCTTCTGACAGAAAGGGTACAGGCGGTACGCCCGGACACAAAAAGGGCCCTTTTGCCGCGCGGAGTGCACAACAAAAAGACCCCTGTTATTTCTGGGCTTTTCGGTACAACCAATTCCTCGTGATCTGGAGCATCTGCTCCCGTACCAACAGCAGGCAGGTTTCCTGGCTGAAAGGGACGGGCAGAACTGCCCGCGCCCGCGGCTGCCTTCCCGGAGGTTCCCCCAGTGACCGGCGCAAAACGCGCCAACGCCGCAAAGCTCCCTTATCACAGTGACGAGATCGCGCGGGAATCCCACCCGCTTCTCTTTTACCCTTTCCGCCGCCCGAAAGCGGCAAAAGGCACCTGCTGTTTTCTATTCAGACGGGGTTAGTATAGCACAAGCCCGCCAAAAATGCAATTGGTTTTCAGCCCTCTGCCGGTGCCCAGACCATGCCCAGGGCGCTGAGGTTTTCCACCCGCTCCGGGGTCAGCCGGGCGTCATGGGCTGCATAGCTCTCCCGCATCCGGCGGATCCAGTCGCCCAGGCAGAAGCCATCCTCCGTTTTATAATTGACGGGCACGGTCAGATCCCCGTGGGCGGCGCGGTACTCCCCGGCCCGGCGGAGGGCGCACTGCCACTTGGCCTCCCGGGCGTCCCACTGCATCCCGATCTCGTCCAGCATCGCGATATGCTCCGGCGTGACCTGGAACGAGTCAGGCCGCGTCTTGCGGGCGGCCCGCAGGTTGGAGATCCAGACGCCAAGGCGGAACCCCGTTTCATCCACATAGCTGGCAGGGACCAGCAGATCTCCCCGGCGCTTGGCGTAGGCCTTGGCATGGCGGTAGTTGTTGAGCCAGTTCCGCTCCCGCACGCTGCAGCGGGCACGGGTGCGGACAGCCCCGCTCCGGCGCTCCAGCTCGCCCCGGAAGAGCTCTTTCAGGGCTTTGACCCGCTCACCGCTCAGGCTCTTATCCCCTTTCTGGAGCAGCTGCTTCTGGCGGCTGAGCCAGCTGCCCAGCCAGATCCCTTCTTCCGTGCGGTACTGGGCCGGGAGCTCCAGGCTGCCCTGGGCGGCCTTGTAGGCAGCGGCCAGCTCATAGCGGTGCTGCCAGGAATCCGGCTTCTGCCACACCATGCCCAGCTGGTCCAGCAGGGCCTTGCGCTCCGGGGTAAGGCGCGCGCTGCTGCGGTCCGGGTTCTGCCAGGCGTAACGCTGGCGGCTGACCCACTTGCCCAGCAGCACGCCGTCCGGGTCGATGTACTCCGAGGGGACGTTCAGGTCGCCATGGGCCTGATAATACCGCGCGGCGGCATCATAAGCGGCCTGCCACTTGCGGTCGTTGCGGTTGGTCCAGTCCACGTCCAGCGCCTCCAGCCAGGCTTTCTGCACCGGCTTGATGGTGCCCGCCTTGTAGGCGGCCCGCTGGCTGCCCAGCCAGACGCCCAGAGCCACGCCCTCCGGGGTGGTGTACTTGACCGGCACTTCCAGCGTGCCGTGGTCGAGCCAATACCGGACAGCCGCGCAGTAGCTCTGCTCCCAGATGTCCTGCACGGTGTCCCACACCATGCCCAGTGCTTCCAGCCGCTCGGCACGGTCGGTGGACAGATTGTTGCCGAGGAACCGCTGACGGTTGTAAACGATCCACTCGCCCAGGGCAAAACCGTTTTTATCCCGGTAGCGGACCGGCACCATCAAGTTCCCGTATTCTCCGCGGTACTCCCGGGCTGCGGCATAGCCCCGCTCCCAGGCCTGCTCCATCCGCTGTTTCCAGACGATGCCCAGCTTTTCCAGCCGGGCGGCCTGCTCGGCGGTCAGGCGGCCGGGCTTTTCCCCGGCCTGGATCTGTCGCTGCAGCTCCAGCCAGCGGCCCAGCCCAAAGCCGGCTTCCGTGGTAAAGCCGCGGGACAGCTCATTGATATCCCCTTTTGCGGCGGCCTCTTTGGCGGCTGCAAAGGCCTGCTCCCACTGAGCGTCCAGCTGGCGCTGCAGTTGGCGGGCCGGACGGATGCAGGCCTGGTACGGCTCCTCCAGCGGGAACCCGGTGCCGCCAGCCTGTTCCGTCCCCTGCACCAGGTCCTCCGCATTGCGCAGGCCCGCAAACGAGACGTTGAGCTCCACCAACGGGGCGGAGTCCCCGCAGAGCGCCAGTGCCCGGGCCAGCATCCGGCGGTGGTTCTGTTCCAGCCCGGTGGAGCGGACCAGCACGGCACCCGCCATTCCGGCCAGCCGCGCCAGCCCGCCGGGGGTGCTGACGGTGACCAGCACCCCCGCGCCCCGTGCCGGGGAAGCCGCAAACCGCACGGCCATCTCCTGATCCCAGCCGTCTTTCATGATGGTGGCTTCTGTGTCCGGGCCGAAGAGGGCTTCCAGATTTTCCGTCACCCGCCGCATGGCAGCGGCGTCCTCACACAGGACCAGCTGCTTGCCCTTGGGCAGAGCCTCCCGCAGCCGGGGCAGCGCAGGGCCGCATTTTTCCACCGCGCGGCGAAGATTGGTGAAAACTTTTTCGCCCACGCCCGGGACGCCCGCGGCGTTCCACTGCTTCATCTGGATGCGGAATTCTTCCAGCGCCGTCTCGGCGGGCCAGAGGAGCACGGTATCCGCGGCAGGCGGCGTGACAAGGCCCCGGGCCAGCGCTTCCGTCAGCGAAATAGAGAACGTGCCCGCCCCCTGAAACATGGCTTCCGCCAGGCAGCAGCTGACAGGCTGGTCGGTGTCGATGAGGCCCAGCAGCTTCGCCTGCGGGCTGAACCGCTGCAGCCAGCGGACACGCTCTCCACACGGAAACGCCGTAAACTCCCGCGAGCCATCCAGGATGATGCAGGCCGGGCGGATCTTGGCCAGCTCCAGCCAGCGCTGCGGTGTATTGTCCTCACAGTGGATCAGCTGCACCCGCGGCGGGATCTCCTGGCCGATCCGTTTGGCTTCTTCCAGCCGCATCCCGCGCCGGGTCTCCCCGGGCACCACCCAGATCACGGCCGCGTCCGGGTGAGCGTTGATCCACGCCCAGACGATCCGCCCACTGCCGCTTCCGACGGGATAGAACAGCGCGGCTTTCCCTTTCTGCTCCAGCTGGGTGTCAATGGCCTCCGCCATCCGCTTATAATATTCCTGCAAATTTTCTGCCATAGTTTCCGCCTTTTTCCTGTTGTTGGGGTTTTTATCCCAGAAAAAAGAAGACCCGGCACAGCTCCCATTGCGTGAACTGCCTCCGGTTCCTTTTCAAATAGAATTTCATTCTTATTTTATTACAAAAGTTTATTTCTTGTCAAGCAAATTTTCCGTGCTTTCCCCATTGGCAATTAAAAACTGCATCAAACCGGTCGGTTGACGCAAAAAATCACTATTCAGCTGTCAATTCAGGGCTGCTTGCAGGGTAGTTTGTTGTATTCAGGCTTGTTTTTTAGGCAAAAGTTTGTTTCACATGAAAAAGGCGGAGCCCCCGCGCGTGGTGCACAGAGGCTCTGCCTTTCTTCAACCTGTCCGTCATCCTCGCTTGCGCTCGGTGCCTGAGAGGTTATTTTACAATTCGCTGATAGGTGCGGAGCACTTTCCAGCGGGAAACGTGCTTGCCGGGCTTGAAATTGCCGTCCTCACGAGGCTGGAAGAAGCCTGCTTCCATGCACCACTGGGCCGCTTTGGCCGTGTCGGGGTCTGTCACGTCCGCAAAGGCGGGCAGTGCGGCAGGCTCCGGGCGGCCTGCAGTGTTCCAGAGCAGGAGGGCCAGCTGGGCGCGGTCCTGCGGCACGGAGGTGCCTGCCGGCAGCAGCTGGTTCAGAGCCACCTCGGTGCCCACGAAGTAGGCCGTGGCACCCACGACGCCCACGACAGCGGTTGCAGCCGCGATGGTGCCGAAGTCGGCACTGGAATCATCCTCTTCCAGCGTGGAGAACTTGGCCAGAACGCCAATGTCCTCCTGCATGGTAAAGGTGGCAGTGGTGCCGTCCTCCATCAGGTCTTCCGGGCGGGGATCATCAAACACCCAGTAGGAGAACTTCATCCCCTCCGGGATGGCCTTTTCATCCAGCGTGATCGTCACCTTTGCGCCCTTTGGCAGCCGCTGACTTTGTATGACACCGGTAAGAGCATCAAAGTGCAGGGTGGTGCCGTCCGGTTTCTCGACGTCCACAGAGCAGTCCTCAAACTGGAGGAAGACGTCTTTGTCGTCGGGGTCGCCCGGGTCAGGCTGTTCCGGCTGGTCTGGGTCAGGCTGCACAGGATCAACCTTGTCATCGCTGCACCGCACCGTGATACCGTCCAGATTCACATCCTCTTTTTCAATGGCTTCCCACTGGGCGCGGGTACCTTTGAAAATGATGGTCTTCAGGTTGGGGCAGTTGAAAATAAAGCAATCCGCCACCGAGTGGAAATTCATTCCGGTCACACTGGCCGGGATGGTAATGGTCTCAAGGTTTTCGCATCCATAGAACAGCGGGAGGCCGCTCATCTCTTTGAGAGTGTCCGGGAACGTGATGCTGCGGATGGCCGCATTTGCATCAAAAACAGTTCTTGCAGAGTTGCCGATCTCCGTGACGTCCCGGCCGCCCAGCGTTGCGGGCACGACCACGTCAGCCTCGCTGCCATCGTAAGCAAGGATGCGGACATTGCCGTCTGCGGTGATCTCATAGGTGTAATCGCCCTCGACTTTGTGAGGAGATGCGTATCCAATGACCACTTTGGGGCATTCCGTATTGAGCGCGCCCTCCGTCACTTCCAAATCATCGTGCAGAATGACCGCGGTATCATCCACCTGAACGGGAACGGAATTTTCATCGTCCACGGCAGCAGTGATCTTACTATTAGAGCCCCGGGCTTCCATGCTGTCCGCATCAATTGCACAGTTCTGTGCTCCCAGTGTCAGGACACTGTTCGATACTTCCAGTTTGCCGCCCAGCCGGAGACCATATTGGTAATAATAGCCCTCATCTCCAGTGTCCATCGCCGTGATCGTGCTGTTTTCCACAACCAGATCGCCGTCTTCCGTGATCAACGCCTGCATCCCGCCCTCGTCGTTGTACTCGTCCAGGCCGGTGATCGTAAGGGTGGAATTCTCGATGCGGGCTGTGCTGCCGACCCGGATTGCGTCGTCCACAGTGTCCAGATCCAGTTGAGCGTTGGAAATTTCCAGCGTTCCTCCCGCTTCGATGCATTTTCCTCCGCTTTTAACAGTCAGCCTCGTCTGGTTCTCGATCGTCAGAGAGCCCACGAGCAGATCAATGCCGCCCGCACCCGCTGTGATTTCCAGCACCGCGCCCGAAAGGGTCAGCTTTCCGGTCTCTGCGGTAACACCAGCTGCCAGAATTCCTATAGGAGCATCATCGGAATCCCCGCCGTCCCATTCCAGGGCCGCATTGCCCGTGATGGTCAGTGCATCCTCCGTTTTGATGATGGCACCGGTCTTTTGGGTATCCGCCGCGGCAGCCTTGATGGTACCGTTCAGGGTCAGGGTCTTGCTGTCCGGGTCATACACTGCCCGGGGCGTTGTCCCCGCCGAGTCTTCCAGAATGTTATCGCAATTCGCGCTGGTAACGGCCTTGCCGCAGACCGTAAGAGAATAATTTTTCACATTGGGGTCGCTTCCGCCGCCAATGGTACCGTCCGTGCAGACGATGCTCACACCAACCGGCAGGTAACGGGGATCGATCGACAACGCGTTCCACTGTGCCTGCGTCCCCTTAAACTCGATCTTTTTCAGATTTGTGCACCCAAATACAAAGGTCGAATCCAGAGTTGTCACACTGGCAGGAATGGTGATGCTTTCAAGATTCAGGCATCCAAAAAAAGCCAAAGATCCGATGCTCGTCACTTTATCCGGAACCACCACACTGGTCAGGCCATTGCAAGAGTAGAATGAATTTAGCCCGATGGTTGTGAGATTTGGAGAGATTTCCACCTGCTCAAGGCCCGTACAGCCTGCAAATGCACTGTCGCCGATCCATGTCATGCTTTCCGGCATCGAAACACTTTTCAGGCTGGTGCATTCTATAAATGCCTGCATCTTAATGCCCGTCACTGGATATCCACCCAGCGTGGCGGGGATCTCTACCGTTCCGCCAGCGCCTTTGTATTTCCTGATGATCGCCCTGCCGTTACTCGCGCCATATTCAAAATCGCTCTCCGGAGCCGGTGCCGCAAACGCCGCCGCGGGCAGCAGGGTCAACAGCATGGCCACCGCCAGAAACGCGCTCAGGACGCGCAGTTTGGGCGGGGTTCGGGTGGTTTGTTCTTTCATTTTACACGCCTCCTTCTGGTGCAGAAAAATCCAAAGAAAAAAGCCCTGTGGTTTGATTTTACTCTACCACAGAGCCTGCAAAATTCCTATTAACCTTTGGTTAGTATTTTGTGCCAAAAAGGGCAGCCAGCTGGGCGCGCTTGTTTCGCACGGCCCCGCCGATGTCCAGCTTGGCGTACAGCTGGTTGATGTACTGCTTGACGGTCCCCTCCGAGAGGTGGAGTGTTTCGGCGATCTCCTTGTTGGTGCGGCGCTGGGCCACCAGCCGGGCAAGGGCCAGCTCTTTCTCGGTCAGTGCGGCGGCAATGGCCGGACGGTCTGCCGAGCCGTTGAGCTGGGCGCGCCGGGCCTCGTACCGCTGCCCCAGAGCGATCGCCCGCTCCACCAGCGGCTGGGCACTGCCCCAGCCGCCCTGCGCCAGCAGCGGGGCCAGATAGCGGTAATTTTCGGCCAGCGGCATCCAGAAGCCATCCGGCGCGGCCTCTGCCAGCGCCTGCTCCAGTGCCGCCCGGGCCTCGGCAGGCTGGCCATACAGTCCGTACGCTGCCGCCATCTGCACCCGGACATGGAGGGCCACCAGCCCATAGTGGAACCGCTGGCAGGCGGCCAGCAGCTCCTCACAGCGGGCCAGCACCTTGACTGCCTGCCCCTGTGCCAGCCAGACCTGCAGCTCGATCATTTCCATCATGGGGCGGCAGAGGGCAAAGTAGCTCACGGAGGCAAGACGATGCTCCCGGAAGACCTCGGGCACGGCATCGGTGCGGCCAAGCAGGGCGTAGTAATAGGCCTCGATGCTCTCCAGCAGGTGGAGCAGAACGACATCGTGCCGCTGGAGGAGGGCGGCACGGCGGGCCTCGAAATCAAACGGCTCCCCTGCCTGCCCGCAGAGGGAAAGCCGCAGGGCGAGGAAATCACAGCAGAGGGCCATGTTCTCCTGCCCGCGGGAAGCCGCCCGCACCCGGGCCCGTTCCAGCAGCAGGACCGCCCGCTCAAAATGTCCCTGCATGAACGCGGCCTCGGCATCCATCACCAGCTCGGCCCCCTGCCCGTGGCCCTGGGTGATCTTATAATAATGGGGCATACACTCGTACATTTCGGCCAGCTCCTTGCCCAGCTCCCCGGGAGCACGGTAGTACATCATCAGCACCGAGGGGGAACCGAACGTCCAGCTGCCGCTGTTGCGCAGGGTAACAGCAGGGCGGGTCATCTGGCGGCTGGCACTGCGGTGGAGGCGGCTCATCCGGGTGATATCGTTGTACATCAGAAAGCTCAGGATGAGGTCGCACTCGCCCAGCAGGTTGCCCCGCTCCTGGGCCGGAAGCTCCGGGTGCTCCCGCACGGCGGCTTCCAGCAGGGCCTTGAGCTCCATCATTTTGGGGATCTGCTGGCAGGTGAACATCCGGCGCATCAGCACCAGAATGGCCAGCGGGTGCCGCTTAAGGGCGTCCACCGGGCAGCGGCCCAGCCGTTCCAGCAGCTCCGCCGGGCCGAGGGATGCCAGCAGGATGCCGGCGTCCTCCTCAATGACGTGGAGGGCGGCGTCATAATCCCCGCATTTTTCGTAGGCACGCAGGGCGGGCAGATACTGCCGCCGGGCCTCGTACCAGCGGCCATACCGTTCCCAGACGGCCGCCTGCCGCGGGGCGGGCAGCTGGGCAAACAGCCGCTCGGCGCATTCTTTCATCATGTGGTGGAACCGGAAGCTCTCGCCGTCCGGCAGGCGGGTGACAAAGGCGTTCTGCCGCGTCAGGGCCAGCAGCACCTGCTCGGCGTCCGGCATCCGGGTCACGGCAGAAGCCATCTCCACCGTAAACTCATCGGCCAGGCCCATCACGGCCAAAAACTCCTGCCGCTGCGGAGACAGGGACTCGATCATGGCCGCGGTGAACATGGCGTAGATGTCCGAACTGGTGGGCAGCAGGGTGCCCCGCTCCGCCAGCGCGTGGAGATTGAGGTAGATGGCAGAGAACCAGCCCTCGCAGGAGTGGAGCAAGGTTTCCCGCTGGGGCTCCGTCAGCTCCATACCGCAGCGGCGGACGTAGGCGGATAACTCTTTCTCGTTCAGCCGCAGCTGGTCGGCCCCCACCCGGTGGAGCCGCTGCCCCAGGCGGAGGATCTCGCCCTGGGGCAGGAAATCGTTCCGGCTGGCCACCACGAGGTGGGCGTTGCCCGGCAGGCGGTTGGCCAGTGCACAGAGGAACGCGGCGGCCTGCTCGTCCCGGAGCAGGTGGAAGTCATCCAGAAAGAGATCGATCTCCCGCTCCCCGGCCAGCGCGGTGCAGAGGTCGTCCAGCAGCAGGGCCGCGCCGCTGGCGTCCGTGGGGCACTCGTACCCCTCCAGCACGGTCAGCCCGGCCTGCGCAAACGCCTTTTGCAGGCTTTTCCAGAAGATGGCCCGGTTGGCGGAGTAGATGCTCACCCGCAGCACGGCGGCTCCCTCCCGGCCGCGCTCGTTCAGGTACCAGTTGATGGCGGTGGTCTTGCCGTAGCCCATGGGAGCCACCACCGCCGTCAGGCTGCTGCGGGCAACGGGCTGCAGGCTGTGCCGCATCCGCTCCGAGATGTAGACCGCATTCAGATTTCCTTTGTATTTCGGCATAAGCTGTTTCTCCCCGCACCGGCTCTGTGACGGACATTCTTGTCTTTATTATATCAGACTTTTCCCAGACTTCAATTCTGCGGGAAACAAAAAGGCCGCGGAGCCTCTGCCGGTTTCCGGCGGGGGTTCCGCAGCCTTGATTTTCGGGGCAGAACGCCTGCATTGCAGGCATCTGCAGAACTTACTTGGTGGTGAAGAACATCTTGACCCGGTTCCAGTTGCGGAGAGCTGCGTTGCTCTTATCGTTCAGGATCTCCTGCACAGCGGGGTCGTTCAGGTTCAGGCTCTTGCTGTAGGGGGCGTCGATCTTGCCCTGATTGACCAGCGCGATCAGGGTCGCACGGTCGGGGTTGGTCTCCTGCAGATCCACGCCCACGATCTTCCAGTTGTTGTCCACTTCGGGAGCCACCGGAGAATGCTCGGCAAAGTAAGCCACGATCATGTCGCGAATGGAGTTGGAGGACTCCCACTCCTTCTTGCCGGACACGAGGCCCTGACTCTTCAGGGCGGACGAGTAGCGGTAGTTGTTGACCGCCAGCGTCAGGGTCTGGTCGTCCTGCAGCGGTGCGCCGTGGAACATGACATTCTTGATGCGCTGACCCTTGGGCTGGCTCAGATCGATCTCATAGTCCACACCGGCAAACATATCGTAGAGGTAGCCGGGGTATTCGGGGTCAAAGGAGATGTTGATGTCGCCAGGCACCCACTGATTGTAGCACTCGGCGGACCACTCCATGTAGGCTTTCAGCTCGGCACCGGTCACGCGGACACGGTACAGGGTGTTGTCAAACTTGTAGATATCGAAGATGTTGCCGTAGTTGATCTCGCCCTTGGGCAGGTCGCTGGTGTCCTTGAAGAGAGCTGCTGCGGAGACGTCCGCGCCGGAGTTCTCCAGCTGCACCTTGTTGATGAGATCCATGACGGCCGTATCCCGCAGCTTGCCCTCGGGCAGACCGGCGATCTCGTTGGTGGGCTGGAACTTTGCGGTGGTAGAGCCAAGCGCACTGCCCTTTTCGCCGTCGGCACCGGTGCCGCCCTTGATGAAGTCGCGGGTCTCCTGATGGGCTTTTGCGACCACGGGGTTGGCACGCAGCTCCTCACTGGGGGTCACACCGGTCATATCCACGATCTCCACCGAGGAGTCCACGATGTTCTTGTCGGCGTCCAGCGTCAGATCGAAACGGGCGATGTCACGGCCGCTGTTGCGCACACCGCCGATGACCACATTGCCCTCTTTCTGCTTGACGACCACATGGTTGTGTGCCACCTGCAGGACATCCACTTCCGGGTTGTCGTCGAGGATCTTCTGGGCGGAGTCAGAGCCGCCTTCCTCATCAAACTCGGCGTAGAGACCCATGTGGGCGGAGACCACGATCACGTCGGCCTGCCCGTTGATGGCCTGGATTGCTTCCTTGACTGCGGTGCTGGCGGCCTCATAGGTGCATTCCTCGATGCCGGCCTTGCCGCCGTCCCAGATGGGCACATCGGGGGTGACCACGCCGATGATGGCGATCTTCACGCCATCCCGCTCGGTGATGGTCCAGCCTGCGCCGGTCACAAAATTGCCGCTGGCGTCCTTGACATTGGCTGCCAGCACGGGGAAGTTGGCCTGACTGAGGATGGTCTTCATGGTCGGGATGCCCCAGTTGAACTCATGGTTGCCAAGCGTCATGGCATCGTAGCCCATCTGGTTCATGGCGGCGATCACCGGATGCGCCTCATTCGGCCGCTTGTTGGCGATGTCGTCGGTCATGATCGTGCCCTGAATGTCGTCACCGGCATCCACCAGCACCACATTGGGCTGCTCAGCCCGCACCTGCTGGATGTAGGTGTACAGGCGTACCATGCCGTTGTTGGCGGTCTCCTTGTCGTCCTCGTAGCTGTAGCCCCACGGATTGCCGTGCATATCCGAGGTGCCGAGAATGGTGATGTGCGTCTGCTGGTCGTTCCCCGCAGCAAAAGCCGCAGCCGGGAAGATGCTGATCGCCAGCGCAGCCGCAGCAACGCCGGAGATCAGTTTGCGGAACAGATTTCTCATGTGAATACCTCTTCTCTTTCGTCCGATGATTTGCGTCGTTTTTCGCTTGAACCTAGGCTCAGTATACGCATTTTTTTCACATTCCGCAAGCGGTTTACGGTTTTTTACCCCTTTTTTCGACAAAAGTTATACTTTTACCCTTCCGTTTTGCAGCAGTCTGCCGGAATCGGCCCGCCATTTGGCTTCCGGGGAAAAGCTGTCATCCCCCTTAAAGCGGTCACACCCAGTTCTTCCGCCCATAGCGGGTGGTCAGCTGGCAGAGAGGGCACTGCATCGATGATGACTTTGATCGCGGGATCCGGGTCTTTCACGTCAGAAGATTTGTAGCCTTTCTTGACCGCAATGAAAATGGCCAGGCCAGCGACACACAGACCCATCAGGATGCCGGGCAGGTAGCCGCCCATGAACAGAGCAGCAACAGAAACGCCGCCAGCGGTGATGGAATACAGGATCAACGGACCAGACGGAGGGATCAGGATGCCGGTAGGAGCCGAGCAGATGTTGACGGCTGCGGAGTAGATGCTCACCCGCAGCACGGCGGCTCCCTCCCGGCCGCGCTCGTTCAGGTACCAGTTGATGGCGGTGGTCTTGCCGTAGCCCATGGGAGCCACCACCGCCGTCAGGCTGCTGCGGGCAACGGGCTGCAGGCTGTACCGCATCCGCTCCGAGATGTAGATGATATTCAGTTCCGGCTTTTGTCTGAGCATCCGCGTCCCTCTTTTCTATTCTTATTGATTATATTACCACAAATCTCTAGAAGTTGGAAGTAAAGCCTACATCACAAAAAACATGGTTTCCATCACAAAAACCTGTTTGGCCGCACCGGATCTCCATGGTACAATATACTCAAATCATTTTAAGATAAGGAGTCTCTTTTTATGGAAACGACCTCAAAACGCAAGTCTGGCACCACGGACCTTACGGTGGGCAAGCCGTTGTTCCAGATTTTGCGGTTTGCGCTGCCGCTGGTGCTGGGCACCCTGTTCCAGCAGCTGTACAGCTTTGCGGACACCGTCATTGTGGGCCGGTGCCTGGGCACCGACGCACTGGGTGCGGTAGGCACCACCTACTCCCTCAACTTTCTCATCCTGGGCTTTGTGCAGGGTGCCTGCGTGGGCTTTGGCATCCCGGTAGCCGAGACGTTCGGTGCCAAGGATAAGGGCGGCCTGCGGAAATACCTGTTCAACGGTGCCCTGCTCTGCGTGGTGCTGAGCGTGGTGTTCACCATCTTCACCACCCTGATGGCGGGCCCGCTGCTTCAGCTCATCCACACGCCGGAAGAGCTGTACGCGGACTCCGTGCTCTACATCCGGATCCTCTTCCTGGGCATCCCGGCCACGGTGCTGTACAACTACGCTTCCAGCGTGCTCCGCGCCATGGGCGACTCCCAGCACCCGTTCTATTTCCTGCTGGCGGCCAGCGTGCTGAACATCGGGCTGGATTACCTGCTCATCGTCTCCATGGGCATGGGCGTGGACGGCGCGGCCCTTGCCACCGTCCTCAGCCAGCTGCTCAGCGGCGGGCTGTGCGCGTTCTGGTTCTTTACCCGGACGGCCAAGCAGGAGGAGCTCACGTTCCGGGGTCAGAGCAGCCTGCTCTCCGCCGGGCACTGTAAGCGGCTGGCCTACATCGGCTTTCCCATGGGCTTTGAGTATTCCGTCTCGGCCATTGGCGCCGTCATCATGCAGGACGCCATCAACCTGCTGGGCAGTACCGCGGTAGCCGCCCAGACTGCCGGTGAGAAGATCCGCCAGATGTTCACCCTGCCCATGGAGAGCGTGGGCATGGCCATGGCCACCTATGTAGGGCAGAACCATGGTGCCCACCGCACCGACCGCATCAAGCAGGGCATCAAGGACGGCTGCACGATCCAGCTGACCTACTGCGTGGCCGCCTGGGTCGTCATCTTCTTCGTCAAGCCTTACGCCGTGGGGCTGGTGCTGGGCGATGCAGACCCCGCCGTGACCGCCGGAGCCATCCAGTACCTGGCCATTATGAGTATGCTGTTCTGCTTCCATGGCCTGCTGATGATCTTCCGCAACACGCTGCAGGGCCTGGGCTACAGCGTGCAGGCCATCATTTCCGGCGTGGGCGAGCTCATCGGCCGCAGCCTGGGCGGCCTGCTGGCCGTGAAAACAGGCCTGGGCTATGTTGGCATCTGCCTTTCCAACCCCTTTGCCTGGGGCCTGGCCATGCTGTACTGCATGTTCATGGTGCGCCGGATGCTCAAGCGGGAAGAATAACAAAACCAAAAGAAAGGCCGAGGCCTGCGGGAGCTTTCCCACAGGCCTCGGCCTTTTTATAGAAGAAGATTGGAAGTGGCGGTTTAGTCTTCAGCCATGCCGATGAGGTCGAACTTCTCGGTCGAGATGGTGACGGTGAAGTCTTTCTTGGCAGGCTTGTTGAACTTGACCCAGATGGTGCGGTCAGACAGGTTGTAGTACCAGCCGGACTCTGCTTCCTCCCAGCCATCGCGGACGATGTACTGGGTGAGCTGCTCGCCATCCACGCTGGCCCAGAGCGCGCCCTTTTTCTTGCTGACCAGCTTGATGGTCATGCGCTCCACGGGAGACTCGTAGGTGCCCTCGGTGGAGAAGTGGATATCGGTGCGGTCGCCGGCCTTGACGTCGATGGTGGTCTTGGCGTAGACACCGTTCTTGTAGTCCTCGGTGTGGCCGTCGTCGTCATACAGCACAAAGCTGGTGTCGGTCTCGGCCGCGACCAGAAGGTCGAGCTGATGCATGGTGTCGCGGAGGATGTGCTTGACGTCCTCGCTGGTGGCCACGATGGCGCTGCCGCGCAGGAACATGGGGATGCTTGCCAGAGTGACCGGGATCTCGATGGTCTGGCCGCCCTCATACTCGCGCAGGTTGTCGCTCATATCGTACCACTTGCAGCCGGCGGGCAGGTAGATGGTGCGGGTGGTTGCACCCTTTTCCACCACGTTTGCCACCAGGATGCTCTTGCCGAACATGAACGTCAGGTTCTTGTCGGTGTAGCACTTGGGATCGTCCGGGAACTCCAGGAACAGCGGGCGCCATGCCGGCATACCGTCCTGGTTGCTCTCGTACATCAGGGAGTACAGGGTGGGCATCAGGCGGTAACGCAGCTTGTAAGCCTCGCGGATGTAGGGCAGGTTCTCCTCATACATCCAGGGCTGGGTGACGGTGTTGTCGTTGTTGGCGGAGTTCAGGCAGAAGCGGGGCTGGAGCACGCCGTTCTGCAGCCAGCGGAGCAGCAGCTCAGCCTCAGGAGCCGGGCCGGCAAAGCCGCCGATGTCGCAGCCCATATTGGAGCAGCCGGACAGGCCCATGCCCAGAATGGTGGCAATGTTGAACTTGACGGTGCGCCAATCGGTGAGGTTATCGCCGCCCCAGACCTGTGCATAGCGCTGGATGCCGGCGTAGCCTGCACGGTTGATGATGTAGGGACGCTCGCCGGGGTAGACCTCGGCCAGAGCATGCTTGGCGGTGTAAGCCATCAGGTTGGAGTGGAGGATCTTCAGCTCGGCCATGGTGCCCTTCTTGCCCTCGAAATCGCACTGGGCGTCACGGTCTTCCACGCCGTCCATCTCGCAGTTGTCGTTCCAGACGGTCTTGGTCCCCATCTTGAGGATGTTCTCCTCCAGCAGCTGCTTCCAGGTATCGCGGCCCTTGGGACCGGTGAAGTCGAAGAAGCGGCCCTCGCCGCCCCACCAGCGGCCATAGTACGGAGCCTTGCCGTCCGGGGTCTTGATGAAGACATCGTTCTTCTCGAACAGGTCGATGTAGGGGTGACGCTTCAGGATGCCCGGCTTCAGGTTGGGGATGACATTGATGCCGCGGGCATTCATGTTCTCAAAGAACTTCTTGGGGTCCGGGAAGCGCTTGTGGTTCCAGTTGAACACATAGCGCAGGTTGTCCTCCTCGCCGCTGGAATAGCCGGAAGCCAGCCAGAAGTTGTCGATGAGGATGCCCTCTTTCTCGTGCTTGTCGATGACCTTGTAGATCTCCTCATCGCAGTTCTTTTCCAGCTCCGCGTAGTACATGGTAGAAGCGCAGTAGCCCAGAGACTGTTTGGTGGGCAGAGCGCTGCGGCCGGTCAGCAGGGTGTACTCGTTGAGGATATCCGGCAGGGTGGGGCCGGCCAGCAGGAACAGGTCGATGTCGCCGCCGTCGGTCTGGTAGTAGCAGTAGCGCTCCCAGTAACCGGACAGCTCCTCGCCCAGGTCGAAGACGCAGTCATAGGAGTTGTGGTAGAACAGGCCGATGGGGCGGCGGTCCTTCTCGTTCACACGGATGTAGAACGGAATGTGCTTGTACATCGGGTCGCCGGTCTCGGGGTCGTGGCCGATGGCATCCTTGGGGGACATGCGCAGGCGGCGGCCTTTCTTGTCCAGGTGGCCGGTCTTCTCGCCAAAGCCGAAGAAGTGGTCATACTCGCGGTCCACCTTGGAGAAGTGGGTCAGGCGGCCGATCTGGTCTTTCTCGAACGCGCGCTCCCGCAGATCCTGATACAGCAGCTTGCCCTCTTTGTCGTACATCTCAAAATGGAACGGCTTCTTGAACAGCTTCAGGGTAACGTGAGCGGTCTCAAAGGTCAGGCACTTCTCATCCTCGGTGCAGGGCACATCCAGCGCGGTGATGCGGGTGCGCTCGTCCTTGAGCAGGTCGTCCATGCGGTCGGGCCATGCGGTGGTCACCAGGGTGTAGGACTCCTCCTCCATGGGGGTGCCCTTGTCGAAGTGGACGCGGACACGGATGATGTCATCCGTCATGAAGATCAGCTTTACGTCCGCAGCGTCGCCGTGGATGAGGTAGCCATTCTCCGTTTTTTCAAAGGATTCAAAACTGCGAAGCAGCATAACAGGTTCCTCCGTGTTGTTTTTTATTACATGCCGATCAGGTCGAACTGCTCAAACGAAACGGTCAGGTTGTAGTCCTTGCCCGGGTTTGCATACTTGACCTCGACCGCTTTCTTGGTCTGGCTGTAGTACCAGCCCTCAGCAGCCTCGTCGAACTTGCGGCGGTTGAGGAAGTGCTCGATCTTGCGGCCGTCCAGAGTGACCCAGAACGGGCTCTTCTCCTTGGCGATCATCTCCACCTTGACGGTCTTGACGGTGTCCTCATAGCTGCCCTCAGAGGTGAAGTCCATGGTGACACGCTCACCGGCGGTGGTGGTGATGGTGGTCTTGCGGAAGACGCCGTCCTTGAAATCGTTGGTCACGCCGTCATCATCATACAGAGTGGTGGTAACGGTGCCCTTGGGAGCCACGATGAGGTGGAGGTCGGTGGTGTGGTCCCCCTCCATGGTCATCAGCTGGTTATCCGCCATGGCGATGACAGCGCCCTCCCGGATGAACATGGGGATGCTTGCCATGGTGACGGGGATCTCGATGGTCTGGCCGCCCTCGTAGCAGCGCATCTTGTCGCTCCAGTCGTACCACTTGCAGCCTGCGGGCAGGTAGACCTTGCGGGTCTTAGCACCCTCTTCGATGACGTTGGCCACCAGGATGTCACGGCCGAACAGGAACTCGAAGCTCTCCTCGTAGACATTGGGGTCATCCTGGAAATCGTAGACCAGAGCGCGCATGATAGGAGCACCCGTCTTGCTTGCGTTGTACTCCGCACTGTACAGATACGGAGTGAAGCGATAACGCAGCAGGATCGCGTCACGAATGAGATCTGCAGAGCCGCGGAACATCCAGGGCTCGGTCACGGTGTTATCGTTGGAAGCGGAGTGGATGGAGAAGCGGGCCTGGAAGATGCCCTGCTGCACCCAGCGGACGAACAGCTCCTCGGTGGGAGCGGGGCCTGCAAAGCCGCCGATATCCGCGCCCTCATTGGGCTGGCCGGAGAGGCCCATGCCGGTGATGATGGGGATGTTGTACTTCAGGGACTTCCAGCTGGTGTAGTTATCGCCGCACCAGGTCTGCGCGTAGCGCTGGATGCCGGCACTGCCGCTGCGGCAGACCATATAGGGACGAGCCTTGGCATTGTGTTCCACAACCGCGTCTGCACCCACCTTGCACATCAGGGTGCTCATGATGGGTTTCAGCTGAGCGATGGTGCCGCCCTTGCCGTCAAAGTCGCAGATGTCGTCCTTATCCATCAGACTGTCATACTCGCAGTTGTCGTTCCAGACGGAATCGGTGCCCACGGCAATGATGGACTCGGTCAGGTACTTCTTCCAGGCTGTACGGCCCTCGGGTTTGGTGAAGTCCCAGAAAGCGCCGTCGCCGCCCCACCATTTGCCGACGCCGTAGTTCTCGGGGTTCTTGCTGTCTTTCACAAAGACATCGTCGGCGTTAAACTCATCAAAGCGGGGGTTGCACAGCAGGACGCCCGGCTTGACGTTGGGCACGTTCTGGGCGTGCTTTTCGTTCATGGCATGGAAGTAAGCACTGGGGTCCTTGAAGCGCTCGGTGTTCCAGGTAAAGACACAGCGCTTGTTGTTCTGGCTGGTGTAGCCGCTGGACAGGTGGAATCCATCAATGGGGAAACCCTCTTCCTTGATGGTGTCAACAAATCCCAGCACAGCGTCGTCGCTGTCTTTCTCCAGCTCGGGGTAGTACATGCTGGAGCCCTGATAGCCCAGAGCACGCTTGGGCAGCAGAGCCGGACGGCCGGTGAGCAGGGTGTAGTTGTCCACAACGCGGGCGATGGTGTCGCCGCCGATCAGGAAGCAGTCCAGATCGCCGCCGTCGGCCTGGAAGTAGGTGTAGCGGGGCCAGTAGTTGCTCTTCTCGCGGCCCATGTTGAACACGGACTCGTAGAAGTTGTGGTAGAACACGCCGACAGCCTTTTTGGTGTCACGGTCCAAACGGATGTAGAAGGGGATGTGCTTGTAGAGGGTATCCATCTTCTCGGCATCGTAGCCCATCGCGTCGGTAGCACGCTCACGCTGGAACGTCTTGTTCTTGTTCAGCTCGCCGGTCTTCTCGCCAAAGCCGTAGAAGCAGTCGTCCTCTTTCATCCGGCTGTAAGCCACAACGCGGTTGTTGGAGTCCTTGACGAAGGGGTTGCCGGGCAGGGTGCTGTACAGCTCCGAGCCGTCAGCGGACAGCAGCTTGAAATTGATGGGGTCCTTCTCGACCACCAGAGTCACCTTGCCGGTGGCAAACGTGATGGTCTTGTCGTCCTCGGTGACCTCAGCCGCAAAAGGCTCCACGCGGGTGCGCTCGCCCTTGAACAGGTCGTCCATACGGTCTTCCCAGGCGGTGGTCATCAGGATGTAGGATTCCTCGGCCAGCTCGTGGTCAAAGCTGGCGCGGACACGGACGATCTCGTCGGTCACGAAGCAGACCTTGACATCCGCGTTGTCGGTGTGCAGCAGGAAAGCGCCGTCCTTGCGCTCCATGCCGGTAAAACGGGAGCAGATTTCCATAATGCAGTTCCTCATTTGTTTTTGTGGGGTGTGGTTTCGGATACAAAAAGCCCCCATTCCCCCTCAGATGCATGATATCTTCAGAGAAACGGGGGCAAACATTCAGTTGCTCAACCCAGAGCAGTCAATCTCACATGGTCCAGCCCAGGCTGGGGACGAGGCCGCACAGATAAGGCACGACCAGAGCGATGGCCGGGATAAAGGTGACCAGGAACAGTGCCACGACCATGGCGGCGAACAGAGGCACGATGTACTTGGTAACGCCCTCGATCTTGACCTTGCCGACGCCGCAGCCAACGAACAGGCAGGAGCCGACGGGAGGAGTGACGGAGCCGATACCCAGGTTCATGATGAGCATGATGCCGAACTGGACATCGCTCATGCCGATGCTACGGGTGATGGGCAGGAAGATCGGAGTGAAGATCAGAACGGCAGGAGTCAGGTCCAGGAACATGCCCATGACCAGCAGGAAGACGTTCATGATCAGCAGGATGACATAACGGTTGCTGGAAACGCTCATCAGGGCGTTGCTGATCGCAGCCGGGATGCCGGAGTAGCTCATGACGTAAGACATGATGGAGGAAGCGGCGATCAGGAACAGGATGGTAGCGCTGCTCTCCATGGTGTCAGCCAGCAGGTTGTAGAAGCTCTTCAGGGTCATCTCTTTGTAGAGGATGGAGAGCAGGCCGCAGTACAGGCACAGGACAACGCCGGCCTCGGTCGCGGTGAAGAAGCCTGCCAGAATACCGCCCATGACGATGATGACGGCCAGCAGAGAGGGCACTGCATCAATGATGATCTTGATGGCGGGATCGGGATCCTTGACGTCCGAGGACTTGTAGCCTTTCTTGACCGCGATGAACACAGCCAGACCAGCGACACACAGACCCATCAGGATGCCGGGCAGGTAGCCGCCCATGAACAGAGCAGCAACGGAAACGCCGCCAGCGGTGATGGAGTACAGGATCAACGGACCAGACGGGGGGATCAGGATGCCGGTAGGAGCCGAGCAGATGTTGACGGCCGCGGAATAGTTGGGGTCGTAGCCCTCATCCAGCTCCAGAGGAGCCATGATGGAGCCCATTGCGGAAGTAGCTGCAACGGAAGAACCGGAAACAGCACCGAAGAACATGTTGGCCAGAACGTTGGTGGCGGCCAGGTAGCCGGGCATCTTGCCCACAGCCAGACGGGCCAGGCGGACCAGACGCTTTGCAATGCCGCCCTTGTTCATGATGTTGCCGCCCAGAGAGAAGAACGGCAGAGCCAGCAGAGAGAAAGAGTCAATGCCGGAGAAGCAGCGCTGTGCCGCGGTCAGTGCGAAAATCGCGGGGTCCATGCTGAACAGGGCCGTGAAGATGGATGCGATGCCGATGCCTGCAGAGATAGGCACACCGGCCAGCAGCATCACGAAAAAGGAACCGAACAGCAGTAACGTAGCCTGTGCAACCATTATGCGTTTTCTCCTTTCTTTTCTTTACTGTCCAGGAAGAGCTGAACGTACTTCAGCACGCGGGCCAGAATGATGAAGATGCCGGAAATCGGCAGGATGGAATACAGGAGCTTAAAGGGAATGCGCATGACCGAGGAAACGTTGGTAGCGTTCGCGGTCAGCTTCCAGCCGCCATACACGAAGACATAGCCAACGAAGAAGACGATGGCAGCCTCGATGAAGACGCTCAGAATGACATTGAACGCGCCCTTTGCACGGCCCTTGACCAGGTCCAGTGCCAGGTGCTTGTCTTTGTAGAAGCAGTATGCGGAACCGATCATGGAAGCCCAGATCAGAACGTAGCGCAGGAACTCATCCGTAACGGTAGAGGGGTTGCGCAGGATCCAGCGGGTGAAGATCTGCCAGGTGCCGCCTGCCAGCAGGGCAAACATGGCAACTGCCATGAGGAAACGCATGACGTTGTCCAGAATTTTATCCAGTTTTTTCACAAGATCATCTCCTTGAGCTTGGTTCCTCCCGCGCGGCCACGGGCAAAGGCACTCAACGCCCTGCCCGCGGCCTTTAGGAGGCAAGAATCAGAATGGAACCGCGGCCGATCAGACCATTGCGCGGATCTCTTCCACGACCGCATAGGTGGTGGGGTTAGCGGTCTTGAGGTTCTCGTAGATGGGCTGCACAGCAGACTGGAATGCTGCGATGTCCACGTCCTTGACCAGCTCGACGCCGTTCTGGTTGACAGCCTTGTCCAGAACCTCGTCCTCGAAGTTCTTCCAAGCGGTCTTGTACTCCTCGGTAGCAGCCTTGGCGCACTCGATCACAGCGGACTTCTGATCGTCAGAGAACTGGTTCCAGATATTGGAGGAGATGATGACCATATCGGGGATGCGGGTGTGCTCGTCGAAGCAGTAGTACTTGGTGACGTCGCCGTGGTCACGCAGAGCGGTGACGTTGTTCTCAGCGCCATCGATAACGCCCTGCTGCATACCGGTGTAGATATCGCTGTAGCCCATAACGGTAGCGGAGCCGCCCAGGCAGTTCATCATGTCGATCGCCATCTGGCTGTCCATGGTGCGGATCTTCAGGCCCTTCAGGTCAGCCGGGGTGCGGATGGCGGTAGCCTTGGTGTAGAAAGAGCGAGCGCCGGAATCCAGCCAGGTCAGGCCGCGGAAGCCCTGATCGTCGGTGGACTCAAAGACAGCCTGTGCGGAATCGCTGTCCATGTAGGTGTAGTAGTGAGCCTGATCGTCGAAGACATAAGGCACGGAGAAAGCGTTGTACTTCTCGCTGAAGTTGCCCAGCGTGGAAGCGGAGACCTTAGCCATGTCCAGAGCGCCAGCCTGGATCTGGGAGATCATATCAGACTCGCTGCCCAGGGTGCCGTTGGGGATGATCTGGATGTTGACGGTGCCGTTGGTCTTCTCCTTGACCTGCTCCGCAAAGCTGGTCAGCTGGATGTGAACAGCATGGTCCTCAGCCAGGTTGTGGCCCAGCTTCAGGTTGAAGCTGCCGCCTGCAGCAGCTGCCGCGCCGGAAGCAGCAGTGCTGCCTGCTGCAGAGTTGTTGGAAGAGCCGCCGCAAGCGGTGAGCAGAGCGGAAGCGCCTGCAACTGCCAGGACCTGAACGAACTGTCTACGAGAGATTTTCATAGTGGATTTCCTTTCTTCTTCTTGCTTGTGTATGTATACCACGTCACAGCCGGTCGGCCGTGAAACAACAAATTTGGAATGCAGCGGTCAGGACTCGCCGCGGTGGAACCGATCTTTCACCATCTGGATCAGATCTTTCAGGTTGAGGCCCCACAGGCTCTTGGGCTGCTGCCAGTCCTTGCCGGTCTCTTTGGCAAGCACCTTGGCAAACCGCTCGGGGTTTGCCGGCAGCAGGCTGCCTTTGGGGATCATCACCGCCATCTGGCGGCTCTGGAACAGGTAGAAGTACTGGTCGTCCTCGACCAGGCGGTCGATCTTATCAAACGGAATGTGGGCACCGTTTTCCACGTCCACGCCGCCTGCGTTGATCCGGCAGCTGACCGTGCTCTCGGCCCCGCCCCGCTGCATGATGACGCCCTCGGCCGCCACCCGGCTTAGAAAATCCGGCATGGCGAACATCGCGCACCCCACCAGCAGGCAGAGCACCTTGACCACCGTTGGGATGGGAACGAAGAGTGCCAGCATCACCAGCGCAAATGCCACGGCCAGCCAGACCAGCCGCTGCATCCCCTCGTAGGTGTAAAACTCGGTGCGGAACATCCGGCGGATGGTCTCATCGTTAAAGATCACTTTGGCTTCAAAATGATTTTTAGAAGTCTGCATGAGCTCTTCCTTTCCGTTCGTCACGAAACACGACGGCTGCATTTGTAAAATATACCAAAAATTTTGTCACTGTTTTGTCATTTTTGTTCTTGTCGTCTTCTTGCACTCATATCATACTAAAATTCCAATCCGTTTTCTTGCGGTTTTGTGATTCAAATATTGCAATTTGTGATATCAGCTGATATACTACTACCAGAATCAACGATGTGGTCACAGATTTTCCGGAAAGGAGAGCTTTCTATGGGCCTTGAACGTGTTTCACATTACATTGATAATGTTCTTACCCAGGCAGAGGCGCGGATGGGGCTGCGCAACACAAGACTGCTGGTGGCATGGTATACCAACCAAAAAAACGACCAGTCCGTGGTCCATTCCCACCCCTACCATGAGCTGGTGCTGCCCATCGGCGGCAGCACCGTGCGTTACTCCATCGACGGCAGTGTTTATCTGGTGCATATCGGCGAGCTCATCTACTTCCCTGCTCAGATCTACCACGCCGGCATCTTCAATATTGATAACGACCACTCTGACCGTCTGGTCATCCAGATCGACGACGCCCTCTGGCAGGCCTGCCGCCGCAACGCAAACCTGAAAAACGCCGCCTGGATGCACAGCATCACCGTGCTGGACCCGGATGTCTGCAACAAGTGGGATTTTCAGAGCCTTTTTGTGCGGATGGCCCAGAGCCTGGAATTGCCAGCCCAGATGCGTGACATCGTTTTTGAAGCCCAGGTGTCGGAGATGATGCTGCTCATCACGCTGGCCACCGGCAGCGGCCAGACCACGGCCCCCAGCAGCACCAACGTTCTGGTGCAGCGTGCCGTGTCCTACCTGCAAGCTCACTATCAGGACCCGACCCTCACCACGGTAAAGCTGGCCCAGGAGCTCTATGCCAGCCGGGAGCACCTCTCCCGCGCGTTTAAAGAGTGTACCATGGAGAGCATCCACAGCTACCTGACCCATCTGCGGATGCAGCACTGCCGCAAGGCACTGGAAGATGGTGTCTCCGTCCTCAACGCCTGCACCGAGAGCGGCTTCCCGGATTACAGCAGCTTCCTCAAAACGTTCCGGCGGCTGTATGGCATCACACCCGCGGAGTATCGCTCCCAGAACCGGAAAAAAGTTTGATTACGGAACGTATTGAGAAAAGCAAAAGTTCCATCCTGGATATAAAAAGCAGTCCCCTATGCTGTATGGCAAATGCAAAACGGGGCCGTTGCACACGCAACAGCCCCGTTCTTTCATTTTTATACGATTACGCCCAGTTCATCCGGCCGTAGCGGGTGGTCAGCTGGCAGATCTCCTTTTGGAGCTTTTTGGTCAGCTGGGTCTTTTTCAGCCGCCAGCGCCAGTTCTGGCCCACGGTGGAGGGTTTGTTGATGCGGGCGGAGTTGTCCAGCCCCAGCCAGTCCTGCATGGGGATGATGCAGGTCGCCGCCGCGCTGCGCAAGATCAGCGCGATCATGCTCTGATAGAGCTGCTCCTCCGGGGTGGCGTAGTCGTACAGGTAATCCCGCACCATGGCGCGTTCGGCGTCCGTGACGGTCCGATACCACGATACCAACGTCTCGTTGTCGTGGGTGCCGGTATAGGCCACGCTGTTCACCGGGTAATTGTGGGGCAGGTAGTCGCTGGCACTGCCGGTGTCGCGGGAGTCAAAGGCAAATTCCAGCACTTTCATGCCGGGGAAGCCGCTGTCCCGCACCAGCTGGCGCACGGTATCGCTCATGTAGCCAAGATCCTCTGCAATGATCTCCCGCTTGCCCAGCGCCTGCTCCACGGCGCGGAACAGCTCGATGCCAGGGCCTTTTTCCCAATGGCCGGGGGCCGCGGTCTCACTGCCGTAGGGGATGGAGAAATACTCATCGAATCCGCGGAAGTGGTCGATGCGCACCACGTCGTACAGCTCGAAGCAGTACCACAGACGAGTGATCCACCACTGATAGCCGGTTTTGCGGTGGGCTTCCCAGCGGTAGAGCGGATTGCCCCAGAGCTGACCGGTGGGTGAAAATCCATCCGGGGGAACACCCGCCACCGCGGTGGGAATGTTGTCCTCATCCAGCTGGAACATCTGCGGATTCGCCCATGCGTCGGCGGAATCCAGCGCCACATAGATGGGGATATCGCCGATGATCCGGATGCCCTTGCTGTTGGCATAGGCCTTCAGCCTGCGCCACTGTTCGTCGAATTTGAACTGGAGATACTTGTGGTACTCCACCTCAAAGTACAGCTCCCGGCGGTAGTAGTCCATGGCGGGCTGCCAGCGCAGGCGGATATCCTCGGCCCACTCGATCCACGGCTTGCCCTCAAAGCGGTCTTTCACCGCCATAAACAGGGCGAAATCGTCCAGCCACCACTTGTTTTTCTCGCAGAACGCCGCAAACGCTTCGTTGTGGCCGATGTCGCTGCGGGAGTAGGCCAGCCGCAGCAGACGGCCGCGCTCGGTATACAGGCGGCTGTAGTTGATGTCGTCTGCCTTGCGGCCAAAGTTTGCCTTTTTGCATTCGGCGGCGGTCAGCACGCCTTCTTCCACCAGTGCATCCAGACTGATGAAATATGGGTTGCCCGCAAAGGCGGAAAAGCTCTGGTAGGGGCTGTCGCCGTAGCTGGTCACCCCCAGCGGCAGGATCTGCCAGTAGGTCTGTCCGGCTTCCTTGAGCCAATCCACAAAGTCGTATGCTTCCTGCGAGAAGCAGCCGATGCCGTAAGGGGACGGCAGACTGCTGATGGGCAGCAAAATGCCTGCACTTCTCTGCATCTTCGTTTACCTTCCTTTATAACTCGATCAAAATACCTGCATCGATGCCCTGAACGATGCTTACGAAGAAACGCTGAAGGCCCTGTTCACCGCGCCGGACCGCCCCACCGCCATGCTGGTCAGCGACGACATCCTTGCCGTGGTGCTGGAACAGTTCTGCGGCAAGCTGGGGCTGCGCGTCCCGAAAGACTTGTCCATCGTGTCCTTCAATAACTCGCTGTTCTCCCGCATCACCAGCCCGCAGCTGACCACCGTGGACGTGAACCCCTACCAGCTGGGCATGGAAGCGGCCAGCCAGACCATCAACCATATCGAAAACCCGAATCTTCTGGCAACCAAGATCATCGTGCCGCACCGGCTCATCCAACGGGAGAGCTGCTGCCCG
>ENA-UPTB01000461-UPTB01000461.1-human-gut-metagenome-genome-assembly--contig:-NODE-461-length-43249-cov-7.388238_pt1 | contig 43249 bp, 47 predicted proteins | sample MGYA00250046_ERZ773369 | MGnify/ENA primary metagenome ERZ773369 (study PRJEB29103, sample SAMN06111938) | human gut metagenome | biome: human gut; feature: ankylosing spondylitis patient; material... | reverse complement strand
CCTATTCAGACATCACTCCCCCTATAAAATAACAGGCTTTTCGGGAAAACAAGACATTTTTAAATGAAAGAGCCGTGCCTTATTCCTATAGTTTTCATAATGTGTGAATATGGTTTTCATACATTATGATTAACTTTGCAGTCAGATAAAGAAATTTGTATGGCAGACTCAACACTTCGCAAATATATCTGGCTCATAAACACCATTCTTGACGCCAGAAAAATAACTTTCAAAGAAATAAGTGACAAGTGGGACATCTCAACCCTTAACTATAAGGGGACTGAGTTGTCCAAACGCACCTTTCATAATCACCGACAGGCTATTCTCACGGAGTTGGGCGTTGACATACAATGCTCTTCAATGAGAGAGAACAGTCAGTATTTCATAGCCAATCAGGAAGAACTTGAAAATAATGAAGTGTTGAACTGGCTTACAGACAGTATGGCAACCGAGTCATTATTGCTTTAAAACAAGGCTATCTCTGACAAAATAGTTTTGGAACCCGTACCCGGAGGTCGGGAATGGCTCCCCGTTCTATCACAGGCTTTGAGAGATAATCTGCGCATAGTATTTCAATACACATCATTTCACTCAACCAAGAATAATTTGAGTGATAGGATATTGGAGCCGTTGTGCTTAAAGTTGTTCAAAAGGAGGTGGTATATGCTCGGCCAAACCGTGGATAGCGGCAAGCGGTTGATATTTGCTTTAGATCGCATCACTAAACTCGAACTATCATCAGAGCAATTTACCTATCCCGAAGATTTTTCTGCAAAAGACTTCTTCGCAAACTTCTATGGGATTTGTTCTGACGGATATTCTACTCCTACTCGGGTTATCCTGAAATGCTATCGAGAATTTCCCAAATATGTAAAATCATTACCACTACATCCCTCGCAAGAGGAACTTGAACACGGGGATGGTTTTATTACCTTTGGATACTATATGTCACCAGCATACGACTTTATTCAGGAAATAATGAGTCATGGCGATGATATTGAGGTTCTTACTCCAATATGGCTCCGGAATCTTATAAAAGAGAAATCAGACTCTCTGGCAGCGCTCTACAAGTAGTCTCAAATTTTTCTGCAAATCGTTTTCATATATGAAACGATTTTTCATACGTCCTCTATAACTTTGCCGATGAAAAGAAACAAGAGGACATTGAAAACATCGGTCAGACCTTTGCCATCTGTCTGCTGAATCCGGCAGACTTCGTTCCGAATTATCGGAGCGCACCCCAAAGTTTATTACTCGGCATCGACCATGCACGCTGTTCACTCCGGTCGTGCATGTTTCATCACCTTCGCTTTGCTCTCGGTGATGTGATATGTTTCATCACCTTCGCTTCGCTCTCGGTGATGTGAAATGCACTCCCTCGTTCACAGCGCACATTGCCGAAGCCTCGACCATCCGGCACACACGAAAGTAAGACCGATGTTTTCACTGCTCTCGCAAACTGACAAAACTATGCGAGACCAAATTGCAGAATATCTCAAGGACGTGACCATCAGTAACCGAAAGGAGTTATTTGATGTGTTGAATTTCATTGCACCGCTTATTGACGGTTGGAGTCTGGCCGAACCCAAGTCCGGCAGACAGATAATGCGATTTGCGTCAGCCAACGCAAGAAAGTCCGCCTATGTCGATTTTACGATACCCAAGGAGTCAGGTGGACAAAGAAAAATCAGCGCTCCTGTCAAACCGTTGAAGGCTATCCAAACAGCACTAAATATAGTTCTGCAATCCATATTCGTTCCCGATGAACACGCCACCGGTTTTGTATTAGAGAAAAGTGTCAAGGATAACGCCATGATACACGTGGGTCAAACCTGCATATTTAATACAGACCTCGAAAATTTCTTTCCGAGCATAACAAAACTCATGGTTCGTCGGGCTCTCCATCGAGAGCTTGGTGATAGACTGCAAAGCAATGAAGTAATCAATATTATATGTAAAATTTGCACCGTTCCTGACAGTTCGGGTATCGAGGTGCTACCACAGGGCGCACCGACATCGCCTGTTCTGTCTAACATTGTGCTGAAGAGCCTTGATAAAGATATGTCAAAGCTTGCTGAAAGAATGGAATGTAAATATTCGCGCTATGCCGATGATATTACATTCAGTCATAGTAAATCAATTCGCAGGATGAGTCCTTTCTGGCAATCAAGGATTTATAATATCATTGCGAAGTATGGGCTCAAAGTGAATGAAAAGAAGACAAGGACATTTGTACCGGGTACACGTCGAGAGGTTACCGGAGTCGTTGTAAGCGATAAAATCAACGTTCCCCGTTCTTATATAAAACAGTTGCGGGTGCTTCTTCACTTGTGGGAGAAATATGGCTATGCACAAGCACAAATCATCTTTACAAGAGATTTCTACAAGGGTATCGAAAAGAGTCTTGTCAATGTAATCGACGGTAAAATTAACTATCTTGAAATGATCAAGGGCAAAGAAGACTCTACTTATCGTAAGTTCAAAAGCAGGTTCAAACGTCTTCAGTGGGAAGAAAAACAAAGTACTGACCAAATACAAAAGGATATATGAATATAATTTATTTACACGGACTTTCCTCGTCGGGACAGTCCAACACCGCAAAAAAACTTCGGGAGTTACTTCCGGATGATAATGTTGTCACACCTGACATTCCGGTCAGCCCAATAAAGGCTCTTCAGTTGTTACTGAGTCTTGCCGGAGAGTATGGAGCTGATGATACAATCGTAATAGGCACATCTATGGGTGCGATGTATGCCTCTCAGATGAAAGGTTATCGCCGAATCCTTGTCAATCCCGCGTTTCACGTCTCAGACCTCCTGAAAGAAAACAAGGGTGAGAGACTACAATTCTTCTCAGAGAGAGAAGATGGCAGTGAATACTTTGAGGTCTCGGAAATCTTGATCCAAGAGTTTGAAGAAATGGAGGCCAACCTGTTTTATGTCGATGACATTACTCCGGAATCGGTAATAGGACTCTTTGGTGATAAAGACGACGTATGCAACTGTCTTGACGAGTACCGCGAAAGTTATTCCTACTGGTCATCTTTCAAAGGTGGTCATCGACTTACTGAAGATGTTATTACGAACACCTTGCTCCCGGTAATCAAATGGTTGAAGCATCTGGACTACACTTCTGGTAGAACCTATTTGCCGTTTGATGATATAACTCCCGGCGACACTGGCTACATCGGCGAAATGGATAACGATGAGAATGCCTTCAAAATATATAAGAAAGGTTTAGGAGGTAAGTGGTATGAAGAAATTGTGCGTGAGTATCAGGGCACAAAACATTACGATGGGCGCGAAATCAACTTACATTTTCCGTCCCTCCCCGAAGGCGTAAACGAAGAATCGGTAGAACTTGTGTACGGCAATCGTTTCTGTCATCTCCCTTCGATTGAAATCTATGGAGAGCATGGTGTTCAAGTTACCAACGGAGACTTCATTATCAATGAAAGTATTAGTGTCCACAGAAAGTAATGGCAGAAATCCGAAATAGAATCACGGCAATATTGTCGCGAATGAAGCATGACACCTTCGAGCGCGATGAGGCTCTCGCACTTAGCTTGCTCAGTGCTCTTGCCGGGGAGAGTATATTTCTCCTCGGCTTGCCCGGTGTCGGCAAATCCATGATTGCCCGCCGATTAAAACTTGCATTCGATAATGCTACCGTCTTTGAATACTTGATGTCGCGATTCTCGACACCCGATGAGATTTTCGGGCCCGTCAGCATCTCCAAGCTTAAAGATGAAGATTGCTATGAACGTGTCACATCCGGATTCCTACCCGAAGCAGAGGTCGTTTTCCTTGATGAGATATGGAAAGCCGGTCCCGCTATTCAGAACGCCCTTCTTACTGTTCTGAACGAAAAAATCTATCTCAACGGCAATCAAGAGCTTAAGTTGCCAATCAAAGGGATAATAGCAGCCTCAAATGAACTTCCGGCTAAAAACGAAGGTCTCGAAGCATTGTGGGATCGTTTTCTACTGCGATATGTTGTCAATCCCATTGAACAGAAACAGAATTTTTTTAGATTGCTTTCTGCGCAGACTTATGAATCGACAACAGAAGAATTTGGCCCACTGACCCATGACGATTTTATTTCAGTGCAGTCAGAAAGTCGTAAGGTAACTATACCCGAGTCAGTTCTTGAAATCCTTTACACAATAAGAGGGAAACTTAACGAAAAGATAAACGCTAAAGACGTGGTTACGGGTGAGCCTGACCCTGAGAACCTAAAATATTACGTTTCTGACAGACGTTGGAAAAAGGCTGTCGGAGTCATGAAAATGTCGGCATTTCTTAATGGAAGAGATGAGATAGGTCTTTCTGACCTGCTTCTATTGTCGCACATACTTTGGAATGATGAGCCGTCAATCCCGGTTGTCAAACAGATTATTGCCGAAACTGTTGTCGCGTCATTGTTCAGTGACATATTGGAGCAATATAAAAGTTATAAACGCCATGCTAATGTTGAGAATAATGACACACGTCTATACTCTCCGGACCAAGAACACTATATCATTCAATGCAATGATTCCCCTCTGAAAATTAAAATCAAGGATTATCAACGTATGCAGACCTCTCCTGATGAGGTTTTCTTTGGTTCAGAGACTACAGACAGTACCCTGATGCTTCGTTCTCGGGGACAGTTCGTGATGAGGTTTGTAAAAGATGGTGTGATTTGTATCAATAACTACAACTATTTTCTCCGGACAGAATCTGATAATCAACTTAGTAAAGACTTTATTGCAGAGATCGGGGATACAATTGACGGCATTGCTAACAAACTATATGTTGAAATGAATCATAATCTTTTCATTGCAAATTCCGATTTATATACACCCATAAAAGAAGTTGTCGCAGTCTATAGAGCAAGAATAGATTTGATGTGATGAGAAAGCAACATCTGACATATCTGCGCAGAGCCACTGGCATAGCCTCTTCCATAAAGGGAGGAGCGAGAATGCTTGAAATAGTTGGCAAAATTAGGGCTGGAAAGACCCCTGTTTATCAGATGATACGGGATATTGTCTGCGACTCGCGTTTTTACTGCGTTGTGGAGGATGACCTGTTCTGGAAAAATTACGCAACGACAGTCATTCGCCATTTTATTGATTCTCTTTCATCGGAAGACTGGGAAAACGAAGAGCGAAGAACCGGGAAAAAGGAAGATTTCCTGAACGCATGGCTATCCAAACACATCTTTCCACTAAGCGTTGAAGAGAAAAGAATAATTGCAAAATCCATGCAACTTACCGCCGGTAATTCCGGCAAACCAGTTCCTCTTGGTAGCAGTGGAAATGAAGTAAACCAGGACTCTGACGGATATGACATTCAGATAGAATCAGGTATTACAGATAAATCCAATAGTCCGGATAAGATGGGCTACTCACTACCTACAGATATTGCAAACTATGCAGAATCTTCAAAAGGAAGTTCTCCCGGCCTTGAGGTTGATAGCCACGAGGCTGAAGCTGAATATCTTCAACTACTTAATCCGACAATCGTTGAACTTGCCAAGCAGATAGGTCGGAGTGGAGGCACGAGTCACGAAGTAACCGGTAAATTTCAATCTGCTTCACGAAGTGACATAAGCGGTATCACTATCGGTAATGACCTCAATTGTCTGTTGCCTTCAGAACTTGCTCTGTTAGGAGCAAAATCTACTGAAAACCTGTTTTATCAGCGATATGTTCAGAATCGTCTTCAACTGTTTTCATCCGCATCCCACTCTTTTGAGGTCGCCAATGATAAATCAGGTCCAATCTATATATGCGTTGACACAAGCGGCTCTATGAACGGAGAACCGAAAGTGACGGCAAAAACGTTGGCTCTTGCTGTTGCTATTGTGGCTCAGAGAGATAGAAGACCGATCTGCATGATAAACTACTCCCATAATCTTTCATTTTTTATCCTCACAAATTTGCACCGTCAGCGCAAAAAATTTCTTGCATTTCTGTCTCATTCTTACGCTGGCAGTAACGATGAAAACAAACTTTTTTATTTTATTTTCAAGAAGTTGCCATCTATTCCCAAGTATAAGCTCTTTGCCGACGCATTCAAAGGGGCCGACATACTCATAATATCCGATTTTATCTGGAGTTATATTTCCAATGAAAACATGGAACTGATTCAAAAGGCTCGTAGTGAGGGGATGATATTTTATGGCTTGGGGATTGATGTCAGAGAACATCAACTCGATATGTTGGATGACCCGGAAAAACATGACGACGAAATCCGCGATGGTTATAATTTCCTAAAGCAATGCGATTATCGTTATCTGTACGAAAATGGTTCAGTTTTTGAGTATATTGAAAAGCCTTTGGTTCTATGAGACTTAAAATGAGACTTGAAGATGCGATGGTCTATGTACTGGCTACCGCCGGATATGGAATGACAACACAACGGATAGCGGAAGTTATCAATAATGAGAAACTCCACATTCGTGTTGATGGCAACCCTGTTACCGATAAACAAGTATATGCCGCTGTCTGCCGTCACCCGGAAACCTTTGTCAAAGAAGGTGGTCGCATTTTGCTTTCAATGTAGAATTTTTTATTCTGTATCGCACTTTGATACATCATCATTCTACCTTTGCATCGTAAACATTAAAAACACCTAAAGATATGGAACCTATTACAAGTAATGATTTCCTTAACTCAGTTCTTGAAACTGAGGCATGGAAAGAGGTCTCTCAAAGTGGGAGCCTCAGCATGACGATGATCGAGAAGTTTGCCGACAGACTTGACTGGGAAGAGGTCAGTGGCAACAGCAATGTCATCTGGACGGTCGAGGGCATCAACAAGTTTGCCAACAAAATCCATTGGGATGAATTTTCCCGTTCATGCCCGGAAAACTTTCTCTCGGAGTCAACGCTTCAAAAGTTTGCGTCCAAGTGGGATTGGAAGACGCTTTCCAATCGAGACGACATCTACAACAACTGGCGTCTGCTCGAAAAGTTTGCTGACAAGGTAAACTGGGGCGAAATCATCACCAGCTGGAATATTGAGAAGCCTCTTGAGTTCTTCTCGCGTTTCCAGCAGTACATTCCCATGTCCAAGTTTCAGGACTCCCGTCTGTGGAATGCAATGGTCGAAGCTCGCGCCAAGCATCTGATCCAAGAAGCCATCGGCATAGAATAAAAATCTCGGGTACGCAAATAGACTGCGTAGCAGCATAGTAATTTTGCGCCCGGATTTCAGAAGCCATTTGGCTATTTACTGAAAATCAAGAAACTTTGCACTCGCTTTCGAGCGCATAATAAAAGAAAACAATGCATACAACGCAACTCAACATATCGTTCACAATGCTTCGCCGTAGCTATCGCAGCTTCGACAGCAGTCTCTATCGCATCAGTTATAGAGGCTATCGAAGTGTACCCGATGGATTGCTCCGACTATATACCAATGCGGTCTGTATAAGTTGAAATAACGTAACCACAGACAATCAGGATAAGACAGTCGGAAGGTCCACAATACTTTCCGACTTTTTTGTGCCCTGTTATGGCTTATCCTATTGCCACGGCATGGCACCCAAAAACAATTCAATCATGAACAAAGAAGACTATTATCGCAGCCATGCCAGTAAACAAAAATGCATTAATAAGATACAAAACCATAGACCGGTGCCTGAGGAACAAGTACAGGCGGTGGACTCTAGATGATCTCGTCGAGGCTTGTTCAGACGCCTTGAGCGAAATGGGAGGAATAACCATGGGCGTTTCAGTCAGGACAGTTCAGGCCGACATACAAGTCATGAGGTCTGATAAACTCGGCTACGAAGCACCTATTGAGGTTTACGAAGGTAAGTTCTACAGATACGCCGATGAGGACTACTCCATATCAAATTCGCCATTGGATTCAAATATGTGCGACCTCATTTCAGACGCAAGACAAGTTGAGACAATTTGAGACAGTCATGCCTGCCCATGAACTCGGCGATGTCTTATCGAAGGTAAAACACAAACTCGAACTTCTGCTTGAAGACGCATAAAAAGAGAGCTTTGACATAACCTACACACGGCATATTGTCAAAGCCATTATTTGTTTCGGTACTTCCGGCAAGACTCGAACTTGCGACCCTCACGTTCGTAGCGTGACGCTCTAATCCACTGAGCTACGGAAGCATATATTTGTTGGGGCGGTAGGACTCGAACCTACGATGTCCGAAGACGGGAGATTTTTTCGCCATGCGGCTCAAGGAGCTCCAGTCTCCTGCAATAGTCACTATGCGACACCCCAGTTTTTGCGGAAGCAGAAAGATTGGCTCAGATTGAGTTTATTTCAACGGTCTTCGCCGATTTGCAATTCGACTTTCGGAGCCTTTTGGGCGGCTCGCCCCCATAGCGAGGGCTGGTTTCTTTCTCCGAAAGCGGCAAGCCGATAACGACCACTCACCCATACTTCCTTTTGTTTGACACTGCAAAGTTAGATAGCCTTGATGCAGCCTATCTGCGTAGCAAAAAAAATCTACAAAAAAAATTCGCACCGATAAAAAGACGATTATTTTGGACACCTCAGAAATAATTTGTAAATTTGCATCATATACCAATTTATTGAAAATAGAAGTCGTTAAACTCAATAGAATCAAGGCCGTGCTTGCCGAGACAGACAAGCAGGGAAAATGGTTGGCTCAACAACTTGGCAAAGACCCGACAACGGTCTCCAAATGGTGTACCAATACCATTCAGCCTGATTTGAAAACGCTTGCTGAAATAGCTGAATTACTTAATGTGAACATACGAGAATTGCTCGTTAATACCAAATAAGACCATGACCAATTGTGGTTATTTAATTTCAGCAGATTCACAATTAGAAGATATAAAATGGATACGAACCAGGACAAGCTGAAACTAACATCCGTTAATGACTTAATGGGTATGAATTTTTATATACCTACATATCAGAGAGGATACCGATGGAAGGATCGACAAGTATTTGATTTGCTTGATGACCTTTGGGAATTTTACCTTAAAGAAAAGAAACCGAACGAAATCTACTGCGTGCAGCCTCTTGTGGTGAAACGCAAGGAGGAAGACACTTTCAGAAAAATAAAAGAGGAAGCTGCAAATTTATCGGAAATCGCCAATCTGTTGAAGGGGTATTGGGAAGTGATTGACGGGCAACAGCGACTAACCACTTTTTATATTATCTTAGCATACCTGTGTCCGGAGCTGCCCCATAAATTCCAACTTGAATATGCAACAAGAAATCCCGACGACCGAAGTCCTGAGTACGGGTCTATCGGTTCTAAAGAGTTTCTGAAACAGCTGGACCAGAATGAAATCAATGAAGAAATCGCTGATTCGAACATTGATTTTTATCACATGCGCAACACCTATAATGTTGTGCGCAAATGGGTGAGTAGTAAAAAATTAAAAGAGGCAAACGAAGCGTATAATCTGGAGGGATTTATAGACACACTTATGCACAGGGTTAAGTTCATTTGGTATGAAACCGATGAGCCGGACCCTATAGCGGTTTTCATACGCCTCAATATAGGTAAAATCAGTTTGACGGACTCCGAGCTTATCAAGGCCCTGTTTCTTAATGAATCTAATTTTACAGATTCGGCCGATGGCATTCGCCTTCAGCAGATAGAAATCGCTACAGAATGGGATCAAATTGAGAAGACGTTGCGTGGAGATGAGTTTTGGCTTTTCATTCACGACCTGAAATGGGACAAGCCTACGCGCATTGAATGGATTTTTGACATGATTGTGGAGCGACAACTCTTCGGAGAAATTCCAGATTGCGGTGACGACAACCATAAGATCTTCCGATATTTCTATGAATATTTCAATCGGAACAAGGAATGCATCAACTCTGACTGGATTAGGGTCACATGGAACAAAGTCAAGAACTATTTCATGATATTTCAAGAATGGTACAACGATTTTGAGCTTTACCATTACATTGGTTATCTTGTGCATTTGGGTACCCCAGTTGAGCAAATTATCAAGAGGTATGAAAACAGCTCCGGCAAAGCCGATTTTAAACGTTTTTTAAAGAGTGAAATAAGAAAGAAGATTTCCGCATGCAGTGACCTTTTGCAGGATTATGGCGAGAATGGAGAATCAAAACGAAAGTGTTTCAATCTCCTTCTGCTTTTGAATATCCAGACTGTCATCAACCAAAACATTGAGTACATAAAAGAAAAGAAGTATGGAATTGGAGCATACTACCGATTCCCGTTCCACCTCTTTAAGAAAGAAGGCAAAAAAGCGAATAAGAAAGGCTGGGAGGTAGAGCACATTGCCTCAAATTCAGGCGATGACCTGACAGACAGTCTGAACAGAAATATTTGGCTTGCTTCCGTGCTGTACAGCATGAAGGACCAGCACAAAGACCTCGGAATTGAAATTGAGCATTTTATTGACTCGGATAACCAATCCGATGATGAGTTCAAACTTCTTCAGAGGAAGATAAAGGGTCTAAATATTCATCCCCTTGACGACAAGCTAAGGCAGCGAGTATGGAATTTCACCCTTCTTGATTCAGCCACCAATGAGGAATATCAGAATGACCCATTTCCAATCAAGCGAATTTGTGTTCTGTCCAAGGATGCCGGACGTAAAGCCATTAAGGTGTACGATAAAAAAACGCGTAGAGTCTCGTTCAACAAGGACGAGGAAGTCATCGCCTTCGTTCCGCCTACAACCAAGGATGTTTTCATAAAAGCATATACAGATATGCCAGAGTCCTTGACATCCTGGACTGAGGAGGACGCTAAATGCTATCTCAGAAAAATAGAAGAACTTTTGTGTGAGTTCTTATATCCCGAGATTTATAGCCTTAACCACGAATATCGCAAGGTGTTTTTCAAGAAAAAGAGGATAATAGCGGAAATACCAGTAGAAGTAAGGAATAGATATATCCGTTTGGTCAATACCAAGATTTCTTTAGAAGAATCGAATAAGCCCCAGTAACCATGAGCAAGTCCAACAAGCAACTGATATCATTTTGGAATCTGATCAAGCGCCATAAGATTGTGATTCCTATTATCCAACGCGACTACGCACAAGGAAGAGAGAGCGAAGGAGCACTGAGAAAACGATTCTTAAACAGGCTGAAGAAAGCCCTTGACGAGGCAATCACTTTCTCCAATGAAGGAGAGAAAACGACGCATCGCCTTATTTTGGACTTTGTTTATGGTACTCCTACTGCATCCAGTGCGGTGGCACCTCTTGACGGCCAGCAGCGTCTGACCACGTTGTGGCTAATACACTGGTATATTGCATACATTAGTGGGGCATTGACCGAAGAGGTGAAGAAGGTGCTTAAGTCCTTTTCGTATGCCACTCGTGTATCCTCTCGTGATTTTTGTGACAAATTATGCGATCTTGCCCCCCTTGAGGACAAGAGTGGAACAGTCAGGAAACACATCCAGGAGCAAACGTGGTTTTATTCTGAATGGAACCAAGATCCGACAGTTAGTGGAATGCTGAGGATGCTCTTCGGTGATGGCGCGTCATCCACAGAAGATAATATTATGGAAATATTCGGTGTGGAAGACAAAGTGACGTTAGAAAAATACTGGGAATTGCTTACAACCACAACCTACGCTCCCATTATGTTCAACCATACCGTTATAGGTTCCGAAGAAATGCCTCTTTCAGATGATCTATATATCAAAATGAACGCCCGTGGCAAACCTCTTACAAGTTTCGAAAATTTTAAAGCCGAGGTGATAAAATGGGTTTCCGAACACATCTCCAAAGAAAAGTCAATTGTATTTGCATCTAAGTTCGATAATGAGTGGACTGACATTTTTTGGAAGAAAGGTCTGGGCAACAAAGTTCACAATGTCGATGAGGTGTTCTATTCCTTCATCAATAGACTGTATTGTCAGTACGTGATAATGCAACGTAGGGATGGCAATTATGTGGCAGACGAAAAAAATGAGGATTACAAGTATTTTAGTGCCGATGACCCTAAAAGCGGCAATCTCATTACATTCGAGTCGCTCGATAGATATCAAGGCCACATGGAGGAGGCATTGGCTACAGTGGACACCATATTGCAAAAAGTCAAAAACATAGACTCTTCTGCATTCCATGCCCCATGGAACGATAAATTCAATTTTATCCCGCAATACGTTCTTGACAGTGACCATCAGCCGAAGAAAGTGACCAATGAAATTTATGAATACACTACAATCAATCAACGTGATAGGGTTGCCTTCTATGCCATAAGCAAATATATTCAATATTCTGGGGATGAGTCGGACGAACCAGACAGCCTCTCACATTGGATGCGTGTTGTATGGAATTTGATTTCAGACAAGGGCTCTGACGATAGGGATACTATTCGTAGTATCGACAGCATGCGGGAGGCAATTGAACTGATTGATAGAGTGGAGAATCCTCACAAGGTGTATTATGAGCTCAATGAAAGATCGGAAACGTTGTTAGCGGAGGTGAAAGATACATCAGCATTAAAGAGGCGTTTCAGGGAAGAGATAGAAAAGGCAAAGCAGATAGTCAATCCCCTACCTGAAGTCAATGTGCCTTCATGGGCCCAAAATTGGGAGGAAGCTATCTTAGAGGCTGAGAAATTTCGTTTGTTTACCGGCTCCATCGGTGCACTTATATATGATGGGGCGGGAAAAATAGACTGGTCGAACTTCGAGGCGAAATACAATAACGTAAAGAAATATTTTGCAAATCCTGATAACCCAAGCGCTATCCGAGACATGATTCCATACTTGAGAGATGAAGACATCCTGGAACTGTTCAGTGATTATACCTTGAATTATAAAGATAGCAATGTAGGCCATATGTTGCGCTCATTTCCCGCCCGGTTCCACAAATATCTTTTGGCAGGGCAGAAATCGGCTTTGCTTACTCGACTTCAAAGCGATATTGAGACATTGTGCGCCAACAACCCTAATTTTTGGATTAACAAAAATTGGGTTAATGGTCATCATGTGCTCTCTAATTATTCAAAAAGAAGCGGTGCGTATGATTTAAGCTCTTATTTTATTGGAACGGACTGCATTGATACACGATATGATATTCTATCAGATTCAGATGCCATACCTGATGGTTACGAGCTAATAGTTAAGAACAAGCAAGTCACCAAACCATACAAAGGACTGCAAACAGAGTTTTACTGCAGATATAAGGAAAAGAAATACAAGTTCATATGGACCGCATATGATTGGGTCGATATGTATGACGGAGATGCAAACCTTTGGGAACGGGGACTGCATACAAGGTTCAATGGGGATAAAGAGCCCCATTTTCATGATGCCATCACATTATGGAAAGAGATAGTACGCTGTATACGCAAGTTCGACAACCCAACTGACGACTCTATTTGACAGGGTCAGTGCAATATTGGCGACGGCCGCAGCGGGTACAGTGCTCGCCTCGCCAGACGCTGTCAAACTGCTCACAGGCGGCATCTATCAAGGTCGGCTCATCGGTCAGGATTCCGGCCTCGAAATTGCGGCGGTTGCTGCTCTTCATACCTATTCCGGCTCCTGTCAGGTTGGCAGAGCCAATGTAGGCAGTTTCAAAGTCAAATATAATCATCTTGAAATGGACTCGCGGACATAGTATCCGCTCCAGTCCTGATTTTAGAATCGGGTATCGGTCAAAATCCTTACGGAAAGCCGGACCCGGTTCTTTTGCATGGATAAGTCTGACCTCTACACCTCGTTTGAGAAGTTTGGCAAGAATAGCAAGGAATGGCTCAGATGAATTGCCAGCTTTGACGTGAAGGTCTTTAATGTCGGCTGTACCAATCCATAGCGACTTCCTCACGGAAGCCATTCTTGCCACGACCTTATCATAATGGTCTTTGCCGGAAATAAATTCAACTGCCATACTGGAGCAAAGTTACTTATTTTTCGTGAGATAGAGGTAATAGTTGTAGTATGGGGACATCGCTATATCATCTTTTGCTTTTACCATCTTTGAATACTCGCCGATGAGTGTGGAAAGAAAGGTCCAAAATGATTTGCGATGATGCTTGTACTTGTAATGCGCCATTTCGTGAAGTATTACACCGTCAGTCCATTCCTGTTTGAATATAACGAGAAAAGGTTGTAAGGTAATGTGATTGTTGAACGTGCAATAGCCGAGAACATTCTTCCGAAGGCGCTTGACTGTAACGCCGGAGCCATGCAACCCCTTCGCAGGCAGTACAACTTTTGCAATCCGATGTATGGTATCGCGCATAAGTTCCCTAAGCCATTTCTGTATCTTCTTGGTTTCAAAGTCAGTGGAGTCATGGTAAATCATATCCAGGATACCGTCGTGGTATTGAACAAGCAACTCGACGGCGTTCTTATCCTGAAACACGAATTGGTCGGGTATCTTCATCGTTGCCTCACATTCTATCGTGAACTTATCGACACAATGCCAGACCACTGACAAGTGCTTTGTAGTAAGCCGGAATCGAGGATTTATCTTAAATGTTGGTTCTTTCATACCTCCCATATTTTATCCATTATGTGTCTATAACCCTTAACTCCGTAATGTCCTATCTTCAATCCATAGAAACGAGTGCCGAGAGCTTTCTCCTTGTCTATATTCTCTATTGTGGAGGGATTGGGAACAGGAAACTCGAAGTCTGAGACAATCAGTACATCAGCCATCTCGTATGTTCCTTTCTGAAGAACGCGAATAGCCTCGGCAAGCATTTGTTCACCATCAGTGCCACCACTATAACTATGCTCCAAAAAATTGTCAATCATACGCCAATTTCGCGGTTTTGCAAGGTCAATAGACTTTGACCTGACAGAGAAGCTGATCAGATAGCAAGGGCGTTTCTGTTTTTTTGCCATCCTGAGCAACTGTTTGAGCAACGAGAAAGCAATCCTTTGAGGTTGTCCCGACATCGAACCACTGGTGTCGATGCTTACAATAATCGGTCCTTTTGTCAGTCGTGGGTCTTTGCGATGTTCCTCTATCTTTTTCGGTTTGTCTTTGCCGGGACTTGAAAACTGCTGAAGCTCCTTGGTTGCATATCTCTTAAAGAAGAGATCTTCCGGCATAGATAATTCCACTGGTAGGACACGTTCCAGATTGTCGCCTGACTCAACTCTGTCAATCTCTTCGACCGAGCTGTTTTTAGCCACGGTAGTAGGCATAAAGCGATATACTACCGTATCTTTCTCTTCTTTAGACGGATCCTTGTCACGACCGATCATATCCACAATTTCTCTCAGTTGCGGATAGCGATGGACATAGTTCTCCACCTTCTTTCTGTCTTCATAATCGCCTGTTCCTGCATCACGACAAAATTGTTCAAACCTCATTTTCGCACGATTCAACATCTGACGCTCTTTTCGATCGAGCTTAGCCTTACAAGCATTTTCCCAATCGCTTGTCATTGCCGAAAATACAGCACCCTTGTCGTCTGTCTTGAACTGCGCCGTATATCCTGAAAGATTTACATCATATTTCGAGTAGCCGGCTTCAATTGTGCCACATACTTCCTGCCACATCTCGCGTTTCTCCTCAATGGTCGCTTCTCTGAAACGAGTAATCATGGCAAGTTCTTTCATTGCTTCAATCTGCATTGCCCGGAACTGTTCCAGCAAAGCAGTGAAGAAAGAAATCAAGTCTTCTTTCAGCACCTCAACCCATGTTGAGTCCGAGCCGTCGATCTGAGGATTATTGTCAATGACCTACTGCATATAACCGGCGAGGCAATCATCGGGCGGCATGGATGGAGGCATCTCGCCACATTCCATGTAGAAGTCAAAAGCCTCGCTGTATTCCTCCAGCTTGGCGTCAATGTCGGTATAGTCAATCATTTTATCAACATAACTACGTTATTGAGTTTGACCTCAATGGTCTTTATCTGTTCACTGACATTCTTCAGCATCTTGTTAACCAGTGCAAGATCATTGGGAGAAAGGAATATATTATCACAATCGGTCCAGTTTGATGATACCGACTTCTCCCATCCTTCGACACAAGTCCTGAATAAGTCCTGAATCAAATATACACGCTGATATACAGGCGATGTCTGTAAAGACTCAGAACTTATTGCTGATTGAGCAGCCTTCTTGCGGAAAGCGTATGGAGTGCCGTCGATTATCGCACCATTCTGACACCTCTGAATCTTTACCTTTGTCAGATTCGAAGCATTCTGTGATTTTGCTTCAAACGGTCTTCCCGGAACGATTGTGTGAATGATGATTTTCTTGCGTTTGCTGTCATAATATCTCACCCCGTCACGAGTCTGATTTGATAACGCGGCATAGTCCCATTTTGAAAAATAGGTATCTCCATCCGGATAATTTTCGACGAGATAGTAGAAATAATCATACTCAGCGAAATCATTCCCGTCTGTGTTTAATCGTAACTGTGTTGATTGTTGTGCGGTTTGTTGCTGTGGAGTCATAAGTTGGCGAATAGATTTATCAATCTTCGCCAACCCTTTCAGCACCGCATCTGAGATACTTGAAGTAAAAGCATTAAGCACATTGGGAATACACTCCACATCATTCCAGAAACTATGTATAAGCAATAGATAGTCTGAAAGATTTATCTCCATGCGATCATTCAGAAAGGCTGAGGTCTGCATCAGCTTGTACGCTTTTCGCCAACGTCGATCAGAGATATAATATCGTAATTGATTTCCGTCCTCCTTCTCCAGAGCAGTAAGACTCTTCCGAATGTTTTTTATGGCACTGACAACCGAATCCTGAATGCCTACGGTCTTTGATTCGTTTTGCCAGTTGGAATATGTTTCATCGGTAATGTATAACGATTCCGATAATTCCGACATATCAACACCGGCACCCTTTATCATTTTGAAGAAGGAGGTATCACTCTCTATGCAGTTTGAAACCATCCGCACAAGGAAGCGATCCCACAACGCTTCGAGACCTTCATCTTTTGCCGGAAGTTCGTTAGAGGCAGCAATAAGCACTTTCATTGGCGTGCGCATTATTTGTCCTCCATTATGGAAGATATGTTCGTTTATTACAGTCAGAAGCGTGTTCTGGATAGACGGTCCGGCTTTCCATATCTCATCGAGGAACACAACATCTACCTCCGGCAAATATCCTGCGGTCAGTCGTTCATAACGGTCATCATTCTTTAATCGGGAAATTGATATGGGGCCGAATATTTCATCAGGCGTGCTGAATCGAGACATCAGGTAATCAAATGACTTGCCATCTTTGAATACCATTTTCAAACGACTCGAAACCATACTTTTGGCTGTTCCGGGAGGGCCGAGAAGGAACATATTTTCTCCAGCTACAGCACACAGCAGAGCCACGGCTATAATCTGCTCCTTTTCAAAGACTCCCTGCGACATCCATTCGACAAGCTGACGAATGTGCTCTTTCGGAGTTGACGGGAATAGTGATTTAGTTCTGACTTTCTTTGCCATAAAAAACGGGGCCAATAATGCTCACCGCAACGGCGAAGCCCTCGCGAGTGAGCCGAGAGCGCATGTCGGCGAAGCCGGTGCGCGGTGGCATCGCCACTCGGACTCACCGCAAAATTAGCTCCGACATGTAGCAGATTTAGATACAGGTTATCCTTTTCTTATATTTTGGTCAAAAAAATCATCGGATGCTTTCTTTAACTCTTTCAGCACAGGAAGCATATACTTGTGCTGAAGAGCAAAGCCTATTACGACTCCGATATTTGCTTTTATCAAGGCTGAATGAGGTGGCCCGATAAAGCAGGCAATGCCCCCTAATATTCCGGGGAGTATGGCAAATTTAAGTAGTGCCAACTGCTTCTGAATTACTTTATCCATTCTCCAGTTCCTTTCCGGCGGCAAGTATCGTGACTTTTATCTCTTCATCTTTTATACTCTCATCGGGATATACAGCCCAAATGACATAAATGCTTTCTGGTAGTTCACTAACAAAATCGGTTAGTGCCGTCATTTCTTGCATCACCAAAGGCTGTTTATCTTCTTTGTTGAAATACAGAAAAATAGAAAGTCGTTCGATTTTATTTAGCAGGGATGAGGTCAATGTGCTTTTAATGAACCCTATAGATTCTGCGACTCGCTCATTACCATGCCCAGTCTCTGACTTTATAAAGAAATGCTTTGCGTCGGTAAGAGTTGTCTGCAAATCATTGAAGTCATAGGCAATCAGGCCTTGTGTCGCAATGGGCTGTAGGAAGGCTTTTATTAAGTCAGGGTACTCAGTGCAAGAAGTTTCTACCATAACTCCGTCATAACATTCCAAATCGGCATTGTCAAGCAAACCAATGGTCAGGACTCCGGCTTCATGGAATGTATTTGCAATACTGTTCGCATGATCTTCGTTGTCTTTCGCCACAATGATTACCATCTTATCCTCATCGGTTGGGATACACTCAAAAGGTTCGGTTAATACTGTGGCGGACACGCAATCATATCTGTATGACTTTACAGTCTCTATTACTTCTTTAGTTGCCTCCCCAATACCAATTACGCGGAAACTGGTAGGAAGGCTCGTTAAAGCAGATTGTTCTAATAAAGATTCTTCATTCATCTTCATTCGGGTTTAAGTTTGATATTCCGATAATGCGTAAAGCAATTTCTCCTTGTACATCATCTGTGTGTCCACAAATCAAATGAGATTTTATACCACTTTTTACCATAACGGGAGACGTTGCTTTATAGAGTTTGTTATGTTCCTCTTCAGTCATTGGCTCGTGTTCGTCGGTATAAACCACAATAATTACGTCATGACAGTCCTGACAGAGGTCATCAAGTGTCGGGTAATAGTTTGAGAGTAAATCAATGACATAATCTACACGGGAGGTTTTGCCACAGACATGGCTCTCACGCCACTCTTCACGAACACTACCAGCATTCATTATCAAGGTTTCTATGAATTCCTTGGGAACACCAGTCGTGGCGATGAGATCGTCAATGAGATGCTGACGTTTATCGAGGCGTTTTAATTTCGCGATGCGGCGTTCCAATCGGTAGAAACGTTTACGTTTGCTACGGTTTTGATGCGTTTCGCCTAAATGGATTCTATCCCATACCTCTTGTGTAAAGGCAATACCATAAGGCATTTCTGACTTACCTTTGAGTTCGCTTATCACGCGCTTATCCCTGATGTAAGGCAAGTAAAGTTTGCGTTCAAACCTCTCCGCCATTTCGCCATACTTGGTATAATGCTCTTCACGAGGAGACCAGGCACTATGTTTGGTAAAGCCATAAAACGTCATACCCCAAAGAATCGCTCCGGCAAGTTCTTCATCTGTAAAAGGATTATTTTCAGGTCTGATTACCGTCTTGCCCACAATGTTTTTCCAATGGTCCCCCTCGACATTATTGGCAAGAAGGGGTAAGTTTCCGGGGTCAAACCAATGTTCTTTAGGGGGAATGTCGAAAGTAACTTCGTCACTGGTCCCTTCAAATTCTGTATTGCAGATAATATCAAATGCCTCCTTATAACCGGCGAGACATCTGATGGACCTATCGTTGCGATGAGTGTTTTGCAGGGCTTTTACTATGGCGTCAAAACCGACAGTTGTGAATAATTCTTTTACAGTCATAATCTGACATTTAATATGCAGTGATAGCAGATGGCTGACTATCACTGCATAGATTTGTTCGCAAAGTTAGAGTTTCTCTACTTTGAGTTCGTTGCCGTTCATGTACCCAACGGGAAAGTCCACGTTGTATTTCATCTTGAACTGACGCTGAATCTCTGCCTTTACTGTTGAATTTGAGAAAGGAAGAGTGCTTCCGTTGAAGGAGACCTCGGCTGTCATGCCGGCTTCGAGTCTCTTGCCTCCGCTAAGAAGGAGTCGTTTTGTTGTTACTTTGAAGAGTGCCATATCTGATATTTTAATGGTTACTCCGCAAAAGTATAACACCGGCGTATCAGATTTGGTGACACCTCAAATATTTTTTCAGTCTTCGTCGTAAAAGTCCTCTAAATCAAAACCATCTTCAAAATCTTCAGAATCAATATCCTCATCTGGATACATCATCTGCATAATTTCGCGCTCGTCATAACCGGTTATCTCCCTGCGTAAATTGACAATTTTCTTCTCAACACGATTACTTAGTTCCCGTGCATGATGACATTCTTCGGCTTTCTTGACAAAATAATTCGGGTCTTTATCGCCGGTGTATAGATGATCCTCGAAGTGAAACAAATGTTCATTTATTTCTTCGAGTTCCTCTTTTATTTCATCCAGATCGGATAAAGCATTATCCTCGTCAGATGCGTAGTTTTCTTGTATTTCGTCAAGACGAGAAAGTATAGCTTTCAGTCTAATTGTAAAAGATTCGTTCTGTCTCATATTTTATCTGATATATTCAAACGAATGATTAGAGTAATTTCAATGCGATGGCGGCACAAGCCTCAGCATCACAAAGCGCATGATGGTGGTTTTCCATATCATAACCACAGGCGGCTGCCGACAAGTGGAGCTGATGGCTCGGTATGTCAAGACAGCGACGGGAGGCAGCAAGGGTGCAATGAAATTCGTAACCCGGATATTCCATGTCATATTCCTCAAATACCGCTTTTAAGCAGCTCTCGTCAAATGGGCGATTATGCGCTACAAGAGGCAAACCTTTGATTTTGTCTGCCACCTGAGCCCATACTTCCGGGAATGTCGGTTGCCCGTCGGTGTCACGACGTGTAAGACCATGCACCTCAGTAGTCCAATATGTATAGTAATTAGGGGCAGGTTGAATAAGGCTATAAAATTTGTCAACAATCTCGCCACCTCGGACAATCACAATACCGACGCTGCATACACTTGACCGGCGTCCATTGGCTGTTTCAAAATCTATTGCAACAAAATCCTGCATGGTCAGTCGTTTTTATAGAGTTCGTACATTTCCGAAATCCAGCCTTTCATTTGCTTACGGAGCGAGACTGGACTTATCACTTCAATCATCGCACCCACTTGGAGAAGTTTCATGACGAAATCGTAGGTCGGCGACAGGTACAGCTCGAAATCAGCATATTCACCGCAATCCTCAATAAGTCGCTGACTGTGATGGAGCGGCAAAGACATTAGGTAATACTTATGGTCCTCGTTTGCTCGTATTACAATCCTTTCGGGCTTGACATCGTAACCGATTACAATGCCATAGGCCGTCGAGAAATAATCATCGGCATCGAAGTTTTTCGGCAGTTTATAGGTCTCATCGGTCACTTCAACATCCTCCAGACGGTCGAGCCCATAAATCTTGACCTCATCGCGATTGTTGTGAGCGAGCATATACCAGCGGTTCTCAAACAACTTGACGCAATACGGCTCAATCGGGAACGTATATCCATGAGATTTCTTGAACGGACGATACGTGATATTGACAACTCGATTCTCTTTCATCGCTTCAAGTATTGTTGTCAGATGGTCGTGCCCTGACGGTATCTCATCAACAATGATTCGCCCTTTCAGCGAGAGGTTCTCCCCGATAAGATTGCCCACTGCAAAGGAATCGAGCATCCATTTTTTCAGTTTGTCTTCGTCTATGTCTTCGGGGTTGGCTATATAGTAGAGGTAACCGCCAACTTTCTGACAATCTATCATAATGCCGAACTGTTCAAATATAGCGTCGCGCCAGCGGTTAAATGTGGCACGATGGAGCGGCTTACAATCGCTCAGATCCTTGCAGCGCTCCCACTTGTCGGAAAGATCTTTATGTGAAATCTTCCCGGCACGGCGGATTGTATCAATCAGCCAAGTGTATTTTTGCAGTTGGTTCATAATTTTGAGGAAAGAATCTCATATAATTTGGCGACAATTCGTTCGCCTAGTTCTTGTTTGCGATTCAAATAGCCTGGATGATAAATTCTAAACGACATCGATGGAAGTTGAGGAGATATTAATTGCACCATTTGGTTTTCTTTGAATCCATCTATGGGAGAAAATTCCACATTTTTAAATTTTGTTTTTATATAGTGGTCATAATTTGGACCTGATGTAAAAATACAAACTTTTGGTTTTAAAACTGATATTTCTTCACTCAGAATGTCGAAAAGTTCATTTTCAGTCTCAGTTATTTCAGCAAGAGCAGGACCTCCATCAACATCTGAAATCTTATTGAGATTAGTATATAGAAAAGGATGAGCTCCTTGAAATCCTAATTGCTCACTTATCCACCATATCCACTCCCAAAATGGAGAAGAATAATTTTCTCCCAAATTGAATTTCTTATATTCGGCCATAAGTTCTTCAACGGATTCACCACCATCCCAACCATATGGTTCTTGACCTATGAACATCAATGATGGGATTTCCTCATTATCCCATAATGCCATCAGCTGAGGATATGAGCATCTATCATACACCCCGTTCCTTTTAAGCGTATCTAATAAAATCGCAAAGTCTTGCGATTTTGATTTGTAAAATGATTCCAGTATATTCATATAAGTACGTCTAATTGTATTTTTGCAGTTGGTTCATATCGCATTGAGTTTTTACACCGCAAATTTAATCATTTCTTGTATCATTTCGTGATACAGGATAAGAATAATCATGGATTGAGGTCAAAATATCCTCTTCATCGGGATAACTGAGATCAAATATATTTAGATAGGTATTGGCGCAGCATTCATCCTGCCACATAATCACCTCGCTTATAGTCAAGTGACCGTCTTTGCCAGGGATGACATAATATTCCTCATATTCGGTATAGTCAAGCTGGATATATAGCGATATATATTTCTCACAGAATGTCAATTCGATGCCGCGGACAGCAAACCATTCATCCCTCTCACTTGCAAATGCTTCGAGAGAGGAGTATTGCGTAGCGATCTCGTGAAGAAACGCATGACGCTTTCGCATCATGGCATATCTTTCTTCAAATGTCATGTCGGTCAAATCCATGCTCCGTATAGTTCTTCGGGGTCATCATCGGGGCGACTGTCCTCTTTTGCTTTGCGCTTAGCCTCAGACAATTCTTCCTCAGTTGGCGGTGGTAACTCAACCATATAAATATTACTCTGTCGCTGCTTCATTCCGGTTTTATGACGAAGCCATATGTTTTCCATCAGGAGCGAAACCCCTTCCGGTGAATGTATCGTTTTCATTATGATGCCTTGAAGTTAAAGATTGGACGTATGATTGTGTCGATGGTAACGGTGTCACCGATATTGGCGATAATCTCTGACGCAGGCTTGTATACCATCGGGGATTCATCACGGGTGAAGTCGTTGACCGATTCCGAGTAGATGCCCTGCATGGATGCCTCGAAATCTTCCATCGTGATTTTCTCGTAAGCCTGAGTTCGGCTCAAAACTCGTCCAGCCCCGTGAGGTGCTGAGTAGTTCCAGTCCGGATTACCCTTTCCGGTGCAGAGCAACGAACCATCGCGCATATTCAAAGGAATAATACAACGCTCCCCTTCGGCAGCCGATATAGAACCTTTGCGGATAATATTCTCATCGCTGATATAGTTGTGAACCGATTCAAATTCCTCCTTTACCACCACACCAGGGAAGAACCGCAGAAGTAAAAGCGATATAAGTTTACGATTGAGTACAGCCCATCGCTGACAAAGACGCATATCGTGGAGATAGTGCTCACGCCCTTCACCCTCGACATAGCAAAGAGCGGCAGGGAGGCGTGGTTCCGCTTCCTGATGTTCCTTGTGCATCTTCTTTATGACGCTCTGCAATTCAGATCGACGACCTGCTGCCTTGTATTCCTCAATGGTGCGTTTGATTATCTCTTCAAACTCGTCGGCTCCGTCGGTAAGATGTTTCACGGCTTTTGCCTGATAGATGTCGGCCACCTGCTTGCCGAGATTGCGCGAGCCGGTGTGAATCACAAGGTAAACATTCCCCTCATCATCCTTGTCAAGCTCGATGAAATGGTTGCCACCACCGAGCGAACCGATAGCCTTGTTGATACGCCCGGAGTCTTTAAGTTCACGGTAGCAGTGAAGTTCGGTCACAAGTTGCTTTGCCGCACGGTATATTTCCATTTCCTCACCGACAAGCGGCTTGAAACCGAACCTATCTTCGCGCACTATCTTACCGAAAGGTACATTGCCCCGGATATGTTCATGAAATGCGTGAAAGTCAATCTCGGAGAGTTTGCCGAGATTGAGGATTCGCATACCGCAACCGATGTCAACGCCCACTATATTGGGAATGACCTTATCACCGAGGTCGCCTGTGAAACCAATGAAGCAGCCTGCCCCGGCATGAACGTCAGGCATAATGCGTATCTTCTTGTCGGAAAACACATCAATCGAAAGCAGCTCCTTGATCTGTTCCAAAGCATTCTCCTCGATGTTGTCCGTAAATATCTTTACGTCATGTCCTTCTATCGTCTTCATATTCTGATGTTTTCTATTATTTGAATGCAAAGTTAGAATACCGCTGCGCAACCATTTTGCGCATTAAAAAAGAAACACGACATTCTTCTATGAGCGCAAAATTACATCCAAGGTGACGCATATTACGATACAGCATCATCGAATCACTAAAAAATTGTGGTGTCTCGAAAAATGGGACACCACATTATTAACTTTGCATCGTGATTATGGAAGAACAATACAGAAAAGAAATAACATGGTGGTTTGCCGAGCTTGGATTAGAGAGCGAGGTGGACAACTATCTTGCATTGTTTCCTGAACTGAAGAGCCGACTGTCAAAATTTGCTATTGGTCTTTTGATATGGAACATTGCAGGACTTATCGACATCAACAATCCTGATGATGTAAGCCGTGTGCGACTTATTCTAAAGGTCCTTGACCAGACACCCGGTTTTGACTTTTTCGACAACACTTTCAATGAGTGCGACCCTGAGACTGTATGCGAAATCTTAGGAATGTCACCAATGGCACCGGTTGAAGAACCGGAGATAAAATTTAATTATACGGTTGATCGTATCGGAAATTACGCTGACGCTCGACAATATCTTGATATGACATCTTGGTGTATCGTTATTTCAGAAGAGTCATTCAATGCTTATACCGCCAATGGCAACCGTTTCTACTTCTGTGGAAACAGCGAGTGGTGGGACACGCCTTGCGTTCCAGGCACAGGTTTCCCTCGCGACCGCTTTGGCTATTCTCTCATCGCCGTAGAGGTCAGCCCTGAAAACAAAATTGTTTCAATCACTTCAAGATGGAATACCTGTGCCGGAGACACTGGCAACTTCATCACCGAGGATGAATTAAAATCAATCCTCGGTATGGAGAATTACAACAAACTACTTTGTAAACCCTCTGAAAATCACTAAATTTGTAATTATCAAACAATCTACGCTATAATATGAATAATAAACAAATTAAAGAACACTTGAAGAAAATCTTGCCGTCGGCAAAACTCCCGACTCGAATATTGTTCGAGACCGCAGACGATTTTCTCTATCTCAAGTTAGGCGGACGCGGGGTAGTTGCTAATATGCAGACTGACGAATCTGCTTTTGAAGGTTGGGCAATAATGTTAAAGTCAGCATTGCCAAATATTCAGAAAGTCGTTCTTGATTGGGAAAATCCAGTATTTAATGCTGACAAAAAGACTGCTCAACAAGCCCATTATAACCGTTTTATAATGCGTGTGTCTAATTTCAAACAGGCGTATTCGTGGTTTAATATCGCAAAAGAGCGGGTCCCGGAAGTAAACAGAATGCGGGAATTGCTTGAAAGTAATACTATCGTAGTAAATTTCCCGAAGAGAAACTGTAACCCTGTAACAGATCCGAATAAAAAGCCGGAAGCTGTACTGGAAAGAAAACTCGTTGAACTTTGGGAGAAGAATTGCCCAATTACTGACGAGCAACTCCCGGTGGGGCTTTTCCGCAATGGCAAAGTCTCGAAAGAAACTACTTTGACACCCAGAGGTGCAAGCCAAATTGACTTATGGCAACTTGACAACGACACGATGCGTATTTATGAGTTGAAGGTAAAAGGCAATGAAGCAATTGGCATAATCTCTGAACTTATGTTCTATGTTTGCACAATAAAAAACATAGTAAATGGACTAATTAAATACCCCGATGTAAGTAACGTTAAGTCGTACCGCCATTTTAAGGATTTTGTCAATGCTGTGACTAACAAGGATATCAAAAGTGTCATCGGTTATTTCACAGCCCCACGTCTGCATCCGCTACTTGAATCCCCCAAGTTGAAGGATACTATTCTTGAAATACTAAATGCTAACAGCTTTGATATAAGGTTTGAAATTTACAACATATCACATCTGACAGAATGAGAATCACAGTTCATCGCGGCTCCAATCAGATAGGAGGATGCGTAACCGAATACGAGTCTAATGGGTGGAAACTGTTTGTCGATTACGGCGAACAGCTACCGGGCGCACCTATGTCTGACAAAAAGTTGGAGATAGATGGATTGACCTGTGGCGACTTACAAAAAAGTGCTCTGTTAATCACGCACTATCATGGCGATCATATCGGCAAAATCACCGAACTACCGCCAGAGCTGCCCATATATATGGGCAAGATGGCTAAAGAAATAGCATCAGAACTTGCAAATCATTTAAGCACAGTAAGTGTAGAGCATCGTAAGATGGCCGAGCGTCTTAACAATGTCAACACCTTCGTCCCAAGAAAACATTTCACTTTCGGTGAATTTGATATTACCCCAATAGTGGTTGACCACTCAGCTTTTGATGCTTATGCGTTCTGCATTGAGGCTAAAGAATTGAAGGTTTTCCATACTGGAGATTTCCGCAAACATGGTTTCCGCAGCGGAAAATTGTCAACGGTTATTGAAAGATATGTAGAGAGAGCTGATCACATTGTATGTGAAGCCACAAATGTCAATAGACCAGAAGCTACTCTTATACCGGAGCATGAACTTCAAAAGGATTTTGAAGAGGCTTTCACCGAGAACAAATACAATGTGGCCTATGTCTCGTCAACCAATATAGACCGCCTTTTTGGTCTGTATCATGCTGCTATCAGAGCAAACCGTCCGTTCTATGTGGATGCCTATCAGAAGCGCATTATGGATATAGTCGCCGGACGGGATAAAATCTGGAGCAAATCGTCACTGTATAATTACATAGAAGGCAAGAAGCCTCAGAAGCTTATACAACGAGGAACTGAATTTATTGCCAATGATAAATTTATAGATTTCGTTTCGAAACATGGTTATGTACTTGTTGCAAGACAGGGAGAGCGGTTTGACAAATTGCTGAATCAACTTCCGGATGAAGGCAGAGTAAAATACCTCTCTATGTGGAACGGATACCTCGATGTGTCTAAAGCAGCTTATAATCCTGCTCTTGCAAAATCTGTCGGCGATGATTATAGGTATATGCACACCAGCGGTCACTGCGACATGAAGAGTCTCGATGAGTTAATTACAGAGCTGGATCCCAAAGCCATTATTCCTATCCACACTGACAATCCACGAGCATTCGCAGATTTATTTTGCGATAAATGGCCTGTGATCCTTCTTAACGACGGTGAGTATTTCCGGCTATAAGAGATCCGTGGTTTGACTTTACTGAAGCTAAAATTTTTGCCTACGATAAGTCTCAAAAGCATTACAAGACGATAGATAAATTTGTCTCTGACCTATGGGATTGGTACTGGGATTCTGTTGTTGTAAAACCACTTGTTAAAATTGACACTGGATTAGGAGAAGTGCCTTCTGAAACCACTGCTCAAAGAATCTATGTATTCCCGTATAAAGAATTAGAACTGTAAAATATACAAAGCATGAGTAAGACAATGATACTTGCAATCGGTGGCGCTGGTTGCAATATGGCTGAAACTATTATGCGCGTTGCCAATGCGCATTGGATTAAGGAGGCTACATATCTTTTCGCAGATTCCGATATGGAACGCCTTTCAGAACTGGGTAAAAAAGGATTTGAAACGTTGCATCTTCAACGTGAGTCCGACTCCTTCCCGACAGAGAAACTGAGGGGAGTAGAAAAGCTCTACATCCTTGCCGGTCTCGGTGGCATGACAGGCAGTAGATTTGCAGAGATTGCAGCAAAGTCAGCCAAATCAGATGGTATTGGCAATGTGGCGTTAATCGTAACTCTTCCTTTCGTATTCGAGGGGTCAGGCAAATTGGCAAAAGCAACCGAGGCACTTAAATCACTTTCTGATATGTCGGTTAAAGTTCTAAATAACGAAGAACTTACAGAACGCTATCCGGACATTAACTTCATAAATGCCTTTGTATATTCCGATAAGGAAGCACTCAACGCAATCGAATCAGGACTTCTTTAATGAAAATACTCCATCTTTCTGATACTCACAACTGCCACCATCGGCTCCGGGATTTACCCGAGGCTGATGTGGTAGTACATTCCGGTGATTTCTGTATGGTCGGGACCGAACAGGAAGCCCTTGATTTCCTCAACTGGTTTTGTGACTTGCCATACAAACACAAAATCTTTATCTGTGGCAACCATGACGATTGCCTCTATGGAGCAAATATTGACGGACTCCCTGACAACGTGCATCAACTCTCCAACTCAGGAGTTGAAATTGATGGTGTTAAGTTTTATGGTGTTCCGATGTTTCTGGAAGATTGCATAACCGAGCGACAGAGCCGCAACTATGAGAAAATTCCCGGCGATACCGATATATTGATTACTCATTCTCCGGCTTACGGCATACTTGATTATGATGATGGTATCAACTACGGATCCGAAGAGATTCTAATGAAGCTATCTGACCTTCACCTTAAAGCACATCTATTCGGTCATATCCATGCCCAACACGGAATCAAGGAACAAAACGGCGTCATATTCTCCAATGGCTCGATTATGAACGCAAATTACACCATCTTCAGTACCCCTAACATAATCATAGTGGAAAATGCCTAAACGCAAACGACATCAACCGGGCAAATATAAGCCGAAGCCCGAGATCGGTCCGAATTTTATCGGCACCAAACCCCTGACTCTTTTCCAAGCCGAAAATGGACTTTGGGGTGTCAAAGATGGAGACGGCAATATTGAAATAGCGCCTGAATATAGGCGAATAGAGCAGACCGAAGATCAAAAATTGCGTAATGAAGTGTATCTCGCGTCTAAAGATACCGTCCTATCGGTGACACCCGATGATTGGGATATTGTTGCATGGTTCTCTTCTGATTTTTTCGAAGGTAATGAATGATTGGACGCTATTCTTTTGCTCGATTATAATGTGATGCGGCTATACGGACGCTTTCGGCAATTCGGGCGCGGAACTCCGGTGGAGCAATGACTTCGGCATGACCTCCGTAGCCGAGAATCAAACGCTCCAGTTCGTTGTTTATGACGACCTTTAGAGAGAGTTGGATTGAGCCGTCGCGGAAACGTTGCTCCACTTTCTGCGATTTATGGAATGGCTTTGACTCGACGTATGGTGCCTGTTGGCGGTCGATTTTAATAACCACACGCCGCGCCTTGTCATGAATCCATTTGGTCACTCCGATTGTGTCATCAAAGAAGTGTTCCGGGTCGAAGTCAACACATTTCTTAAACGGATGTTCTTTGTCAACTGCTAACGACTGGATGCGGTCGAGAGCAAAGATATTGACCTGCGGTACGCAGTTTGACGCTTTCTCACCGATTAGAAACCATCGGTTGCGATACTCCTTCAATAAATAAGGATATACCACCAAAGCCTCGGATTGTCGAGCCTTGAACGACTGGTATTCGATAATGATAGTCTGCTGTTTGCGCACAGCGTCATATATGTCGCCTATAAATTTTGCCCCCCTGTATCCTGCCACATGCTCCATATCCATAGCCGGAACCAACGTGCCAGTATGTCGCGAAATCTGCTCGTTGAGTTTGCTTATTGTGTCGATAGAAGAAGCCAGCTGCGGAAAACCCTGCAACTGTCGCAATATGTCAAGAGCCGAGTTGAGGGCATCAAGACCTTCATCGTTCAGCGGTAGATGCGTAATGCTGAAATCGGGGTCTTCGTACTCATAATATTTGTTTTCTCGAACCACTATAGGGGCATTATAGCCCAAACGGTCGCTGCGCATCAGTGCAAGATCGTTCTGAAACGTGCGGCGACTCACCGGATTACTTCGCCCTTCAAATTCCGCCAACGCATCGGTACAGGCGTCAATCAAGTCGTTGATAGTCCAGCGGCGATAATGGTTCTGGAGGCACTTGTCAATGGTGGAAATTCGTATGAGAGTGGCGCGATTGATAGGCATAATCAGATATTTTTTTACAAAAGTAGCAAATTTCTCAGCAGTGCGCAAATCCATTGCGCACGCACATCTCAACTTTGCGGCATGAATATAAATGGAAAAACAACATCGGCTGAGATATTCACCGATAATATAGAGCTGTCAGCTCTTGACTGGATAACTGAACTGTGCGATCATCCGGCAATGGAGGGTGTGCCCATCGTGCAAATGCCCGACGTTCACGCCGGGAGTTCATGCAATGTAGGCACAGCCTATCCAATCGGAATGTATGTCAATCCTGACCATGTAGGAGTTGACATTAGTTGTACCATTTCCATGCACCGACTTTCGTTTGCTATCAACCCCAATGACTTTCCGTTGCTCGACCATCGCATCCGCGAGGTAATTCCGACAGGCACGGATATTTGCCAAAAGAACTCACTCAATGAAAAAGAATTGTTCCGCTTTCTGAACTCACAGTATCAGAAGGCCCGTTCGGCTACCCCTGACCTTATCAATGAGGCTCCTCGCATTGATGGACGTTTCATCACCGACTTCTGCCGTCGCATAAAACTTCAGGAAGGTATCTTCTACAAAAGTCTCGGAACACTCGGTGGCGGCAATCATTTCATAGAATATGGAGAAGACTCCGAATTAGGCGACGGATGGCTGACTATTCACTGTGGATCTCGGAATCTCGGAGTCAAAGTTGCCAATCACTGGCGAAATATTGCACAGAATCCCAAACGAGCGAAATACATCGGCTATCTTTGGGGCGATGCTTTGCGCGGTTATCTCTCGGATATGATTATAGCCCAGGCATACGCTCTGTATAACCATCAGATAATTCGTGACCACATTTTCGCCATTCTCAAAAAACTGTGCAAGGCCAAATGCACCGAATCAATCTTTACCACTCACAATTATATATCGGTAACGGACGACGTGCCTATGTTACGCAAAGGTGCGATTGATGCTTCCGAGGGTCGTAAAGTGGCAATCCCGTTCAATATGCGCGACGGCATTGCTATCTGTATAGGGAAAGGTAATGAGCAGTGGTTCAACACCGCTCCGCATGGCGCCGGACGCATTATGAGCCGCGCCCAAGCCAAAAAGCAAATATCATTGAACGAATTTGAAAATTCAATGGCAGGCATCTATTCATCATCGGTATGTGCCGGTACTCTTAATGAATCCCCGATGGCATACAAACCAACCGGGGAGATACTCGAACTTATCCGGCCGACAGTCGAAGTAATCGCCATGATTAAGCCCAAACTCAACATTAAAGACAACGGAGAATGAAAAAATATATACAGATTACAGCCGGACGGGGTCCGGTGGAATGTGCCCGAGCCGTCACGCTCGTTGCCCGCGAACTGCTCAAAACAATACCGACGCTTCAACTTACCGACTGCGAACCTCACAATCAGATGGACGGCTGTTTCATGTCAATGATATTTGCCACCGACGAAGCAATTTCATCTTCTATTGTTGAAGAGTGGCAAGGCACAATACTCTGGCGTTCGACGAAGAATCCTTATCGTCCGGGACACAAACGCAGCAACTGGTTTGTAGGCGTCAACTTCTTCGATGAAGTGTCGCTTCCGCAGATTGATGAATCTGACATTATTTATGAAACCTGTCGATCGGGAGGCAAGGGCGGTCAGAATGTCAACAAAGTCGAGACTGCGGTTCGTGCAATCCATACACCTACCGGTCTATCGGTAAAATGCTCTGATGAACGCACCCAATCGCAGAATAAGGCTCTTGCAAGAGAACGATTGTTGTTAAAGCTCCGTCAGATAAACGAAAAAACTCTCGCCGATTCTCAGGCACGCCAATGGAGCAATCACGACAACCTTGAACGTGGCAACCCCGTCAAAAAATTCTCGGGTTCATTATGAAATTTGATACTGTATAGCATTTTGATACAACCTGTCTTTAATTTTGCATCGTATAACAAAGTAACCAACGATTGAATTGTGGGCGAGCTTGCTCTTGCGACCGTCACGACGGCCACCTTTAAGAAGGTAAGCCTGAAACTTCTTGCAGAAGTCCTCATTGATTTTTGCGAGGGTAAATGTACCGTCGCAAAAATCATAGAAGTGCTGATAGACAATCTTCCACTTCTGGTATTTCTTGAAACACTTCTTGCGGAAGTATTCCAGAAAGTCGATGCGGAGCTTCTCTTTATCGAGGAAGCCGAACTGCTCGTTGAGCAACTGCTCAAAGCGGCGACAGCGGATAGCCTCCGCTTTTTCCATCATGGAGGCGTTGAACTCTCGTTCACGGGCATTAGCTGAATGTCCGTAGAGGTAGATTCCCAGGCCCTCACGGCGGCTGAGCCTGTTGGTGTGAGGATTTCGGATCGGGGGATAGAAGTCGAGGTAGAGCGAATGCGGTCGCCCGATATTTCTTTTTTACGAAGGAAAACTTTAGTGCAGGTATTCATTGTATCTTGAAAGAGTTAAAAGTTTGACGCAAAGTTCGGTAGTGTTTGCATGGTGGAATCAGCCACCATCGCACCACTATAGCCGGATTCGGCTAAATCGTAGGTGGCGCAAGCAAATCATCCAGTTCTTTGCGGGAGAGATAGGTAAACTTGCCTCTCTTGGTACGGGTTATCTTGTATGTCTTGACATAGTGATAAAGCTAGTCTCTTGTCATGCCAAACTTTGCCATAGCCTCGGCAATCGTGTATTCAGCCGGAGGTTCAGGCTCTGCCACGACTTTAGCCACATCAAAATGATTCTTTGAATAGCGAACTCCTTTACCGACTTTAGTTTTCGGAATTCCTTCCTTGGAAGCAAGGTTGTATATGGCTGATAGTGTCATTCCGAATTTCTCTTGGATTTCAGCAACAGTGTGCCACTCTGTGATTCCCTCCGGAGTTGGTTTCTTTGCAAATGCCCGGTCAACATGGGCTTTGCTCCACATGTTTTTCCCACGATACACGGTCTTTGGGATTTTCTTTTCTTTACAGACTTTCCAAAACCAGCCGTTAGATACCTGATATTTGTCAAGAACTTCCTGTGTAGTGTAAAACTCAGAAATTGGTGTTTCCTCTCGTGCAATGGTTGTCCGTTCCGTCGCAGCGAATAGAGTGTCAATATCGCTTGACAAGGGTCTTACGGTTGAGTTTCCATGCCTTGATTACACCTTTATTGATATAGATGTAAAAGGTCTTATAGCAAAGGCCAAGATACTGAGCTGCCTGACGGGGAGTGAGAAATTCTTTCTCGTCAATTTCTTTCATCCCGGTCTGAACTCGACACACCTCTTCTTTGCACCGTTCCATTTTCTCTTTGCGCTTTCTATCCTTATAGGCATGTTCAGCGCATCGTTTGGAACAGTACGCAGTCTGAGTAGTCCGGGCAATGAAGTTTTTTCCGCACCACTGACAGACTTTTTCAATTTGAATGTTACTGCTCATACTGGCTTTATATAAGTGGTTATTTCGCCAATTATTTCGCCAAAAGCGTGTATGGGCGTGTATCGACGTGTACTGACGTGTAAATCCTCCATCACTTATCTCGCGCTTTCGGTCCCGGTCGATGGCGAAATACAATCGGGATACAAAAATGGGCGAAAAAGGGGTCAGAATCCGTTAGAATCCATCAGTAAGGGTATGAAAAAAGCGTGCTGTAAAGCACGCTGTACTAATGGATTGTGACAATTATGTTATTTTCCGATGCAGCATGTAGATGTAATTGCAAATCAAAGGATTGCAGTTTAAACGGTAGAATAGCCTTTTTGAGGCTGTTGTGACTTGTTCTTTTCGCTCAAAATCCGCCGTTTCTGCGTTTCCTTTGTTTCTTTAGAACCAGGAGAAGCATATCCTCCCGACCGAAGTTCACCTATCTTCTATCTGCCTACAAAAGTACTGAATTTACGTGAGATTTTCGCCAAGAATATCAACTAAATATAAGAGGTTTTCATATCTATGGATTGCCAGCCAAAAGAGAATAATGCTGGATATAACAATTTATTTGCAAAGGTTGCCTATTTTGGAAACTTTATTATCGCTACGATTGTGGCATAAATATCAATATAGTGAAGATAATAACGATATATGGTACTTAATTATCAGTTTAGTGATAATTATTTATGCTGGCGAAAAGACAAAAATAAGTTTATTCATCTTTCCCTTTGTTTGGCTTTACTTTAATAGACGTATATATGAGTACGGAACTAAAGTAAAGTCATTTTTCTTTTGGTAGGCAAATAATTACGTGAGTTCGTTGGCTATTCCAAATTATATTGCTAATTTTGCGTTACGATAATTATGCAACAATAAAATGGTAATACAATGAAGCCAAACAACCCATTCCTGATAGCAGGATATCATAGTCCCGAATTTTTCTGCGACCGCAAAGCGGAAAGCTCCACTATTCTTGAAGCCCTTTACAACGGACGGAATATAACGCTCATTGCTCCGCGCCGTATGGGAAAAACAGGATTGATTCATCATGTCTTTTATCAGCTTAAAGAACAGAAGTCAGATGTTGTTACGCTGTATATGGATATATATTCCACTCAATCGTTAGGTGATTTTGTGCGTTTGTTTGCCAACACGGTATTGGGACAGTTGGATTCGGTTCCTCAAAAAGCATTGAACCGTATAGGGCAATTTATCCGAAGTTGTCGTCCGGTGTTCACTTTTGATGAGATAACAGGAACTCCAAAGGTAACCGTGGATGTTTCCCCGACAGAAGAGGAAAGTACACTTAAAGAGATTTTTGATTATCTCGGCTCGTCGGAAAAACGGTGCTATATTGCCATTGATGAGTTTCAGCAGATTGCGGAATATCCCGAAAAAGGCGTGGAGGCTCTGTTGCGTTCATATATCCAGTTCCTGCCTAATGTGAATTTTATTTTTGCAGGAAGCAAGCAGCATGTTATGCAAGAAATGTTCACGTCATCCAAACGACCGTTTTATCAGAGTGCGCAACTGCTCACTATCGGAACTGTCAATCGGGATGAGTATGCCGATTTTGCAATGGCACATTTTGCCAAGAATAATCTGCAACTTCCTCGTGAAGTATTTGATGCAATTTACGACAAATTCGATGGGCATACATGGTACATACAGAATCTTCTGAACCGCTTGTATGGTTACAACAGGGATGTGGAAATGGCTTCGATTACGTATGCTATGGAACAGATTGTAGCCGAGCAGAGTTATTCGTATGCCGACTTATTGAAAGCATACCCAGCAGGTCACGTGCGTTTGTTGAAAGCCATTGCCCAGGAAGGTTGTGTCAAAGAAGTTCTTGCTGGAAACTTTATTAGCAAACACAAACTCCGGGCAGCAAGCAGTGTAAGTTCAGCTCTGAAAAAGCTGGTAGCAAATGAATTGGTTTATCAAACCACGGACGGTTATATAATCTACGACCGCTTTATGGGTGAATGGTTAAGGAATCAAGTGTTTTGACTATTTAAACCACTTGCATATTGCCCCAACCCCTTAAAACTGACAATATATCATATAATGAATAAATAAGGATTGTTTTATTTACTATATGACATATTGATGTGGTGGGGTCATCTCAGTCGCCCCATCTTTAGTTGACGAAAACCCGAAATGTTTCAAATTATATAGAATTTATGTTAAATATGAGAAAGTGTTATAAATACAGAGGTGGTATAGGGGTCTTTGATAAAAACGGGAAATCAATATTTGATAGAGATGTAAGTACCCTTGCGAATAACCAAATTTATCTTCCTACAAAAAGTGAATTAAATGACCCAACAGAAGGCTTTTGTAGCGACTATAAAATAATTTCATTGATTGAAGTGTTTAAGCGGTTTTCTGGGGATGTTAAAAAGCAGTATCAAGGATTGCTTGAGAAGTTTTCTCAAATAGGAATTTATTCTCTAAGTAATAATGTGACTAATGAATTATTATGGGCGTATTATGGAGGTGGGCATACAGGATTTGCTATAGAATATGACATTGATACACTCAAAGACTCACTAAATTACAATAAATATTTTCAAGCTATTTTTGATTTTGATGTAGATTATTCTCGAAGAGTCCCTACTGCGGATTTAACTCTTTTTCAAGGAAAAGACATTAATCAAACTCTAAAGACTTTCTTGGGAACGAAATCCTATTCATGGAAGCATGAAGAGGAGCATCGTTTGATTGTTGAAGGACAGGGCTTGTTTGATATTGATTATAGGGCAATTACTGGAATTTATTTTGGATGCAGAATGAAAGAAGAGCAGATTAACTACATAATAAGTATCATGAAAGGTAGAGGACTGTCATATTATAAAATGGAATTGATTGACAAAACATATAAGTTTATTCCTGTAAAAGTTGAAGATAAATATTCGAATGCGGCCAAATATATTGCAAACAACATTGATTATGATGTAGGTGAATTACTTCAAAATAGCTGTGTTAGTGAAAAAGTATCTTATTGTATAGAGATAAGTTTATAGAGGCTTTTGAAAGTCTTAAAAATGAACCTTATATAAAAGATTTTTATATTGCGACTATAGATTTAGATTCAAAAGAACCGTTGTTGAAAATCTTCGCTAATACCGTTAATAGAATAACACCTGTTAGAGAATTTAATTTTAAACTCAATGCAAAAGGAGAAGTGTATAGGATAAAGTAATCAATTTATGAAGAAATAATATGAGTGGCGGATATTTTGATAGGAGTACATATGCAATGCGTGAGATTGCAGAGACTATCGAGCGTGACATTGCAAAAGCTTTGCAACCAAAGCCGGAGAAAATTGATGGGGATTATTGGACTATTTACGAAATAGATGGTTCAACCTCTTTCCACCATTATATGGACGGCTTGAAATTTTCGACTTACGAGGAAGCGGAATCTTTTCTACTAAGTCGCCAAAAGCTTGTAAGCCCAAAGAAAAAGTTTGTCGATATGCATTTGGGGGATGACGAAGTTATATTTCAATCTAAAGAGTCGTTTGTGGAGAAAGCATTTGACGGGAAAAAGATACCTGTTCTATATTCAATCTGTCATTGTGTATATGACCACTATCCTTATGGTATGGAAGTGTTGGATTTAAAAGAGGATACGATTGATGCAATGAAGGAGGCCTACCGGCAAATTCGTATAGCAGAGATATATGCAGAACGGGTTGATTGGATGATGAGTGGAGATGATAGCGAAGAGTGTTTCCGTGAACGTGTCAAGGAAGATTTGGCGGAGTTTGAAAAGGAATATGCTACAAAAGACTGGACTTATCTCGATGAAGATGACGAATAAAATATGGTGTATAACACATCATTAAATCAATTAAAATGATTATCTTTGCATACTATATGATAAGTTAGATATGGCGAAAAATACAATGGGTACGAAATTGCCCAGAAAACTGGAACAGAAGATGCAGATTGTGGGTGAGCAGATTAAGCTGGCTCGCTTGCGTAGGAATCTGAGTGTGGCTCAGGTGGCAGAGCGTGCTACCTGTTCTCCATTGACTGTGTCACGAATAGAGAAAGGTGCACCAACGGTGTCAATCGGTATCTATCTGCGTGTTTTGTATGCCTTGCAACTTGAAGAAGATATTCTGTGGCTTGCTAAAGAAGATAAAATGGGAAAAACCTTGCAGGATTTGAGTTTGAAGACAAGGGAGCGAGCCTCTAAAAAAGAATAAGCCATGAAGAAATTGTATGTATATGCCGATTTTGATTGGCTTAAAGAAATAGAAATCATTGGAGAATTGGGCTATGAATCTCTTCGTGGCTCAGATAGCTATTGTTTTACTTTTAACAGGGAGTGGCTGGCGCAGCACGGAGACTTGTTCTTGAGTGATGACCTAAATAATTATCCCGGTCAGCAATATACGCAACCAGGTAAAGACATCTTTGGTTGTTTCTCTGATGCCTTGCCCGACCGATGGGGACGCACCCTGCTGTTGCGTCGTGAACAGATTGAAGCTGCAGAGGAGAAAAGACCGATTCGCAGACTTTCATCTTTTGATTTCCTGACGGGCATTGATGACTTTTCCCGAATGGGCGGTTTTCGCTTCAAGGAAGATCCCGATGGTGAATTTATCAATGTGAGTGAATCGTTGAAAATTCCACCTCTGACGGATATTCGGGAATTGATTGCAGCCAGTGCTGAGGTTGAGAAAAGCGAAGAAAGCAATATACTTCCAGATAAGAAATGGATTGCACAACTTGTGCAACCGGGAACATCATTGGGCGGGGCAAGACCTAAAGCAAATGTGACAGATACGGATAAAACTCTATATGTTGCAAAGTTTCCATCACGCAAAGACGATTACGATGCCGGACTTTGGGAACATTTCAGTCATTTGCTTGCTAAAAAGGCTGGCATAGATGCCGCAACAACAAAGGTGCTGGCAACAGGAGAGAAATACCACACATTGCTCTCAGAGCGTTTTGACAGGACGCAAGAAGGCAAACGAATTCATTTTGCGTCAGCAATGACCTTGTTGGGACTGGAAGATGGAGATAATGCAACAAATGGGCATGGCTATTTAGATATAGTTGATTTCATCCTCCAAAACTGCACAGATGTAGAACGCAATTTGCAGGAACTCTATCGCCGTGTAGCATTCAATATTTGCATAGGCAATAGCGATGACCATTTCCGCAATCACGGTTTTCTTTTGACAGCAAAAGGATGGACATTGTCACCGGCATACGATATGAATCCCACTCTGAACGAGTATCAAAGTCTGCTCATCTCCGCTGATTCCAACAAAGCGGATTTGAACATTTTGCTCAATGCTTGCGAGGATTATATGCTCAACCGAAAAACAGCTGAAGAGATTATTTCAGAGGTAATTGAAGCAGTAAAAGGCTGGCGAGAACTTGCAATACATTTGGGGCTATCCAAAAGAGAAATGGATGTGTTTGCTGAAGTGTTGGATGAACGGAGTGTAATGTAGTAAGATTGATTGTAGAACTTTATCATGACAGAATACTACTGGTGCGATAAAATCGCGATAGTTTAAAAATCATCAAATAAAGAGCGTTCTTTGACATTATGGTTTGAATTGATTGACGAGTCCTGTTTGGTAAGTAAAGACCGCAGGTCGGTTCTTTCCATTGCAGAGATTCGAATCAAGGTTGCCACTTCGGTTATTGAATAAGGGCATTCATAATCCGCCTTTATTCTCGCCACCATCAGGTAGGATATGATAGCAGTCCAAAGATGAATCTTAACAGCATTTTCGGAATACCCCCAAAGGTTCTTGACCGTGATGTTCTGTTTAATCCATTTGAAGAATACTTCTATATCCCAACGGTGTCGATACAAATTGGCTATTTCTGCTGCGCTGACTTCGAAGTTGTTGGATATAAATTCAACAATCGCATCATTTTCAGGGTCATAAATCCGTACAAATCTCATGTCCTCAGGATAAAGTTTACTTGATTTATATCCAGTGACTTTGATACGGGAATCCTCCAATATGCCCGATTTTGCGTCAGTAATCTCCATTTGCTCCAAGGTGGCAAATTGCATATTTTCCTTTGGCCGTGATACCCAAAAGGCTTGTGCCTTATGAAAAGCGTACAAAGCCTTGAGGTCTACGTAGGCTTTATCCATGACATAGAAGGCGTATGGTTCCGGCTTAAGTTCATCAAGCTCGTTGCTGTCATGCCATTTGCCATCAGTGATGTGGATATTGGCCGGTATACTGCCACGAAGGTCAAGGAGCGTGTGCATTTTGACCGCGCCTTTACTATATTTCCCAAACGCCCATGTCGCAAGTTTGATGCTTGTTGAGATTGTCGTGGAATCCAATGCGTAAATGACGTTGTCTATGGTAATATCCGAAAGCTTAACTTTTGAGTATAACGGTCTTACCAAGTCAATAAGATATATGCCCATTCCCTCAAAGATGCGGTAATCTCTGTTTTCGTTGGCACGAGACAATGACGTATGACTCACTGTTTTGCGAAAACCGAGATGATACAACATGTTAGTGTGGACATCCAAGCATAGACAAATATCCCGAAGCGAATCGCAACCGGTCAACTGACCGTATAGAAAATGTAGCAGATGATTATAACTGTTCAAATTTTTGACATGCCAGTCGCCCTTGTATTGCCTTACGAGCTTGTCGAACTGATAACGCGGTATAAACTCAACAACCTGGGAGAAAACATATTTACCTTGATTCATAATCCTGATATGGTGTGTATCAGAACTAATAAATCAAATTCAAATCAAAAAATCAATGAACGCTTGTATTTAGTTTAATATTAATCATTTAACCGCAGTGGTTGGATTTTTATCGCACCACTACTAATGACAGAATTATTATGAGTGGAGGGCAATTTGATTATAGGCAATTTGCAATGAGTGATATAGCTAATACTATAGAACGTGACATTGCAAGGGCTTTAAAGCCAAAGCCAGAAATGGAACATGAGGATTACTGGGTTATTGAGGGAAAAAATAACCTCCATTCTTACGGTCATTATAGTTGGGGCTTTTTGACATTTCCAACTTATGATGAGGCGGAATCCTTTTTATTGAACCGCAGAAAAGTTGTAAAAGCCGAGTAAAAGTATAAGGATAAATGTCTCTTCAAAGAGGGAGTTATATTTCAATCTACTGACTTGTATATGACCGTTATATCTGACGATGAACCGATACCTGTTCTATATGCAATTCGCCATTGCGAATACGGTCGTTATCCCAATGATACAAACGTGCTTGAACTGACCGACCAAACAATAGAAACAATGAAGGAAGCCTACAGACAGATTCGTATAGCGGAGATATATGCTACACGTGTGGATTGGATGATGAGTGGCGATGACGGAGAGGATACTTTGCGAGAGAGACTCAAAGAGGATTTGGAAGCCTTTGAAAAGGAATTTAAGACAAAGGACTGGAGTCGCTCTGATGAGGACGATGATGAATAATAAATGAATACAATAATATAGAAAAAAGAAGATGAGATACTGTTTTTCTGGTCACGAATCATTCCCTTGTAAGTCCATGTGGCTAAAAAAGGGATATGATTATTTGGTTGAACATAATAAATTTACGGATCCAGATGCTGTTGTAAAACTTGGAGTTGGTAAAAACATGGTTCAATCAATTAAGTTTTGGTTGAGAGCATTTGATCTTTTGAAAGATGATGAGGTAACCGAAATAGCTCGTTATATATTTAACGATAGGGATGGTAAAGATCCTTATGCTGAGGATAATACTACCCTATGGATTCTGCATTACCTATTGGTGGTATCGGCGGTTTCTAGTATTTATCGTTTAGTATTTGTTGACTTACAACGTGAAAAGAAAGAATTCGATAAAGATCAAGTTCTTTCATTCATCAAAAGGAAATGTAATGAACCGGAACAGAAAAACGTCTTCAATGAGAATACTGTTAAGAAAGATATTAGAGTGCTTTTGCAATCTTATATTGCACCAGCAAATCCTAAGACTAACGAGGAATATGCGAGCATCTTAATAGAGTTAGGTCTTCTTCGTGAAAATAACGGAACTTATTCTTTTAATGAAGTAGCTATGGGGCAAATAAGCCACTTGGTTGTTTTTTTGCATTGGTTCATATCGCAGGAGAAGATAAAACAGTTTCCTTTGATAAGTTACAAGAGCTATCATTGATATTCTGTATTCCTATCTCATCATTTCTGATGATTATTCGTTCATTGAGTGAACGATATCCAAATGAAATTAGTTACACAGACAACAGTGGAATTAGGAATGTACAATTCCACAAAAGAATAAATGCACTTGAAGTGTTGAATAGATATTACATTAACGATGAAATTTAATTTATCCACAAATATAAGCCAAGGTGTAAACGATAATTTCAATTACATCGTTACGCCCAATGCACAAAAAGTGTATGGTAACATAGTTGATAGTTTCCAATCAGGGATTCACTCATTCTCGATTATCGGAACATACGGAACTGGAAAATCTAGTTTTCTGATGGCTTTAGAGAGAGATCTGCTTAATAACAAATCAAGCTTAGTTTCAGAAAAAAGTGTTTTTGCAGATGCCGAAGGTTTTGAATTTATGAATATTGTAGGAGAATATTCTTCTCTCTCAATGTTGTTGTCCAAAGAACTATCAATAGCACCTTCCGATGATAGTAAAAATATATTCTATTCGCTGTCGAGGTATTTGAACGAATTAAAGAGGCAAAATAAATTTTTGTTCATTTTTGTTGATGAGTTCGGGAAAATTCTTGAATATGCAGCTAACACCAATCCAGAGAAGGAACTGTATTTCTTACAAACATTAGCAGAGTTTGTTAATGTTTCGTCTCGAAATGTAATACTTATTACTACTCTTCATCAGAATTTTGGTTCCTATGCTCACAAGCTTACAGAGACTCAGAGAAATGAATGGTTAAAAGTAAAGGGGCGTTTTAAAGAATTGGTTTTTGTAGAACCAGTAGAACAACTTTTATTTTTAGCAGCTGAAAGTCTAACGACATCAAAAAAAATGGCAGACGATGCCAAAGAGAATTTTCTTGAAGTGTTCTCGTTGGCTAAAAGAAACAAAATAGTATCGGAGTCACTAACAGTTAAAACGTCTAAGATGCTGTAGCCTTTAGATGCTGTAGCTGCTTCATGCCTAACACTGGCTATTCAACGATATGGACAGAACGAGAGGACACTATTTTCTTTTTTACATGACACAACATCCAGCTCTATAAACCGTTTTGTTCCACGAGACACTACGACTTACAACCTGTCAGTTGTATATGATTATATTATATATTATATACAATTTTTATACAGCCTTGACAGAAACGAATCTTGACTCTACCAACTGGCGTGCAATTCGTGTTGCTATAGAAAGAGTGGAAAGTGGAGTTATTAACAAGAATTACATTGACGATTCGCTCAAGATAGTTAAGACTATTGGGCTGCTTAATTTGTTCTATAATGGTGTGGTCGTTGATTTTGCCTTCTTAGAGACTTATGCTTCAAAGGCATTGGGCATAAAGAATCCGAAAGCCATTATTGACAAATTGACTGCGAACAAAATCATTCGTTTCGCTGCATATAAATCTCAGTTCATATTATTTGAGGGTACAGATATAAACATTGGGGATGAGCTATATAAAGCTGCTACAATTGTTCCTGTGCCAAAGTTGCTTGCTGCAGAAATCGCTCCCTATTTAAACTATAAAATCCCTTAAATTGGCGTAATATTATGGCATCGGGGCGATTTTTTTCGCCTCGATGCTTGATTTTCAGGCA